>Ga0210409_10002683_pt1 | contig 20847 bp, 10 predicted proteins | sample IncBWH17MmetaG_FD_161649 | JGI IMG/M metagenome (GOLD analysis project Ga0210409, IMG submission 161649) | Forest soil microbial communities from Barre Woods Harvard Forest LTER site, Petersham, Massachusetts, United States - Inc-BW-H-17-M | ecosystem: Environmental > Terrestrial > Soil >...
CGTGTCCGACAGGGACTTGCGTATTTCTTCCGCGCGACGCGGAGCAGAAACGGGATCGCAATTATTCAGAATGATCAGAAACTCTTCACCGCCATATCGCCCGACGTAATCATAAGAGCGCATCGAACAAAAGAAGGCGCCTGGCGGCTTCCTGTAATACTTCGTCGCCGATGAGATGGCCGTGGGTATCGTTGATGTTCTTGAAGTGATCCACATCGCAAAGCAGATGGCTCAAATTGGGACACAGCCGTCAGGGTAGGTTAAGCAGCGGGCTGATTTTCCTTCTGGATTTCGAAGGTCAATGGCACACGTTCGTGCAACAACCTTTCGGTAGCCGCTACGATGACCTCTTCATGGAAGAGCCGCTGAAAAACCGATTCAGACAAAAGATTACTTATCGCCAGTAGCGACATGCCTTGATGATGAGCCATCCAGCAATAGACCAGTTCCGGGGAACGGGTGTTGGCGGCAGTGGCCTCGTTATAATCCGCTGATTCGTAGAATCCGTAGGGCCCGAGCCATCCTGAAGCTTCCATCTTTCGCAAATTTTTCACTGTCGCAGCGGGATCAACGCTGAGGGCCAAGACGGCGGCGTACGGAGTTATGACCGTGCGATCTTCCACCTCCACTTTGAGAGCGAGAGGAGGAACACCGTAAGCGTGATAGTGATAATGACCTGAATCATTTTTTGCGCTGCAGGCGCCTTCCGAGATTCCCCACGGAACATTCATTGGCTCCACGAATTTTCTTTGGCACATCACGGCTCCGCGCATGCTGTTTTCCAGCAAGGTGGCCGGATAGGTCCTCATCCACAGGGTGGGCATCAGATATTCGAACATCGTGCCGGTCCAGGACAACAGAACTTTGCGGCCGGAATACTGTGTATGCCCTCGCCCCAGGCGGAACCAACTGGTTTGTGGAATGTCACCTTTGGCAATGGCGATAAATACGGCGCTGCGCGATTCGGAAGCCAGGAGATCGTAGCAACTGGCCAGCAATTGCTTTTTGTCTACGTCATAACCGACGGAAAGCAAATTGCGGCCCGAGTCATAGAGCAGGCGGAAATCCATTTGCTTGGCCATTTCTTCGGCTTGGCGAGCGAGCAAGAGCAATTCTTCGCGGAGGGTAGTGGCGCGAATGCTGCATTGTTGAACGGCGTGCTGCAAGGCCTTGATTTTTTCGTGCTTGGCCTCGTCTCCCGGATTTAAGACCAGGGACTGTTCCAATCTGGTGGATAGCCTCTGCGCGTAGCCGGGCAATTGCTCGAGATTCAGGCTTCCAATTACTTTAGGGACGACCATGTCGTCGAAATAGGTTCTAAGGGAAGCAAATTCGGGGAGCAGCCAGGGAACCAAACTCTCAAGCTGCTCGCGCGCGTCGAAAAACCGGCCATTGGCCTCCTGCAGCCACCACGAATTTGAGTTCATGCCGTCGGGACTAGCGGATAGAGTCTGCTCGACGACGCTTTGCAGAGACTGCTGCAACTTCGGTAACGCTTCAATCCACCGAGACAAGTCGTCCCGGAGAGGCGTTATTTGGGCGCGAAGTTTTTCAATGGTCGCGAGTAATTCTTCGCGGCCCTTGCCGGCAGACAGTTCTTCCGCCGCCAGCGCCAGATATTCCCGCAGGCTGCGAAATAAGGACTCGGAGAGAAGTGGTCGATCAATAGCGGCGTAACAGCCCTGTTTCAGGGACAGCAGGGAACATACAAGATTTCCGCTGTCCACACTGGAAACAAAAAATGGCGGCAACGCAGTTGAATCTCTCGTGTCATACCAGTTCAGAAAGTGTCCATTGAACCTCGGTAATTGATTTGCGTGAGCGAGCGTTTTGTTGGCTTCATCAAGAAAACGCTGCAGAGTGATGAATCCCAAATCGTATGCGGCATATTGCGAATTCAGTTGCAGTCCAAGATTAGTTGGAGAAATTCGATGAGCTATCTCGTAATTGTGGCCCTGGACGTTATCTGGAATGAGGAATTGATCTTCATGGGACGAGAATGTGCGGAAGTAGCGCCAAGTTTTTAGCGCGACTTTGCGCAGGAAATTCTCGTCATCGGCGGTGATCTCGCTGCGCCCGGAAGCCAAAGGGCGGTCCAGCCAGCGTGCGATCGGCTTGGAAAATAGCCATAAGGCCAGGATTGGGGAGGCCGCCAAAAGAGCGTGCGGGCGAAAGGCAGCGAGCAATCCGCCAATAACGAGAGTCACGGCGGGAGTCCAATCGAGATATACATCGACGGGCGTTTTTCGTTTGGTCTCCATTTCGGATTGCGCGGCGGTTTCCCATTCGAGCAGGTTGCGGCGAGTAATGGTGAGGCGAACCACGGTGCGAAAAATGGCATCCATGGTTACGAGAGTTTGGTGCGCCAGAAAAGTAAAAAAGATGAGGACGTTGACGTTGCCGGCCGTAAAATCGCCGAAAATTTGCTTCACATGCGCGAAAGTGTCACCGGTGTATTCAAGCCTCAGCAGAGAGAAGATCAACTGGGTGTAACGGGGGATCAGCAGCAGCGCGACGGTTGCGGCCGTCCAATAGGAAGCGGGTCCGGGCAAAAAGAACCAGGAAGCCAGCAGCAACACGAAGGTGGCAAACTCGGTGACGCTGCGCCGCAGATTGTCGAGAATCTTCCAGCGCGCAACGAATTTCAAGGGGTTCTTAATGAGATTGCCCTCGGCGTCCGGAACGCGAGGCAGCAACCAGCGGAGAATCTGCCAGTCACCACGAATCCAGCGATGTTTGCGCCGGCTGTGAGCGCGAAAATGCGAAGGGTAATCGTCGATGATCTCCACATCCGAGAGCAAAGCAGTGCGCGCATAAGAGCCTTCGATCAAGTCGTGGCTCAAGATGGCGTTGGAAGGAAAGCGGCGTCCGAGCACTTTCCGAAAAACATCAACATCGTAAATTCCTTTTCCGGTGAAACTCCCTTCGCCAAATAAATCCTGGTAAACGTCGGAAACCGCGCGGGTGTAGACATCCAGGCCGGTTTGGCCGGAGTAAATGTAGGCCAGGCGGGAGCGGTTGGCGGAATGGACGCTGATGCCGACGCGCGGTTGGAGGACGCCGTAGCCCTGCTGAACGGTGTTGGTGGCGGGATTAATTTCCGCGCGATTCAGCGGGTGGGCCGCAGCGCCCACAAGCCGATGCGCAGTGTCGCGCGGCAGCTGCGTGTCCGAGTCCAGAGTGATGACATAGCGCACGCTGCTCAGAACGGAGAGATCTCCAATCTTCACGGGAAATTTATCGGTCTCGCCGCGCAGCAATTCATTAAAGTCGAGCAGCTTCCCACGCTTGCGCTCCCAACCCATCCAGGTATTTTCCACTTCGTTGAAAACGCGGTGGCGATGGAAATGGTAAAAAGGCTGCACGCCCGTGTCGCTGTACTTTTGATTGAGTTCTTCAATCAAGCGCGAGCATAGGGAGACGTGGCGGTCTTTCTCATCAAAGCGCTCGCGAGAGTCGGGTGGGTCGGTCAGTAAGGCAAAAAACAAATGCGGGTCGCGATTGCCGACATAGCGAATTTCAAGCGTGCGGACCAGGTCGCAGATTTGTTCTTCGTTGATCAGTAAGGTTGGGATGGCGACCATGGTGACGCAATCGGCGGGAATACCTTTGGAGAAATCGAGTTTGGGTAAGGCTTGCGCGGGAATCAGGAAGGTTACGAGCTGATTGATAATTTCCAAAGCCGCTTCGCTTGCGGGGAACAACAGAAGCAACGTCGCGGCGAGTAAAGGAACCCCGACGCGAATGCCGCTCACTACGAAAGCCATGATCGCAATGATCAGGACTTCCAGGCTGATGAAGTAAAGCAGTTCCGGAGCGTCCTGAAACGTCTCGGTGACTTGTTTGAACCCGCGAGCGCGATACTCGATTCTTTTTTGCAAGGCCTGGCGTCCGCGATCAACCAGGTAGTAGCCGACATGACCGCGGCGATCACGAGTGACCGGGATGGAGCGAAACTGGGTTCTGGCCTGAGCGGCAAGGTCCACGGCGAGCTGCGCGATGGTGAATTCATCGGCCTTCGAGCCGCGAACAAATTCCTGAATGGCAGCGTGATAACTTCCACGGCTATCAAGGTCCATGGATGGATAGGCTTTGGCCGGATCACCGCGGAGGATAGCTTCTGTTTTACTCAGAGCGAGAAAAATGGCTTTGAAATCGTTGTCGCTGAGCTTTCGAACGCTATCGATCAAGGAAGAAAACTCAGCTGTGTAACGGTCCGCTTGGGGGGTCTGAGCGTTTCGTGCTCCGGTAGCTCGCGAAACCTCGGCGGTTAGCTCGGCGAAGCGTTCGATCAACACAAGCTGCAGCATCTGTTTAAGCCGCCAAATTTCCGCGACTTCGAAATAAGCGCTCTCCTGCGCGGTTTCCATGAACTCAATGAAGGAGGGTTCGTCGAAAATAAAATGCGACGCAGCGAGGTAGGCCTTGGCGGCTAGGTAGGCTCTGGGAATTTCCTCGGGATGGGCTCCGCCCGTGCGAACCTGGGGAAAGGTGGCTTTGGAACGCAGTGATGAGCGGATATCGAGAGAACTCGATCTCAGCAGGCGCTGATTGTTCACGACCAACTGGCTGGCCACAGCGGGAACGCCGCGTTCCGCTGCGGCACTTTTCCTGATGCTTAGCACCGCACGAGAAGCGGCCTGTCGCCGGCTTTCGAGGGGCGGGCTGAAAGATCTGCGCGTGCTTACGGTCCAGTTTTTGGCTTGCGCTCTGGCCACGTCGCGCAAACACGTAACGTCCGCTTGCTGGGCGCCAGCATGCGCTCGATTGTCCGGCGGTTCATTCCAGGCGGGCTGAACCGCGGGGGATTCGTCGGTCTCTAACCTTCCGATGGGATCGTCAGTCATCGTTGTACGGTCGTCTTTGCTGTGTACATCGTATCTACAATTCCTTCGCTAACGGTAGCTGGAGGCCTGTAACTCAAACATTTCGGCATACCGGCCACCATGAGCCATGAGTTGCTCGTGCCGACCTTGTTCGGCAATGACGCCTTTCTCCAAAACAATGATGCGGTCGGCCATCTTCACCGTAGAAAAACGGTGAGAGATGAGCAACGCCATTTTACCCTTGGTCAGCTCGGCAAACCGTTCAAAGACTTCGTGCTCGGAACGAGCGTCTAGCGCCGCAGTAGGTTCATCCAGCACCAGGATTTGCGCGTCACGCAAATAAGCTCGGGCAAGAGCGACTTTTTGCCACTCGCCACCAGACAGATCGACGCCGGTTTCAAAACGCCTGCCTAACATCTGGTCATAGCCGTTAGGCAATTTTTGAATGACTCCTTCGGCGAGGCTCTTTTTCGCGGCCAATTCGACCTTTTCCAGGTTCTCGCGCGCCCCGATTTGGCCGACGGCGATATTTTCCCAGGCAGTCATGTCATAGCGCATAAAATCCTGAAAAATCACGGCGATGTTACTGGCATAGTCGTCCAGATCGTACTCGCGCAGATCGACGCCATCGAGAAGAATCTGGCCAGCGGTTGGATCGTAAAGGCGGGTGAGCAACTTGACGATGGTGGTTTTGCCTTCGCCATTTTGCCAATCAGCGCAATGCGCTCGTCGGGTTTGAGAAACAGGTTCAGATTACGAAGAATGGGGCGGTCGCTGCCTGGATAAGAGAAGGTGACCTCACGAAATTCGATCCCAAGGGTGATGGGCCGCGGCGTTTTTATAGCGTTCGGCTTGGAAAAAACTGTCGGGCGAACGGCAAAAAATTGGAGTAGATCGGTCAAGAAGAGCGACTGGTCGGCGATGCTGGAGAACGTGGAAAAAATCATCTGCAAGTTTGCGCTTGCTCCGGCGATCGCGCCGGTCAGGAAAACCAGGGTGGCGACGGTCATCTCACCCCGCACCGTTTCCAGAATGACGTAGGCGTATGCGCCGTAATAACCCACGGTGGTGAGCAGGGAGAGCAGCGAGCTAGCCAACAGACGGCGCTTCGCGAGCGCGACATTTTGTACAAAAATGTCGTCAGACAGTTTTTGAAATCTGTCGGTAAGGTATTTGCTTAAACCGAATAGCTTGAGTTCCTTTGCGCTGTCCTTGCTGGCGCCCAGAAATCGCAGGTAATCGATCTGACGTTTTACGGGCGTCTGACGGAAGGCCTGCGCGTATCCCAGAAAGGCAAAGTGACTTTCCCCGAGAAAAGCCGGAATCACACAGGCGATTAACACCACTAAAAGCCATGGCGAGAAGAACAGGATGCTGGCGGCCAACGACATGGTGGTGATGACCTGCTGGACCAGACGGCCGAGCTGCTGAACCATCCCGAGACGATCGGTGGCTTGCACGCGAGCGCGCTCAAGCTTGTCGTGGAACAGCGGGTCTTCGTACGACGCCAGGTCCAGCCGCGAAGCGTGGTACATGATGCGTACGCTGATGTGGCGGATGAATTTGTCGGCCAGCAGGGTGTCACAGTAATCGACGCCGCGGTTCAATATGGACGCAAGGCAAGCCAAGCCAAACTCTAGACCTACCAACCACCAGAAATGGGGCCGTAGCGGAGTGCCGGAGACTACATCCACCGCCTTGATTATCAAACGTCCTACAGCTAATAGAGCCAGCGGGGACAGGGCCACGATGGCGCGAAGAATTAACCCCCAGGTGACAACCGCAGGACTTGAATCCCAGATTATTTTCAAAACGGGAGGGATGTTTTTCAGAGACTGGAGGCGAGTGCCCCAAGCCCGATGAAACTTCTGGCCTGTAGGGTCGGCCATTGTGGGCATGTTTAAGATACCGCCAGAATTTTTATCGGCAATTGAGTAAAGCGACGCGGTGAGAGACTTGCCGGGGTGATCATATCAGCAGGGCTGGACCGAGACAATCGCGCCAACTGGCTCAATCCTATCCCGTGGCGGGCAGAGTGAGCAATAGGGGCAAATCCTTACAGCCCGAGTGAGAATCAGATTCTGGAGCGAGTGGCCAAACCTAAGGTAGCGGCGCAGGCAAAAATTGCGGTGGAGATGATGCAAAAGCTGCGAGCTACGGTGGCCATGGCGTGGGTTCCAATTCCTAGGAGAACAGCGGAAAGAAGAGCTGCAAGAAGCGCGATTGCCAAGAAGACTTTCACAGGGAACCTCCTACATCATGCGGCCGGGGCATACCGGCTAAATGCAAACGGCGCTCCAAAGGTTTATTCATATCTTTCTTATACTTACGGTGTACCTGTACTATGGGGCATAGGAATTCTGGGAGGAAAAAAGTAAATCTTGCATAGTCAACCCCTTAGGATACTGACTATTCAGCTAAAATCGACGTCACCCAGCGAAAACTGGCCCTTTGGCACAGGTTCCCAGTAGCGGACGATGGCGCGGGATTCTAGCGGAGTTTTTTGAGGTCGAAAGCAGCTTTAATGACCTTGCCTTGCGGAGTAACCACCTCCATGGTGGTCGGCTCGGAAGCCACATCATTAACGTCGTACTCCAGCCACACGTTTTCCCCGGTTAGCACCGCCGGAGCATTGTTGGTAGCCGTGGAATGAATGGGCTGATTGCTGATCCCGCGAGATGGGATGGTCTTGCCGTTCTGTTTTAAGTTGAACTGGAAGTTTTGCCAGAAATTCTCGGGGCTCATGGCATTTTTTTCTGAGCCGGTGGCGGGCGCTGGAGTTGGCACCTCCTTAGACTCCGCAGCTTTCGGGTAGGCGGAGGGCAGCATCAGGGTCACATTCACCTTGACGGTGTTGCCGTGGGCTTTGTACTCCTGGATAGCCTGCTCCTCGGTATAGCGATCAGCCGACTTTTGGCGGCATACGTCGACGATTTGAGCGAACGGGGTAAGCAGTTCGATCTGAGCGATGTGAACGTCGTTTTGCGGTTCGGTAATCTGGGTCAAATAGGGAGCTAGGATGTCGCCGGTTGATTTGTCGTTGCGTTGCCCAAGAATATAGGCCTCATGGATCGCGTGCGCGTCGAGCTGCTTATCATAGGCCTTAGCCGACGGACTTAGGACGCAAAGAAACGTTGCTATGGTTGCGGGGATTCTTCTGTTCATGAAACCGCTCGGAACTGCAGTCTGCATCTTAGATGGTTTGCACCGTGCGTCCGACGTTTTTTTTTGATGGCACCCGCGCCACTTCCTTCGCACTCGACGAATAGCCGTGCCGGGTTACAGGGAAGACCCTATGTTTTCCCACTGCGATACCAAGTATTCTCTTTTCGCGAATTTTTAAACATAGCGAGCAGGTGACCAACTTGGATCCATGGGCACCTGCTCCTCGTTTTTTTTCGGTGATTGCGGCAGGGCCGGCCACAAACATTCAACCACCCGCGATTTACACTTAAACAAAGGCTTCAACTTTATGAGTGACTCGGATTCTATCCCGCCGCTAGGCGCTACTCCTTTTCCCGGACAGGGCTGGCGTTTTGTGGTCTGGGCGCCCGCCGCCAAGGAATTGAGTGTTCACATTGTGGGCGACGGCGATCGGGTTGTGTCAATGCAAAAAAGTGATTCAGGGTATTTTGAAACCACGATTACGAAAGTGGCCCCTTGGGCGCGATATTTTTACCGCTTCGAGGACGGGCGGGAGCTTCCGGATCCTGCTTCGCGCTTTCAGCCCGAGGGCGTTCATGGACCGTCGCAAGTCGTCGATTTGAAAGATTTCAAGTGGATGGACTCGTCCTGGCGTGGGTTCGAACTGGACCGCAGCGTAATTTATGAACTGCATGTTGGGACGTACACTCAGGAAGGCACGTTTGAAGCACTGATTCCCCACTTAGCACCTCTGCGTGACCTGGGAATCACCACGATTGAATTGATGCCGGTAGCGCAATTCCCTGGGAACCGCAACTGGGGTTATGACGGGGTGCAGCCGTTTGCGGCGCAAAATTCCTACGGCGGTCCGCGCGGCCTTCAAAAATTGGTGGATGCAGCACACGCACATGCTTTGGCCGTTGCTCTCGACGTGGTTTATAACCACCTGGGGCCGGAAGGCAACTACTTCAACGCATACGGGCCGTACTTCACGGACAAGTATCAGACGCCTTGGGGAAAGGCGATCAATTACGATGGGCCGGACAGCGATGCAGTCAGGCATTTCTTCATTGCCAACGCGCTGCACTGGCTGGAGGAGTATCACATCGACGCGTTGCGGCTCGACGCCGTGCATGGGATTTTTGATTTTGGCGCATGGCACTTTCTTGCGGAGCTGCAACAAGCGGTGAAAGCACTGGGAGAACGCTCAGGCCGCAAACTCTACCTCATCGCGGAGAGCGACCTGAATGACTCGCGTTTGCTTAAGCCACCCGCGCAAGGCGGATACGATTTGGCTTCGCAATGGAGCGACGATTTTCATCATTCGCTCCATTCCCTGCTCACCGGCGAACGCGCCGGATACTATTCGGACTTCGGCGACGTGCATCATTTGGCCGTCGCGATGCGAAATGGCTGGTTTTACGCCGGGCAGTATTCGAACTTCAGGCGGCGGAGACATGGCAATTCGCCGGCGGGTCTGGCGCGTTCCAAATTTGTGGTTTGCATCCAGAATCACGATCAAATCGGCAATCGCGCCAGGGGCGAGCGGCTCGGCGAATTAGTTAATTTTGAAGCGTTGAAGCTGGCAGCGGGTGTAACGGTGCTTGCGCCATTCATTCCACTTTTATTTATGGGCGAGGAGTATGGTGAGATAGCGCCGTTTCAATACTTCACTAGCCATAGCGATCAAGCTTTGATTGAAGCGGTACGCAAGGGACGCCAGGAAGAATTTGCTGCATTCGCGTGGGAAGGAAAAGTTCCAGACCCGCAAGAGGAAACAACTTTCCGCAATTCAAAACTGGACCATGGATTAAGAAGCAAGGAACCCCACAAAATTCTGCTGGCGCTGTACCGGGAGTTACTCGCAATCAGACGCGAATACTCTTTGGCTGGCTCAGGCAAAGTGGAGATTTTTGAGAATGGAAGCGCGATAAGCATAATCGCCGGGGACGGCGGTTCGAAATTGTTGGCGGCTGTTTACGAGTTTGGAAAAAGCGAACACACCCTTGACGATATACATTTGCCCGCGGGCCGATGGTCTGTGCGCATCAATTCCGCTGATCACAAATGGCACGGACCGGGAAATTCTTTAGCTAAGGAAATAAAGGCGGGGGATCCTCTTACGCTGTCCGCACAGTCGTTTGTGGTACTCGAACGAGTGAATTCAATTACGGGGTAATCATGCGATACGTTTGTGTTCACGGTCATTTTTATCAACCGCCTCGCGAGAATCCTTCGCTCGAAGCGATCGAGTTGCAAGATTCCGCTTATCCATACCATGACTGGAACGAACGCATTACCGCGGAATGTTATGCGCCCAACGCCACCTCGCGCATTTTGGACAACGAACAACGCATCATCAAGCTGGTGAACAACTATGGGATGATCAGTTTTAATTTCGGCCCGACGTTGCTGTCCTGGCTGGAAGACAAAGCGCCGCGAGTATATGCAGCGTTGCAAGAAGCCGACAAACTGAGTTCTCACAAATTCGGAGGGCATGGCTCCGGTGTAGCACAGGCGTATAACCACATGATTTTGCCGCTGGCGAACCGGCGCGACAAAGTTACCCAGGTTAAGTGGGGCATCGCCGATTTTGAGCACCGCTTCAAGCGCCGGCCGGAGGGTATGTGGATGCCGGAGACAGCGGTTAATACCGAAACACTGGAAGTGCTGGCGGAGAACGGAATTTTGTACACCATCATGGCGCCGCGCCAGGCGAAACGGGTGCGGCGCAAAGGCGGGCGAAGCTGGAAAGATGTCAGCGGCGACCGCATCGATCCCAGCCGCGCTTATCTTGTTAACTTGCCTTCGAAGAAAACGATCAGTGTTTTTTTCTACGACGGACCTATTTCTCAAGGCGTGGCGTTCGAAGGATTGTTGAATGACGGGAAGCGCTTCGCGGATCGTTTGATCAGCGGCTTTTCAGACACGCGGACCTGGCCGCAGCTTTCGCACATCGCTACGGATGGCGAAAGTTATGGGCACCATCATCGCTTCGGCGAAATGGCGCTGACTTACGCGCTGCAACGTATCGAAAACGAAAAGCTGGCGGAACTCACAAATTATGGACAGTTCTTGGAGCGCTATCCGGCCGACCATTTTGTGGAAATTGTGGAGAACAGCTCGTGGAGCTGCGTGCATGGAGTGGAGCGATGGCGCTCGAATTGCGGCTGTAATTCGGGAGGCCACCCCGGCTGGAATCAGGAATGGCGTGCACCGTTGCGCGCGGCGCTGGATTGGTTGCGGGATAAGGTGAATCCACTATTTGAAGAGAAAGCTTCGCCGCTGTTGAAGAATCCGTGGGACGCACGGGATGAATACATTCAGGTAATCCTCAATCGCTCGGACGCCAGTTTGGAAGCGTTTTTCAGCAAACACGCGACTCATCCGTTGAGCCCTGAAGAACAAGTTGTGGCTTTAAAGCTGCTGGAGATGCAAAGGCACGCCATGCTGATGTACACCAGCTGTGGCTGGTTCTTTGATGAACTGTCCGGCCTGGAAACAGTGCAGGTAATTCATTACGCCGGGCGCGTGGTGGAAATGGCCAAGGCCTTTATAGGCGCCGAAATCGAACCGCAATTTCTGGAACATTTACGTCGAGCGAAAAGTAACTTGCCGGAACACGGCGACGGCGCACAAATTTACGACAAGTGGGTGAAGCCCGCCGCGGTAGACATTGAAAAGCTGGCAGGCCATTACGCCATCAGCTCGCTATTTGAAAATTATGGCGAGAAGACCGGCATCTATTGCTATGACGTGGACAGGGAGCAATATTCGCTGGAAGCCGAAGGGAAACTGCGGTTAGCAACAGGCCGGGCGCGCTTCAGTTCCGAAATCACACGTGAATCGGCGACGATGAGTTTCGGGGTATTGCACCTCGGGGACCACAACGTAACCGGCGGAGTGCGCCATTCCGATGAACCGCAACCCTACGAAGAATTGAAAGCCCGACTGATTGACTGTTTTTCCAAAGCGGATACCGCAGCGGTCATACGCATACTGGATGAAGAGTTCCATGAACATTCGTATTCGCTCAGTTCGCTGTTCCGCGACGAACAGAGAAAAATTGTGGGCTTGCTTTTGAACGATTCACTAACCTCGGCGGCTGCGGCGTATCGAAATATTTACGAAAATCAGGCGCCGCTGATTCGTTTCTTAAATTCGCTGAACATTCCCGTTCCCGCGGCCTTTAAAGCCGCTGCGGACGTGGCAATTAACAGCCAATTGCGGCAGGCCTTCGAACGTCCTGATCTGGACGCGGACAATATACAGAGTTATCTGAAAGAAGCAGCCACCAGCCGGGTGCCTTTGGACACCACGACCTTGGAATTTACCTTCCGCAAGCGGCTCGAAGAGCAGGCAGCGCGTTTCGCGGAACATCCTGACGATATGGAAAATTTGCAACGGTTTCGTAAGCAATTGGAACTGGCGCAAACTTTGCCGTTCCTCGTGACCCTATGGGAAGTGCAGAACATTTCTTACGCGCCGCTGATGAAAGCCATTGAGGAGCGGCGTTTGGCGGCAGAGAATAACGATCCGGAAGCGACAACCTGGATGAAGGAATTGACCGCACTTCGAGACGGACTGCGCATTTTGGGCGCTTGACATCATGGTTTCTACCCACATTCCGCTGGCAACTTACCGGCTGCAGTTCAACAAGAATTTTACGTTTAACGATGCGGTTGGAATTCTTGACTATCTGAAGGAACTTGGCATTACGGAAATTTATGCTTCGCCTATTCTTACCAGCCGTCGCGGCAGCGGTCATGGCTATGACGTTACTAACCCCAATCGTCTTGATCCGGATTTAGGAACTGAAAAGGATTTTGAAATTTTCGTAAGTGAGTTGGAAAAACGCGGCATGGGATTGCTGCTGGATATCGTGCCCAACCATATGGCTGCCAGCAGTGAAAATCCCTGGTGGATGGACGTTTTGGAAAACGGCCCGGACTCGGCGTTTTCTTCTTACTTCGATATAGATTGGCACCCCCCTTCGCGAAATCTGGACAACAAAATTCTTTTGCCGATACTCGGACGGCCGTTCGGCGAGGCGCTGGACAGTGGCGAGCTGAAACTTGATTTTCGCGACGGGCAATTCTCCATCGGATATTTCGAGTCGTCATTTCCCTTGGCACCGCGAACCTACCGGTCTGTTTTGCAACACCGGATTGCCAGCCTAAAAAACCTGCTGGATGAAAACTCGGCTTCTTATCACGAGTATCAAGGGATAGTGGCCGCGCTTTCCTTGATTTCCGATCGCGATACGTCGCCAGCGGAGCCAGCGTCAGATAAACGCGTACGATTTGAATCGATACGCGAGCGTTTGCGGCAACTGGCGGCAGGCAGTCAGGAAGTCACGCAATTTATCCAGGAGAATCTTGCGGACTTTAACGGCAGGGAGGCTGATCCGGCAAGTTTCGCCAATCTGCAGCGGCTGCTTGGGGAACAATATTATGTTCTCGCATTCTGGCAGAACGTCAACGAAACCATCAATTACCGGCGTTTTTTTACCATTACCGATCTGGTGGGGATGCGGGTTGAAGATTCCCAGGTATTCGACGCGACGCACAGTTTGATTTTGCGGCTCATCTCGCGGGGCGCGGTTTCCGGATTGCGTATAGACCACATCGACGGATTGCGCGATCCGCTCGCGTACCTGAAACGATTGCAGGAACGTGTGGCGGCAGAAGATGGAGCCAAGGCTGGTGAAGAAGCGTACGTGCTGGTAGAAAAAATTCTGGCGCGCAGTGAAAACCTGCCGGACGACTGGCCGGTTGCGGGCACTACCGGGTATGACTACCTGAATTTTGCTAATCGAATCTTGGTTAAGCCACAGGGCGCAAAAGAGATTGAGCGCATTTATTCACATTTTATCGGTCACCACCTGAAATTCAGCGAGGTGCTGTACCAGAAGAAAAAATTGGTAATGGGCACGATTTTGGGCGTGGAAATGCGGTCCCTGGGCAGACAGCTTGGCGAATTAGCGGCACAAGCTCGCTATGCTCGTGATTTGCCGCGTCACGATTTGACCGAAGCGCTCATCGAGACGACCGCGTGCTTCGCGGTGTATCGCACTTACATTCGAAACCTGGATCTGCCGCCGGAGGCAACCAAGGTTTTGGAAGAAGCGCTAGCTCAAGCACGTTTGCGCAAACCGAGTCTAAATCCGCAATGCTTTGATTTTCTGCGCGACGTGTTGTTGCTGCTGGCTCCGCCGCACGTTTTGCCGGATCACCGCGAAGCGCGCCTGAGTTTCGTTTTGCGCTGGCAGCAATTCACCGGGCCGATCGTTGCGAAGGGCCTGGAGGACACTACGCTTTACGTTTACCACCCATTGGTGTCGTTAAACGAAGTAGGTGGCGACCCCGCGCCCGATGCTATTTGTCCGCGGGAATTTTTTGAATTTATCGCCGAGCGGCAAAAAAGATGGCCGCATTCGATGAATGCCAGCTCCACCCACGATACGAAAAGAGCTGAAGACGTGCGCGCTCGGATAAGCGTTTTGTCTGAAATGCCGCAAGAGTGGCAGAAACACCTGCACCTGTGGGCGGCGATGAATGAGCAATTCAAGATCGCCGGCAATGGCGGGGCGATGGTTCCCGACCACAACGAGGAATATTTTTTGTACCAGACGCTGCTGGGTATGTGGCCGCTGGAGCAAAGCGAGCTCGGCGGGGTACTGGAAAGACTACAGTCGTACGCGGTGAAAGCGATTCGCGAGGCGATGGTGCATACGCGGTGGACACGGCCAAATCTGACTCACGAAGAAGGATTGAAAAAGTTTATCGCCGCCATTCTCAACAAAAAAGAGAATAGTGCGTTTCTTGAAGACCTTTTGAGCTTCCATCGCGATATTTCGTTTTACGGAATGCTGAACAGCCTAAGCCAGACGCTGCTGAAAATCGCAGCGCCTGGGGTGCCGGATTTTTACCAGGGTTCGGAGTTATGGGATTTGCGGCTGGTAGATCCCGACAATCGCGGCACCGTCGATTTTGCGCGTCGGATCGAAGTTTTAAAAAGCCTCAATCAAGACGTTACGCAAGAGACGGCTGGATTCGTTCGCGAATTGCTGAAGAACTGGACGGATGGCCGGATCAAACTTTATTTGATCGCGAAGGCTCTGCGATTCCGGCAGGAATTCAGCAAGCTCTTTACGGATGGCCAGTTCGTGCCGGCGGAAATATGCGGCGAGCGGTCGCAGAATGTCACGGCATTCTTTCGGATTTTTCAAAATCAGCAAGTATTGATTCTCGCTCCGAAATGGCTCGCCGGTTCGGGGATGGAGCAGAATTCAAATGAGCACGCGAGATTCTGGGGAAACACCTCAGTAGTGTTGCCCGCTATGGTCACGAGTTGGCGAAACATCCTTACCAGTGACTCGATCTCGGCTCGAGGCGTTGGATTAAGCGTAAGTGAAGCGTTAAAGAACTTCCCCGTGGCGCTGCTTTCATCCGATCCAATCTAGCTCGCCAATCGTCGGCGGCTAGACTAGAAATGCTACGCCGTGAATTCCCGCGTCAGCGGCGATGAACGCAAGCAGATATGCTCGACTCCTCCGAGCAGAGTGCTTATTCTGAGTGACGATTGCGCTGCGGATTTGCTGACCGCATTCGTGACACATGATGAAAAAACTCGCAGAATACCGGCAGAAAAGACATTTTGACAAAACCGCCGAACCGGCTGGGAGCGTCGCTGGCGAGGCAAAAGCACGACGGTTCGTCATCCAAAAGCACGCTGCGACCAGGCTGCACTACGATCTGCGCCTTGAAGTTGGTGGCGTTCTGAAATCGTGGGCGGTGCCTAAGGGCCCTTCGCTCAATCCCGGGGATAAACGGCTGGCCGTTCACGTGGAAGATCATCCGCTGGAATATCGTAAATTCGAAGGAGTGATTCCCAAGGGGCAATACGGCGGCGGAGAAGTAATCGTCTGGGATCAGGGTACCTATGAAGTGGAAGGCCATTTGGATGCCGATGCGCAAATGGCGCGCGGCGATCTGAAATTTATCCTGCATGGAAGAAAAGTGCGTGGCAGTTTTGTTTTGGTAAAACTGAAAAACTCAAAAGTAAAAAACGAGTGGTTGTTGATAAAGCATCGCGACGAATTCGCCGATCCGCTTTGGGACGCGGAAAAGCATGCGCAGTCCATAGTTTCCGGGCGGACGTTGGATGATGTGAAACTTGGCCGGCCGGCGCGCGCGCCGCTGGAGGCGAATAAGATCAGTTCCCTTCCTGGCGCGCGCAAAGTGCCGATGCCGCGCTCCATCCCGCTGACGCTGGCATCGTTAAGCGAGAAACCGTTCTCAAATCCAGATTGGCTATTTGAAGTGAAGTGGGACGGAGTGCGCGGCCTGGCCTACCTGGCGAACGGAGAAATATCGCTGCGCTCGCGTGCTGGCAGGGAAATTTCGCTGGAGTACCCGGAGGTTCGTGACCTGGCGAATCAGCTGGACGCAAGCGAAGCGATCGTCGACGGCGAAATAGTGGCTCTGGATCCGGCGGGACGCAGTAATTTTCAAAAGTTGCAGAATCGCGCGGGCGTTCGCAACCCTTCGCAACGATTGCTGGAATCGATTCCGGCTACTTACTACGCGTTTGACCTGCTGTACTGTGATGGCTATGACTTGCGGAAAGTTCTGCTGGAAAAGAGAAAAGAGCTGCTCAAGCAAATCCTTCGCCCCAATAACCATATCCGATACTCGGAACATGAAATCGAGAAAGGCAAAGAACTATACGAAGCGGCCCGACAGCAGTCGCTGGAAGGGATAATCGGAAAAAAAAGAGACAGTGCGTATGTGGGACAGCGAACTTCGCTGTGGCTGAAATTCAAGATTGTGAATGAACTGGATGCGGTGGTGTGCGGTTGGACGGCACCAAGACGCAGCCGTGAATTTTTTGGCGCTCTGGTGCTGGGGCTTTACGATGGACCGCAGCTTGAATTTATCGGCAGCGTAGGAACGGGCTTTGATTATCCCAAGCAAAAAGAAATCCACGAACAGTTACAAAAGCTCAGGCAGGCAAAGAGCGTTTTTAGCGACGCACCGAAATTAAAGGAAACAATTGAGTGGGCGCAACCGCACCTGGTGGCTCGCGTGAAGTATGGGAATTGGACAGACGGTGGCCGGTTGCGCGCGCCGGTGTTTCTGGCCATGCGTACGGATGTGTCCCCTAAGGACTGTACGCTGCCAGCGGCGCGCCCGAATGAAGCCGAAGGCCGAGAGGATTTGGCCGATCGCTCACGGGAATCGGACAGTCCGCGAGTAGCGTCAGCCGAACCGCATGCAAAACCAGGCAAGAGCTTGGCAAAACCGCGAGCGGCGACCAATTCACTATCCCTTCGAAACCAGACGGCACTCCCGGCCAAAGCGGGCGAGAAGGTATGGACCGCGGGCATTGAAAATGAGATTCGCAAAGGTTCCCCGGAAAACCTGAATGTCGAAATAGATGGCCGTGTTCTGCGGCTCACACACCTGAACAAAATATATTTCCCGGAAAGCGGAATACGGAAGCGGGATTTGCTGGCCTATTATTTTCGCGTGGGACATCTCATGCTCCCGTTTTTGAAGGATCGCCCCATGGTGTTGCGCCGTTATCCAAATGGAATTCAAGAAAAAGCGTTTTTCCAGAAGGAGGCGCCGGAATCTGTTCCCGATTGGATCGAGCGAGCCACAGTTCATTCCGAAGAACGCGGCGGGGATATGCCATACCTGATGGCCAATAACCTCGCGTCGCTCATATATCTGACCAATTTGGGTTGTATTGACCACAACCCATGGTCGAGCCGCAACGAGACACAGGATTTCCCGGACTACCTTTTCTTCGATCTAGATCCCACGCCGGGAACGCCGTTTTCTACGGTACTTAAAATCGCGCGGACTATTTACGCGATTCTGCATTCCATAAAGCTTTCCAGTTTTCTCAAAACTTCTGGAGCCTCCGGCTTTCATATCTTTGTGCCGCTCGAACCGCAATACACCTACGGGCAGACAAGAGGCTTTGCGGAACTGGTGGGACGCATCGCGGATAACGAGCTGCCCGGGTTGATTACCTTCGAACGCACGGTGCACAAAAGACCGCGCGGGAAGGTGCTGATGGATGCGTTGCAGAACGCCCGCGGAAAGCCGCTGGCGACGATCTATTCTGTTCGCGCTTATCCAGGCGCGCCAGTGTCGACGCCGGTGATGCCTGCGGAATTAAAAACGGAGTTCGCCGCCGATCGCTGGAACATTAAAAATGTGGAGCAACGAATCAAGAAAGTTGGAGATTTGTGGAGAGATTTCTGGGAGAAGCGGCAATCGTTAGCGAAAGCTTTGGAATTGTTAGAACTACGACTATCGCCGGGTAAGAACCGAGTGGGTAAAAGCCGCTAAGCTCTGGGGGAAAATTCTAACTGAGATTGCTTCCAAAAGCCGGACGTTTCAAGAAGTCGAGTGCTCGCAGAAAACTGATTCCACGATTAGTGTTATCTTTCGCCGGCGGGTTCTTTTCGCCGCCGTTGGGCCCAAAATACGTTCCATTCTGCAAAAGAATATCTAAAGCGTTGATCAAATCCTGAGCCGCGCGCGATTTAAATACGAATCCACGGGCCCCGGTCTCCCGCACGGAATCCGCAAGAGTTCGAGATTCATGCATGGTGAAAATGAGAATGGGGGCGCTGTTGTTGTTGCGGGTAATTTGTCGCGCCGCTTCCAGTCCGCTCATGATCGGCATCGTTATGTCCATGATGATGGCGTCAGGACGCAGCGTTTCGGCGAGCTTAACGGCTTCCTGTCCGTTAACCGCTTCGCCGCAAATCTCCCAGTCAGGACGCGCCGACAGAATCGTACGTATCCCCTGGCGCACCACTTCATGGTCATCAACAACGAGGATTCTAACTGGCATAAGAAATTGACTCCGTACAAAAATTATCGCGGTCAGTCACTACAAACCTGGAACAGCAATCGGATTGTATGGGACAGTCACCCGATAAGTTAATTCTCGGGTCGCGGCACCGGGTAGGCCTGAATAATTTATATACAGGATTTGCTTTCCATGCAAGCGTGGCATTTATTGTGACTGGTGATTAAGGTATCTGGGGCGGCACAGCGCGCAGAGGGTCACCGATCATTGGTTATTTCTGGGCAAAGTTATTTGCCTGGCATAGAGCTGGGCGACACGCTCGAGGGTGTCAATCTCGGTCACCGGCTTGTCGAGCCGCAAACGCAAAATGCGCGGGAATCTGAGGGCGTAGCCACTTTCGTGGCGCTGCGACTTTTGAATATTGTTGAAGGCCACTTCCATGACCACAGCCGGCTCAACAGTTCTGCGGGCGCCCAGATCTTCGATGGTGTGTTGCAGGAAATATTCTGTTCCTGCTTTGATTTCCGCGTCAGTGAGTCCCGAATACGCTTTGCCAATAGTCAATAGTTTGTGACCGTCACGTACAGAAAAAGTGTAGTCGGAAAGCAACCCATGCCTTTTGCCATGTCCATATTCGACGGCGGTGACGACTACATCGAGCGTTGCGAAGGGCTCTTTCAGCTTGAACCACGATCTACCCCGGCGGCCCGGCGTATATAACGACTCCGGACGCTTTACGACGATTCCTTCGTGGCCGGCGGCCAGCGAATTCTGGAAGGCTTGTTGGATGTCCGGAACGGACGCACAACGAAGTGCCGGTGCGGTATAGATTGGCGATACATCGCTAGGCCGCAGAATTTTTTCCAGGCGTGCACGCCGTCGCTCCAGCGTTTCGTCCAGCAACAGGGTTCCGTCCTGATAGAGCAAATCGAAGGCCGCAAAGCGCACAGGAATTTCGTGTTGCAGCCAAAGATCGAGTTGTTTTCTACCCAAGCGTTTTTGCAGCTCCGTGAACGGCAGCGGCCGCGAACCGTGCCAAGCGAGTATTTCTCCGTCCAGGATCAACTCACCGGGCAATTTTGCAAAGAAAACATTGAGCTCGGGAAATTCCACTATTTCGTCGAGCGTGCGAGAAAAAACTCTTACTCCGGCGGCGCTTTTATGTACCTGCGCGCGGATGCCGTCGTACTTTTCCTCGACCAACACTGAGCCGCTTCCGTCAGGAAGAATTTCAGCGGCGGTTTCCACCGGAGTGGCTAGCATGAAGCCAATGGGATGGAAGAGGCGCATGCGAACGGAGGCCAAATCGTCCGCAGCGGCGGAGCGTAAAGTTTCGCCGATGTCGCCGGTCAGCATGTTGGCCCGACGAACTGTCTCGATGGGGCGTTCGAAAGCCTTAGCGATGGCCTCTTCGACAAGGCTTTCCTTCAATCCAATGCGTAAGTCGCCGGTCATTATTTTTATGGCGAACTTCACCTCGCCGGCGCTCATGTGTTCAAACAAACCTTTTATCAACGCCATCTTTTGTGCACTGGTGCGAAGATCTGGAAGCTGGCTAAATGCTTTCGCGACTTGCTGCAGCGAAACGTCGGCGGTGCTTGGGCGTTTGAGCAAAAGATGTTCGGCCATGTCGCCGAGATCGCCGTGTGCGCGATAACTCTTCCCGAGTTCGGAGGGGTCGGCGTTAGCGATTTCGGTGACAATTTTCGCGAGTTGTGACCCGCCGACGCCCAGGACGCGTTCATCGCGGTGTGGAAAGGGCCGTCCAGTCAGGAAAATAGCGGCGCAAGCGGAATCTTCCAGCGGCAGCGATTTGAAAAGTTCGCTTACAAGCGCGACCTTGGCGGTTTTTTTGGTGGTTGCGGCTACCGCCTCGCAGATCAGCACGAACCGGCGCATGTAGTTAAGCGCTTGCGCGCTTCATCCCCATTGACTGGCAGCGCGGGCACCAGAAGGAAGTGCGCGCATCAAAGCCTTGTTTACGTGAAAGGATGGCGCTGCCGCACTGACGGCAAGGCTCACCGGCCCGCTTATAGACCCA
>Ga0210409_10002685_pt1 | contig 20840 bp, 13 predicted proteins | sample IncBWH17MmetaG_FD_161649 | JGI IMG/M metagenome (GOLD analysis project Ga0210409, IMG submission 161649) | Forest soil microbial communities from Barre Woods Harvard Forest LTER site, Petersham, Massachusetts, United States - Inc-BW-H-17-M | ecosystem: Environmental > Terrestrial > Soil >...
AATCGAAGATCCCTTTCAGGACGTAGAGCGGCCTCCCTGGCGTTGTCGAGACCGGAGGGGTATTAATCTCCCATCGCAACCCATAGGTCAGTGATAAGTGGTTCGTGGTCCTCCAGGTGTCCTGCGCAAACAGAGAATAGTTATTCATTTTCAAGGAAAAAGGATCGGCAGCATCCAAAAGCACCGTGTCCACCGTCCCTGCCACCAACTCAGCGTAGGACGACGGGAAAAAAGCATATCCCGTACTTTCGGTGTCCGTGGGGGTTAGCCGGCGATAATCGATGCCGAACTTTAGCTGATGCACGCCGATCGCCCAAGCAAAGGTGTCCACAAGATTGAATTGTCGTTGCACGTTGGAAAAAAGAGCCCCCTCCCTAACCTCCATGTCGCCATTACCGTTTGGAAGAGAAACGAGGGCCTGACCTTCATCAGGCCGAAAAGGGGATGATGGCGGGAACAAAACGGAGGTCGGCGGCGCCACCGCACCATGAAAATTGGTAAGGGCGTTGATGTGGGTGGCTGTGTTTCGACTCCAGTTAACGCGGAAGTCGTTCACTTTGGTGGGAGCGAGCACACCGGTAGCTCCCACCGTGATGGTGTCGGTATCCGCATGGTCAGAGCCTAATTCTTCCCACACGCGGGTCGTGCCGTCCGACGGTGCGTGGTTGTAACGAGCAAACAGAGAGAGTCTCTTGGTCAACTTGTGGTCAATGCGGATGCTAGTCGCATCGAGACTGGAAGGATTGGAATAAGCCACCGTGAGATTCGCGACGCATGGATTTGTGATGTTATCGCAGGAGGGGTCGATAAGTGGTGAGCCCGGGTCCGGAAGTGGAAGCGCTTTCAAAATCGGCTGATAGGCAGGCGCAACCCCGGCCCGAGCGGATGCAGTTAGGAATTCGTCTGAGGCCGTTTGCGGCAGGCGCAACCGGAGCCCCTCGTAGGAAAAGAAGAAAAAAGTCCTGTCTTTGAGGATCGGTCCGCCCAGAGTCCCGCCAAAATCATTCTGCCGTAGGGGTGGCTTGGGAAGCGGCGGCGCGTCAAAATAGTTGCGGGCGTCGAAAATATCATTCCGTAAGTAGTCAAACGCAGTACCGTGGAACTGGTTGGTGCCGGACTTGGTGAGGATGGAAACCTGCGCCCCAGGAGTGCGTCCGGATTCGGCCGCGTACGACGAGGTCTGGATGCGGAACTCCTGCATGGCATCCACGGAAACCAGCCCGTTCGTGCCGCCCTGAGCGGTCAATGCCGGTGTGGCGCCGCCGATGGTCTCACCGAGCCCGGCGAATCTAACGCCAAAATTCGCACTCACACCGTCCACCATGAAATAGTTGGAGTCGCTGCGCTGGCCATTCACGCTGAACTGGCCGTCCCCGAGATTTTGCGAGGTGAAGACTGTGCCTGGCGTCAACGCGATCAGCGACTGGAAACTGCGCCCATTCAGAGGCATGTTCTCCACAAACTGCTGGTCCACCACGGTGCTGACCGCCGCCGAGTCGGTTTGAACCTCGAAAGTGCCGCTTTCAACAGTTATGCTTTCTGAAGTGGGACCGATTGCGAGGGTAAAATTTTCGTTAAGCGCATCCTGCACATACAGTTGCAGGCTGGGCTGGACGATGGTGCGAAAGCCTTCTTTCTGAATGGTCAGCTGGTAGGTGGCCGGATGCAGATCGGGTATGACGTAGATCCCGTCTTCGTTAGTCGTAGTGTTGATGGAGGCGTTGGTCTCAATGTTGGTTATCTTACATTGGACGCCGGCGATCACGGCACCGGTAAGGTCCGTCACCCTGCCGGAAATCCGTGCAGTTTCTGTTTGTGCGCAGACCGACGCAGCGGTCAGAAGAAGAATTACAATGAGTGCCGGCCACTTCATCAAAATTCTCCCTAATGTCCGCACGTCCAGCTAGTTCGGTTTCACGCCAGGGATTTGAGTTAGAAGGGTATTCTCGCGGGTGGGGCTGATACAAGCAGAAAAGCTGGGAGGACGGCAGTGCCGGGGAAGGAAAGCCGCGGCTTATTGCTATGGGTGATTGGGCTCGCCTAGGTAGGCATAGAGCATCTTCTGACCGCTGGGTTGCTTGCCACCGGTCGCGGGTTCTACCGTGACATATACGGAATTGATGTCCTTCACGATCTCGGGATTCTCGACGTCCAAGGCCCAACGCCCTTGCGCTTTGGCGTCCACATTCAGAAAGCCCAAGCTGCGCGCAGAGTTTTTACTTTCTTTCGGGACTGCCCAAACCTGGAAACTGCGTGTTGCGTTTTCCGGCCGATCTTCATTCAAATCGAAGGCATAAAAAGTGAGGGATTTGCCATCGGTCAGAAAAACGCGTCCAAAAGCCTTGCTGGGATTGCCATTCGGATCGGTATCGCGGACGTCGATGACGTGCAACTGGCGGGCTGCCATCAGCTCCCGGACATCCTTTCCCGCCGCCGCGAGTTGCCGTTCCATATCCAGTGTCGCACTCGCAACCCGCAACCTATCTGAGAGTTCCGCGATGCGGACCTGCTGAGCGCCCAGGAAGGCAGCATCGTTGGCGCGCAGCTCATTGATCCGAGCCACCTCGCCCCTTGCTTCTTCCAGCAGTCGATTCTGGTTTTGAAATTCGTCCAGCAATTGAACATTCTGGCTGGTGGACTGTTCAGAGTTTCCACTTACTTGTCCTTTGCTGCCTTGCAAGTTCCCGGCATTGGTGGTGTTTCCGAGTTGTGCGCGCAGAGTTTGGACTTCGTGCTGACGTGCCGCGAGCGACTCGGTTAACTGGGACAGGCTCGCGGTGAGCGCGGAGTTCTCTTGTTTGAGATCAGCGATCTGCTGCGTGATGCCGGCGTCCCTCGCCCGAGCTGAATCCGGCGTCACACGGTAATGGTAAACCGAGAGACTGACCGCGACCGCGGCCAGCGCCACAACGGCGGCCACACTGATGACAGGGCGAAAATACCACGGGATTAATTGGGCCGGAGTCTCAACTTCACCCGAGAAGACCACGCCTTCGGATCGGGCACGGCGAAGGAAGCGCTGCCGCGAATAGGGCAACGGCTTAACCCTCAGAGCCGCAAGGTTATGCTGGAAATTTCCCCGGGCTTGCGGCAACTCCCGAGTGACGAGAGTGGACAACTCCTGGTAATTAGATCTGCATTCGCTACATTCCTGAAGATGGGCCTGGAAATCACCAAACTCTGCATCCTCGAGGAAGCCGCCGGCCGCAAGCGCACAAAGCGCTTCGTACCGCTCATGCTCAGTCACACTTTCCTCCCTCGATCGTCGTTCTGCTGCCAGCTCCGCCCGACATGAAAGATCGCAATTTCTCGAGCCCGCGGTAATAATGGTGGCGGACCTTGACAAACGAATCTCCGGTCCTCTCCGCAATTTCATGCATGGAAAGGCCTTCGTAGCAAGCCATCTGGATCACTGCCTTCTGCTTATCTGATAGAGTAGACATACTCTGTCGAACCAGCGCCTTCGCTTCCGAGGAGTTCAGGCCAAATGACGTGTGAGTTTCCTTTGGCCGAGTCTCCAGTTGTTCGGGTTCCGAGTCTTTATAGAACTCTCGGCGCTGAAGATGCTGCCGGCGGTTGATGGCGCGGTGGTATGCGTACTGCATCAGCCACACCTTAGTATTGCCCTTGAGAGGGTCGAATTGTGCCACTGCGCGATAAACATCCAGGAAAACGGTTTGCGCCACATCCTCCGCCTCACAGGGGTCGCGGACAATCCTCAAGGCGATGCTCAGGACTAGCTTCTGATACCGGTCGAAGAGGACAGCGAGGGCGTCACCCTGCCCCTCCCGGAGGCAGGCCATGAGCTGGTCGTCAGACAGACGCCGTAGTTGTGTCAACGTCAAGTGTTCACCAAATCGAGCATTCGGGAGAATCGAATCCAGGCCCACAACCCTGTGGCCCCTGAACCGACGTAGTTCAGGACAAGTCTACAGCCAAACAAGCCCAGGAATGTTTTTTTCATCGGGGCTGGCACAAAATCGCCGTCACAGTGGCATACACATGCAGAAGGTGGTCCCGAGTCAGAACTGCAAGATATTGGAGCGGCTGTGCAAGGAAGAGAAACATGATTATGGCGAAAAGACCACATGGGAAGATAAGCCAGCAGGGTATGCCGGAGCCGGAGTCCACTTCCCTGGCGACGGCCACAATTCAGGACTCGGTGGGGGCGCACACAGATTTGGAGCGATCGAAATGCTCGTCAACACGGAGATCATACCTCATCATTCAATTGAGGTTACGTTTTCGCGGAGAGCGTCCTATGAAAATAGATAACTTCGACGGGGATACTATCGAAATCTGCCCTTGCGGTAGTCGCCTCAATCATTGGAAGAAATTCAGCGGTGCGCCAAATAGACGATTTTGTCCCGTAATCGGCTGCATACGGAAACCTGAAGTTGGCGCTCTCGTTCAAAAAACCAATTCATCCGACCAAGGTTGGTATATCACCCCACTATGTACTGAACATAGTGCGCAAACTGGAGGGTCGATAGATGTCGGCGACTCCACGATTCTCGTACCGGCAAATGCTACTGACACTTGCGGAAGAGAGATTACGCCTCGTCAAATTCAAGGCAAGGCTATCGACGGCAGCAGCGCCCAGGTAGACCAAACGGGGCACATCTGTTATCGCAATGTGTCTCAGGTCCAGAGCGAAGCAAAAAGCCGCTTCCCCATAAGCAATCGACCGGTCACCGCCCGGACAGGGACGGAAGAACACGGCTCTCTGCTTTACTGTTGAATGAACGATTTAGCGGCGCCTGACGATTCGGACCTCAAGTCCGCTGACGACTCGGTGTTGGCTGGCTGCGGAATTTTTCCGCCGCGTCCGAGCTCCGGCGGGAAGCCAGCATTGAGCGCAATCTGGGACAAGATAACCGCGCGGAAATGGCGCACCATAGCTCCGTAAGTTGGAACATTGAAGCGTCGCCTGTTTCCTAAAACGCGGCAAGTAAAGCATGGGAGCCCGAGCAAAGCGCCGCCAAGACCGCTACGGTCACAAACGATACCAGCGCCTCCATTACGTCCTCGAATAGCGCTCGATTTTGTTCGCGTCCAAAACCTGAAACGGCGGGATTTCGCAGATGTGCGTCTGGGAAGAATTGGTGAACCGGGTAGGACTCGAACCTACAACCCGCTGATTAAGAGTCAGCTGCTCTACCATTGAGCTACCGGTCCACGAACTTTTTATTTTACCACGGCTGAACCATTTTTCAGGGTGGCCGCGGCGCGCGCGATCCGCGTTCAATCGCGCAATTTCCCCGCGATCTCCTGGGCGATTTGTTTCGCGCGCTCGATGTTGTTCGGGTCCAGGGAGATCGCGGCGACGCGCGCGTGGCCTCCTCCGCCGTACTGTTCCGCGAGGCTTGCCAGATTGTCTTCCGCGGCGTCGGGATTCCAGGGATTTGAACCGATCGAAATTTTTGCGCGCGCCGGGGAAGCGAGCACGCTCACCGTGTAGCGCGCGCCCGGGTACAGCATGTACGGAATAAATTTGTTGTAGCCGTCGACGTCCAGATCGCTGATGTCGAAATAAATCACGCCGCCACGAACTTCGATGCGCTGCCGCAGCAAGTCGATCGAATGGTGATGCTTTTCGAGCAGCGGGCCGAGATGCTTGGCGACGATCGGCAGCCGGATCATTTCCGCGAGCGAGAGCCTGGACAGGTCCGGAATGATTTTGGCCGGCAGGCCTTCTTCCGGCGCGGCCTCGATCACCAGCGCCAGTTGCGTCGCAGGCTCCGCGAGAGCCACCGCGGATTCGGGCGTGGGGTACTGCGCGCCGTCGATGATGTCGCCCCAGTGAATCAACTCGGCGAGCGGCTTCACGTCGAAGCCGAATTGCGCGCTGGTCACGTCGGCCAGAAGCTTGGTGCAGGATTTGTAATCGGGGTTGTAGAACTTGTGGCCGCTGCGGTCCTGGCGAAAGTGCTCGGCATCGGCGGGAGTAAGGAACGCGCTCTGATGGTGGTCAAACCACCAGGTCACGCGCGGCGAGCTTGAGTATTTGAAATCGACGATGGCGTTTTCATCGCCGTCGAACAGGGCTTCCGAGAAGGGATGCCTCGCCTGGTGCGTCATCCCCGTGAAATGAAACTCCGCGCCGGGCCGGATGCGCTCGCGAAAAAAACGGTAGAAGACCGCCGACGACGCCGCGCCGTCGAAGCATCGGTCGTGAAAGCACAATCGAACTTTGACCGGATCCGCCATTCTCCGCCCTCGCCTCACCCGGCTGCCAAATGGAAAAACAAATGGAAAGCCCTAAAAGATGGACGGGTCCGGCAAAAATGTCAAGGATGTAATGCAGTCACTCTCAGGCAATCGGAGCGAGGCCTGCTAAGATTCCAGTTCGTACATGCGCAGCTCAGCAATCTTGTTCGGGTGGCGAGGCACCCCACCATCTCAAATTATATGGCCTTGAAAATTAGCGCGTCGATTCCAGACTACCAAACGACCTTCAACGCGAATTGAATTTCGCGCGAAGTCGTGGTTGTTCTGACCAACTGGCCGGCGATCGGGTTGGGGCTTCCCGTTCCGTCGAATATATCCGTGTTTCCATCCCCCACTGTCGGAGGACCAAAGTTGGCGTGATTTAGAATATTGAAAAACTCCGCGCGGAATTGCACGTTGAAATCTTCCGAGATGCGTTTGATACGATTATTCTTGAAAACTGAAAAATCGAGCTCCGTCGTGCCCGGACCGATCAAAATATTGCGGCCGGAATTGCCGCGGAGGTTGAAGCATTGTGGAAACGGCGCCGCGACTGGAGGAGGAAGTGGCCCGCTGGGCGGCGGGGGCGGTTGTAGGCTGGCTGGAAACTGCGTGCAATTCGCCGTCCAAAAGTTCATATCGGAAGCGGGAACGGTGGGAACCGTGAAGCATTGCGTCTTAATGTAGTTATTGGGATTTCCGGGATTGACAAGACTTTGGCAACCCGGACCTCCCAGCCGGTTCGGATAGGCGAAATCGTCACTGCTGAGCGTGCCCGCAGGGTCGCTCCCCGTACCCCACGTCGGCGTGAAAGGCACGCCGTCACTGGCGGTGAAGATCGCGCCCAGCTCCCAGCCATCCAGCGGCCACCGTGCAAACCCTGAAAGCGATTTTGGCGTGGGGACATCCCAGGTTCCGTTTATCACGAGCGTGCGGCCCACATTGAAATCCGAAAGGCCGCGGCTCAACCTCACGTCAAACCAGTTCAGGCTGGAGATCGAGTTTCCAAAGGCGTCGCCTGCAACGGTCGCTGAACTCGTGTCCATGCTTTTGCTCCATGTGAAAACTCCCTGCACCTGAAAACCGTGGCTCATGCGCTTGGAGACTTGTGTCTCCAGGGCATTGTAGTAAGAGCTGCCCTGATAAAACATTCCGCGAATCGAGCCGAAGTTTGGGTTGATTGGACTCGGGGGAGCACAAAGCAATGGGTTATCAGGTGGAGCGTTAGGATCCGTCGCGTTGCATTGAGGGCTGAATACGTTGCCCTGAATGTCGGTTTGTGGCCAGAGATATCCGAGCGAAGTCTTCGTGGGGATGACTAAATCAGCCTCGTCCACGCGGAAGGGCATATGCACACCGCGCGAGCCCACATAGGCAACCATGACTGCCAGGTCCGTAGCGAGCTGGTATTGCAAATTGAGATTCCATTGCCCTACGTAATTACGATGGGGATGGGACTCGATGTACGTGGAGCGCAGACTATTGGCCGGAGGATTTGCCGGAATCCCTGCGGGAAATGATCCGGCGGCAGGATTGCCGATTACCGTATAGGAGAAGAAGGGAATGGCCTGAGTCTCCATAAGAGTGAACTGGTATGGAAGCGGCAAGACATCGAATAAGCCGGCGCCACCGCGGACAGCCAACTTTCCGTTGTGAAGAGCATCCCATGCGAAACCGACGCGCGGCTCGAAATTCCGGAGTGTGGGGTTCGAGAATAAACTGCCGGCGCCGGAGCAGCTTCCCGCAACGGCAACGCCGCAGACGGGCAACGGGTCGGTAATATTCCTGAGGTTAACGAGCTTGCCGTTGGTTTCCGTGGGAACGGTCGTCATTTCATACCGGAGCCCCAGATTCAGTGTTAAGGCTGGACGCAAGCGCCAATCGTCCTGCACGTAAAGGCCAAACAAGGTCTGGCGAAAATTGCGTGGCGTGAGCGAACTGGCAATTCCACCCTGGAATTTCTTGGGAGAGTTCGTGAGAAAAGACTGCAAATCCGCGAAGTTCCAAATTCCATTTGGATCGGTAAGCGCGGTCGCCTGCAATAGCATGCGCTCGGCTGCGAAGCCGAACTTGATGGCATGCGTTCCCTTGGTTACGAATGCGTCGTCATATGCCTGGAAGGAATTCCACGTATAGAAGTATGTTGGGAGCCCCCCAACGCCGCCGGGCATGTCTGTGACATTTCCGATGTGCACAAAGGACGCGTTGCGTCCTGGAAAGGCTCCAAGGGAAGCGTCGGCGGCGGCGGGATTCAAGGCCTTAAGGCTCTGATTGTCGTTTACCACTTCATGGTTAAACCCAAAACGGGCAGCGTTCACGAACAGCGGGCTAAAATTGTGCGTTTCTTCCACGGCCACAATCTGTCTTGACGTCAAGCTGCCCAGTTCAACGTTGTTGTAACTGTCCGGTGAACTATACGGAGTGCGGTCGAACAGATAAGTTCCGAACACGCCGTCCTTATCGGAAAACTTGTGGTCGATGCGACCGGTAACGAAGTCTTCGTTGACAATCTGTTGCCCGGAAAAAACAAATGTGCAGGTATTCTGGCCGCAGGATGGAGTGACGGGATAAAGCGCGAGGTAATTCTTTGCGGCAGTGTTGACGGGGACCGTACACTGCCCTGACGTAGCCGACGCGGTGCAACCAGGCGGGGGTGTAGCCCCTGTAAAAAAGAGGGTTCCTGCCCGTGCCTCCGGCGAGGGAACCGTATCGACGTTCGGAATGCCTTTCGACTGCCTTATGCCCTCGTAGTCCGCAAAAAAGAACGTCTTGTCCTTGCGAATCGGGCCGCCAAGCGCTCCGCCGAACTGATTGCGCTTGAACGGCGATCGCTGCCCCGCTTCAAAAAAATTGGACGCGTCCAGAACATCGTTGCGGAGGAACTCGTACGCGCTTCCGTGCAAAGAGTTAGTGCCCGAGCGCGTCGTCGCGTTAACGACTCCTCCGGAAGTCTTGCCGTATTCCGCCGAGTAATTGCTTGTCAGGACGGAGAACTCCTGAATGGCGTCCACGCCCAGGTTGCCGCCAAGAACGCTGCCCGGAGCACCGTTTGCGTAGTCGTTAAGACTCACGCCGTCCAGGCGATAGTTGTTTTGCTGGGGCCGGGCGCCGGAGATGGTCAACTGTTGCCCGAACCCTCGATTTCCTCTGTCCGCACCCGTCGAAAAGGAGGGCTGGGTCTGAATCGTGTCCACACCCGGTTGCAAGGCAGCGAGGTCCGTCCAGCTCCGCCCGTTTAAAGGTAGTTCACGGACCGTGTTCGCGCTGACCTGGCCGCTGATGACCGATGAGGCCAGTTCCACAATCGGGGCTTCCGAGGTGACCACAACCCTCTGGCTGACTTGGCCGACGCGCAATGTCACATTCAGCACCTGCTGGGCTCCGACGGTCAACGTGACGCCGCTGGATATGCCGGTTTCAAATCCCGGTGCGGAAAAGGTAATTTCATAAGTGCCTGGCAGCAGGTTCGGCACGCTATAAAACCCGGCGGTATCCGTGGCAATTTCACGAATCGTGCTGGTCGCTACGTTCTTGGCTGATACTTGGGCCATGGGTATGGCCGACCCAGAAGCGTCCTTGACGGTGCCCGAAAGCGTCGCCCCTACCACTTGCGCATGCGCATGACCGGCAAAACTAATTGTCACCATGACAGCAAGAGCAAAATACAGGACGGGACCGCAAACTCGACGAAACAATCCAGAAAGCATGGGATAGCGCCTCCGATCTTTGAACACGCATAAACTCCCGAAACGGATCAACTGAAAGGACCGAAATTATTGAAAGTGGAACTGTTTGGGAGTCATGTAACACTCACCAGGAACTGGTGTCAAGCGCTCAGTTTGCTCAGCACCGGTCCGGAAAATGACGGAGGACGCAACATTGTTGCGCAAGTGGGGAAAGATGCAAGGATGGGCGGCAGCCGGCGCCGGGAACGATGCTTGAAATTCGCCGGCTGCCACAATGAGCGGGAGCCGGTTTTAATTTCCGGCAAAACCTTTTGCAATGCCTGCCGCGATCGGCACCTCAAACTTCTCGTGCTGGTAGGCCTTCACCATGAGCAGGATCCAAAGAATAAAGGCCACCAGGCTGATGAGGCCGTAGAGCGCCGATCCAATCCCGAATGCGCCGTATCCGCCCATCATCATGAACCCAGCGCGAAAGAAAAAAATCCCGAGGACAATGTTAAGGATGTGGAGTCCGCCAAATACCACAATCGATTGCGCCGCATGAAATCTCACAAACGGCCGCTTGTCGATCAGGAAGAAGACGATTCCCGTGACCCATCCGACCAGATAACACAAGAAAGCGGCTACGTTTTCAGCCATCGCCGGCTGAGAGGTCGGCGTGGTTTGAACCACTGCGCCACCCGATTGCGCCTCACCGCATTTGGGGCAGAATGCCGCGCCCGCCGCCACTTCAGTGCCACACTTGCTGCAAAAGGCCATTGTGTTTCTCCCCTCTGGAAGTCGTCAAGGTCAGAGCACCCTCACCTGGCGCGAAGGCTATCACCGCTGTCTCCTGCGCACAAGTGCGGCTGTGTAAATCCACCAAGTAAATCCGAAGTGGGAAAGTTTGCCGCCGGATTGTGGCCCGTTGTAGACTATGCAGGATCTCAGAGGATTTCCCTCTCCGGGAAAGGCCTGAAGCATTAGCCTCAGCCGAATGGCGTCAGCACGAACCTATGGAGACGCTCCTCAATCTTGTCTGGCTGGCAATCACCGTGGCCGCTGTCTGGCTGTGGCGATTTCGCTGGACCGTGTCCCGGCAAAATCCGAGACACAGCACGAGAATGGAAGCGGTCGCCATGGTGTGCGTCCTGGCCCTTCTATTCCCGGTCATCTCACTTACCGACGACCTGCACCCGGAAACCGCGGTTGTGGACGCGGCCTCGGGCAAACGAAATGCCTGCCTGATCGCGGCGAGCGCTGTCCACACCCGGTCCGCAACGGTAGGCTCCGGAAGCCGGTTGGCAGTTGGGATGAACCCAAGACCCTTCGCAGCAGTCTATTTAATCTTCACTGAATTTGTTTTTGGTTCTAAATTACAAAATACAATATGTTTAGCTGGCAGCCTTTCCGGTCGGTCTCCCCCCTCTTTCTCGTAATCGCATACGCCCTTTTGGTTGCCCCAACTGCCTGAAACACGACACGGCGGAGGGCCACTTTCCATTTTCTCTTCCAGCGAATGGGTTCATTGGTCGCGCATTCGAAAAGGCGGCTTCGGCCCGTTTGAGGGTGCCGAATGCAGCAAAACTCGGCGCGAAATTACCTGAATGGAGAGGCGGAAATGAGCAAAATCGCAATTTGGATTCTGTTGGCGGCGCTTCTGCCCGCGATTGGGTGTGGCCAGGAAAATGCCAACCCGAAAGCGGAGGCGCCCCCGCCTGCGCAAGTGGAACGTGAACAGGACGGAGGCGTGGTCCAGGTCGATCATCCGGAACAGATTCCGCTGGTCACTGCGACTGCGCGCAATTCCCGGCCGGAACTGGTTGTCACGGGCGTGGTAACACCAGACGTTTCGCGGAACGTACCAGTCGTTTCGCTGGCCTCGGGCCGCGTGGTGGAGATTCGTGCGCGCCTGGGCGATACCGTCAAAAAGGGCGACGTGCTACTGAGGGTTCGCAGCGATGACGTTTCTGGAGGCTACTCGGATTACCGCAAAGCCGTTGCCGACGAAGAACTCGCGCGCACCCAATACGAGCGCGCCGAGGATCTTCATGCCCATGGCGCCATCTCTTTGAACGATCTACAGATTGCCCGGGATGCGGAAGAAAAAGCCAAAGTGGATCTGGAGACCACAGCCGAACATCTGCGCCTGCTGGGCAGCGATCCGGACAAGCCGAATGGGATCGTTGAAATCCACGCCCCCGTCGCTGGCGTAATTACTGACCAAGAAGTTACGGACGCCGCGTTAGTGCAGGCATATGGGCCCAACCCCTTCACGATTTCAGACTTGTCTTCCGTCTGGGTTGTCTGCGACGTGCATGAAAATCAGCTGGCGAGTGTGCGTATGGGAGACGCCGCCGATATCCGCTTGAACGCCTATCCCAGCCGGCTTTTCAAAGGCACGATCAGTAATATCGGCGCCATCCTCGATCCGAATCTTCGTACCGCCAAGGTGCGCATGGAAGTGCGCAATCCGGGGATCATGCGCCTGGGCATGTTCGTAACGGCCACGTTTCGCGGGCAGCAGCAGGTCACGCGCGCTGTCGTTCCGTCCACCGCGATCCTGCATCTTCACGACACCGACTGGGTATTCGCGATCACGCCGGATAAGAAGTTTCAGCGCATGGAAATCGTAGCCGGCAACACGCTGCCTGGAGATTTGCAGGAAGTCGTTTCCGGCTTGCTGCCGGGAGCGCAAGTGGTCCGCAATGCGCTCACTTTGCAGAATATGGTGGACCAGTAAAATGATTCGCAAGCTCGTCGATTTCGCCCTCGAGAACCGCTTCATGGTACTTGCTGCCGCATTGCTGCTTTTTGGCTGGGGCGTAATCTCGTTTCATCAGCTTCCCATTGAAGCGTATCCCGACGTCGCCGACAATTATGTGGAAATTATCACGCAATGGCCGGGAATTTCGGCTGAGCAAATCGAGCAGCAGGTCACCATTCCCCTTGAAATAGCCATGAACGGCGTGCCTCACGTAGCTCACCTACGCTCTTTCTCCCTGTTCGGGCTTTCAGACTTGAAGCTGGTATTCGACGATGAGGAGGAGAACGCCTGGAATCGCGAGAGGGTTCTGGAGCGGCTTTCGCAGGTTCCCCTGCCTCCCGGAGTATCTCCACAGATGGGAACGGATTGGAGTCCGGTCGGCCAGATCTACTTTTTCACTTTGAGAAGCACAAATCCCCAGTACGACGTGATGGATTTGAAATCGATTGAAGATTGGATCGTCGAGAAAAATTTCAAATCGGTCCCGGACATTGTCGATGTCGCCAGCTTCGGTGGCCCGACGCGCGAGTATCAGGTTCGCCTGGATCCCACGAAACTGGTTTCCTACGGTCTCAGCATCGCCCAGGTGGAGCAGCAACTCACCAACAACAACATAAATGCAGGCGGCAGTTTCATTGAAGCCGGCCAGCAGCAAATCAATATCCGCGAAGTTGGACTGGTCAAAACCGTTCGCGATATCGAAAATACAGTGCTTACGGCCAAGAATGGGACCGCGCTCCGAGTCAGCGATATTGCCGTTGTGGTCCAGGGCCCGAAGATCCGGCTCGGCCAATTCGCGCGCGCGATCCATCGCGAAGATGGCAAAATCATGGACAACGATGACGTGGTTTCAGGGATCGTCCTCTTGCGCAAAGGCGCGAATGCGGATGACGCGCTCGCGGGAATCCATGCCAAGGTGAAGGAGTTGAACGATCGCATACTGCCACCCGGCGTGAAAGTTGTTCCTTTCATCGACCGCAGTGATCTTGTGCAATTCACGACGCGTACAGTCCTCCACAACCTCACCGAAGGCATCATTCTCGTCGTGATTGTTCTCTTCCTGTTTGTCGGGAACGTCCGCGCCGCAATTATCGTCGCTCTTACCATTCCGTTTGCGCTGCTGTTCGCTGCAACGTGCCTCAACCTGAAGGGCATTCCGGCGAACTTGCTCTCTCTGGGCGCGCTGGATTTCGGAATGGTCGTGGACGGCGCCGTGGTGATGGTTGAAAACATTGTGCGCCACATGACCCATCCGAAAAATGCTTCCAGAAATACGATGGACGTCGTCCGCGAAGCCGCCCATGAAGTGCAGAGGCCGGTCTTTTATGCCATCGCCATCATCATCACCGCTTATCTGCCCATCTTTACGCTGCAGCGAGTCGAGGGGCGACTTTTCAGGCCCATGGCCTGGACGGTTGCATTTGCCCTCCTCGGGGCGCTTATTTTTTCGATGCTCATCGCCCCGGTTCTTTCGACACTGCTGTTTCGCAAAGGAGTCAAGGAATGGCACAACCCGGCGATGGCATTCTTGACCGGTCGCTATCGCAAGGCCGTGCGGTATGCGATTGAGCATCGCGCCCTGACCGTGGGAGTGGGCGTGGCCGGTTTATGTCTGGCCATTTTTCTGGTTTCCAGCGGGGTGATTGGATCCGAATTTTTGCCGCACCTGGACGAAGGCGCAATCTGGGTGCGCGGAACCCTTGCCTCCAGCGTCGGACCCAGTGAATCAATCAAGATCGCAAACCAGGCACGCACGCTGCTGTGCTCCTTTCCCGAAGTGCCGGAGTGCACGAGCCAGGTGGGACGCCCCGATGACGGGACCGACGCAACAGGGTTTTTCAATACGGAGTACTTCGTGGGCCTGAAGCCCAAGGAGGAGTGGCGCCCCGTTTTCCATCAGGATAAGGACCGATTGATCGCCGCCATGAATCGCGAATTGGATCGGATCCCCGGCGTAACGTGGGGTTTTTCTCAGCCCATTGAAGACAACATGGAAGAAGCGGTCAGCGGCGTGAAAGGCGAGCTGGCCACCAAGATTTATGGCGATGACCTGAAGGTCCTGGAGGAGAAAGCCGATCAGATCGTCAACGCGATGCAGCAGGTCCGGGGAATCGAGGACCTCGGAGTCTTCCGCGTGCTGGGCCAGCCCAATATCAACTTCGAAGTAAATCGCGAGCAGGCCGCGCGCTATCAGATCAACGTCGCGGATGTCCAGGATGCCATCCAGACGGCGGTGGGTGGATCCGCGCTCACGCAAGTGCTGCAGGGCGAACAACGCTACGATCTGGTCCTGCGTTACCTCCCGCAATACCGCACGACCAAGGAAGCCCTGGAAGACATTCGCCTCTTGTCGCCGTCGGGCGAGAGAGTCTCGCTAGCAGAGCTTTGCACAATCAAGGAGCAGGACGGCGGGTCAGAAATCTATCGCGAGGAAAACCAGAGGTACGTGGCCATCAAATACAGCGTGCGAAGCCGTGATCTCGGCGGCGCGGTCGAGGAAGCAATGCGCAAAGTGAACGCACAAGTACAATTACCACGCGGATATCGAATCGACTGGGAAGGCGAATACGAAAGCCAGAAGCGGGCCCAGGCGCGCCTGCTCATCATCGTGCCGCTGACGATTCTGGTGATTTTCATGATTATCTATTCCATGTTCCGCTCCCCGAAATGGGCCGCGCTGATTCTGGCCACCGTCGCGATGGCCAGCGCCGGCGGCCTGCTCGCACTGCTGATCACGGGCACACACTTCAGCGTCTCATCTGGGGTTGGTTTCCTTGCGTTGTTCGGCGTCTCCGTCCAAACCGGCGTCATCATGCTCGAATATATTAATCAGCTGCGCGCCTTGGGCGGCACGATCGAGGATTCCGCGATCGATGGAGCCGTCCTGAGGCTGCGCCCCATCATGATGACCATGCTGGTGGCCACGCTGGGCTTGTTGCCCGCCGCGCTCTCGCACGCGATCGGATCCGATTCTCAGCGGCCCTTCGCGATCGTCATCGTGGGAGGCTTGATGGTCAACCTGGCCATGAGCATTTTTATTTTGCCCACACTGTACGTATGGCTCGCGCGCGATGGCGACAAACTCCCGGAGCCGGAGGCGAACTTCGAAGCGTGAGCTGCCTGGTAGCACAGGCACTCTTGCCTGTGCGGTTTTGTCGATGTTCGCATGGCGTTACCGCGACCGGCGATTGAGAAACCCGCACAGGCAAGAGTGCCTGTGCTACTTGAATCGGGAACCTCCGCCCATCCTCGGTTATACTGTCTGGCAACGCGGAAGTGGCGGAATTGGCAGACGCGCCAGCCTTAGGAGCTGGTGGCCGAAAGGCCGTAGGGGTTCGAGTCCCTTCTTCCGCACCATCTCTTTTTTCCGCGCATCCTTTCGAACAATTATTTTTGCGTACCTTCTGGTGTGAGTTGACGCGGCGGATTCATTCCCCTATACTTTGCTTTCACCGTACCCCGCTCGCAGTTCTTTCCCGTTTCCTTTTTTCCGGACCGAGAAGCGGCAAAGAGTAGAAGTGCGAACCTTAGGGCGGTTCGTTACATATCTCGATCCAATGACATTGCAACCATTGAACCCGAAGGCTTGACCATGACTGAAGCAACTTGCCGGCGCGAACTGGAACTGGAAATTCCCGCCGAAACCGTGCAGAAAGCAGTCGAACGCGTGGCCAAAGAATTTGCCCGCGTCGCGCGCGTCCCGGGATTCCGTCCGGGAAAGGCGCCGGTCACGCTGATCCGGCGGCGTTTCGCCGACGACATCAAGAGTGAAGTGCTGCAGTCCCTCGTACCCGAGCAGATCGAGCGGGCCGTCACCGAAAGCAAGCTGGTGCCAGTTACGCAGCCACAGGTCGATAAGGTCGACTTCACGGAAACCGGGCCTGTAAAGTTCCGCGCGACGTTCGAGGTCCTCCCCGAATTTGAGCTGGGACAATATAAGGATCTGGAAGTTGAGATAGAAGATCACAAGATCGAAGACTCCGATGTCGACAAAGCGATCGAAGAGCTTCGCGACCGCGCCGCTAATTTCGTTCCCGTGGAAGGCCGGCCCATCGCCGACGGCGATTATGCGCAGCTCAAGCTGAAGGGCATCCCCGGGGGCGGCGGCGAACCGCTCGAAGCGGACAGCGTCCTGTGTCACGTGGGCGGCGAAGAAACCATGGCGCCGTTCAATGAAAATCTGCGAGGCGCGACCATCGGCGATCACAAGAATTTTGACGTGACCTATCCGTCCGATTATCCCGATCCGAAGCTCCAGGGAAAGACATACACGTACGCGGTCGAAGTTCTGGGCATCAAGGAAAAAAAGAGGCCTGAACTTACCGATGAATTCGCCAAGGACGTGAGCGAGGCGCAGACACTGGAAGAGTTGCGCAAGAAGATTCGCGAAAGCCTCGAAGCGGAGCGCGCCCATCGCCAAATGGAACAGACGCGGGAAAAGCTGCTCGCTCAAATCGTGAAGGCGCATGAGTTCCCCGTGCCCGAGGCGCTGGTCGAGCACCAGATGGACTCGCGCCTGGAACGCACGGTGCGGTCGCTCGCCTCTCAGGGCGTCGACCCGCGCGCGGTGAACGTGGACTGGGTGGCGCTGCGCAGCCGGCAAAAGGACCGCTCCATCGAGGATGTGAAGGCCGAGTTGCTGCTGGACCGGATCGCCACGGCGGAACATATCGACGTGGCCGATGAAGAATTGGAAAAAGAGATTGCCGCGATTGCGGAGAGGAGTGGCGAATCCGCCACAGCCGTTCGCGCAAACTTGACAAGGCAAGGGGCGCTGGATAGGATGAAATCTAAGATTCGGAGTGAAAAAACTCTGGACTGGCTCTGCAGCAATTCCCGGACACGGACAATACCCAAGGAGAATTGAAGCGATTCCGGCCGGCGTCCTCTGCGCAACCTAAAAAATCCAATGAATGATAGAGACAATATGACTCCGTATGCAACAACGCTCATCCCGATGGTCGTCGAACAGACCAACCGGGGAGAGCGCGCCTACGATATTTATTCCCGGCTGCTCAAGGACAATATTATTTTCATCGGGACGCCGATTGACGACCACGTCGCGAACCTGGTCACCGCCCAGCTTCTATTTTTGGAAGCGGAAGATCCCGAAAAGGATATTTCGCTCTACATTAACTCGCCGGGCGGGTCGATTACGGCGGGGATGGCAATTTACGACACCATGCAGTTCGTGCGGCCGAGCGTCGTGACCATTTGCGTCGGCCAGGCCGCATCGATCGCCGCGCTGCTGCTGACCGCCGGCGCGCCCAAAAAGCGCTTTTCCCTGCCCAATTCGCGCATCCTGATTCACCAGCCCTGGATGTCGGGATTGTCGGGCCAGGCCACCGACATTGATATTCACGCGAAAGAGATTTTGCGCATGCGCACGGTCATCAACGGCCTGCTTTCGCAGCACAGCGGGCATTCGCTGGAGACTTTGGAGAAAGACGTCGAGCGTGATTTCATCATGTCCGCGGCGCAGGCCAAGGAATACGGGCTGATTGACGAGATTATTACCAAGCACCGCTAGCGCGTTCCAATCAGTTAGTAATAAAACTAACGCGGCGGTGTACGGAAACTGCAAAGGGGCCTAGAATAATCCGCACGGCCAGGGATGCTTCCTGTGACCGGCGGAGGGCGACACACCGTTGAGAAAACTTAGCACTGACGAACCGCTGCGCTGTTCCTTCTGCCACAAAACGCAGGAGCAGGTCGAGAAGCTGATCAGCTCGCCCTCAGACTACCCGCGCGCCTACATCTGCAACGAGTGTGTGACGGTCTGCGAACAAATTCTAGAGGAAGAAAAGCGCGAGCAAGCCAATCCCGTCAATAAGCGCCTGCCGCGCCCGCCGGAGATCAAGGCGTTTCTCGACGGCTACGTGATCGGCCAGGACAAAACTAAAAAGAAGCTGGCTGTCGCCGTTTACAACCACTACAAGCGCATCTTCCTGAACCGCCAGCCGGGCGACGTGGAATTGACGAAGTCGAACATCCTCCTGATCGGCCCGACCGGAACGGGTAAGACGCTCCTGGCGCAGACTCTCTCGCGCATGCTGGACGTTCCCTTCGCCATCGTAGACGCCACGACACTGACCGAAGCGGGATACGTCGGCGAGGACGTCGAGAACATTATCTTGAAACTTCTGCAAGCCGCAGACGGCGACGTCACCAAGGCCCAGCAAGGGATCATCTACATCGACGAGATCGACAAGATTTCCAAGAAGGACGAAAATCCGTCCATCACGCGCGATGTCTCAGGCGAAGGCGTGCAGCAGGCCCTGCTGAAGATTCTCGAAGGCACGATCGCGAACGTCCCCCCGCAGGGCGGGCGCAAGCACCCGCACCAGGAATTCACGCCCGTCGATACTACGAACATCCTGTTCATCTGCGGCGGCGCCTTCGTGGGCCTCGAAAAAACCATTGAGCGCCGGATCGGACAGAAATCGCTCGGCTTTCACACCGATGCGCAGCCCACTACCGCGCAGCGCCGCAACATCGAACTGCTCAGCCAGGCACAGCCTACCGACCTGATCCGCTACGGCCTGATTCCCGAATTCGTGGGCCGCTTGCCCGTCGTTGGCGTCCTGGGCGATCTGGACAAAGCCGCGCTGATGCAGATTCTCACGGAACCGAAAAACGCGCTCATCCGTCAATATCAGAGATTGTTTGAATTTGAGAACGTGCGCCTGCGGTTTTCCGACGACGCGCTTGAAACCGTTGCGGAACTTGCCATGCAGCGCAAGGTCGGCGCCCGCGGGCTGCGCATGATTCTCGAAGACCTCATGCTCGAGCTCATGTACCACTTGCCCGCCCAGCGCAAGCTGCGCGAATTCGTGGTAACCGGCGAAATGGTCCGCAGCCGGGAGATCAACTGGTCGTTGCTGGAAAAAGCGGGATAATGAAGGAGCCAGAGAAAATTACGGAACCCATGTTTAGCCGAGAAAAGACGGAATCGAAGCGCGTGCCCATGATGCCGGTGCGCGATCTGGTCATCTTCCCCCAGATGATGAACCCATTCATCGTGGGGCGCGAAAGTTCCCTGCGCGCTCTGGAAGAAGCGCTGGCCACCGACAAGAAGATTTTTCTGGCCACACAGCACGACGCTTCCGTCGACGATCCCAAGCCCGACGAAATCTACTCCGTCGGCACGCTGGCCAATATCGTGCAAAGCGTGCGCTTGCCGGACGGAAACTTGCGCGTGCTGGTGGAAGGCGTCGAGCGCGCCAAGGCCATGCAAATTTCCACCGACGAAGGTTTTTTCCGCGCCACGCTGAAAGTGATTCCCAACAAGGCCGAGCCCTCCGCGCAAATCGAGCAGGCGGTCACCAAAGTCACCGGCCTCTTTGAACAGTACGTGAAACTCTCGCAGAGCCTGAATTACGACACCATGATCGCGGCGACGCGCGTGGACGATCCCGCGAAACTGTCCGACACCATCGCGTCGAACCTGCAGATTCCCGTCGAGGAAAAGCAGGAACTCCTCGAAAATTTCGATCCGCTCGACCGGCTGACCCGCGTGGGCGAAATCCTCGAGAGCGAAATCGAAAAGCTCAACGTCGACCGCAACATCAACACCCGCGTGAAGCGCCAGATGGAGCGCGCCCAGAAAGAGTATTACCTCAACGAAAAATTGAAGGCCATCCACAAGGAACTGGGACGGGGCGAGAAGAACGAGCTCGAAGAACTCAAAAAGAAAATCGAAACCTCGGGCATGCCCAAGGACGCCCTCGAAAAGGCCACGCAGGAATTGAAGCGGCTCGAAATGATGCCGCCGATGTCCGCGGAATCCACCGTAAGCCGGAATTACCTGGACTGGCTGCTCGCCGTGCCCTGGAAAAAAAGATCCAAGGAAATTCGAGACATCTCGCTCGCGGAAAAGATTCTCGAAGAAGATCACTACGGGCTGGACAAGGTCAAAGAGCGCATCCTTGAGTTCCTGGCCGTGCGCCAGCTCGTAAAGAATCCGCGCGGGTCGATTCTGTGTTTTGTCGGGCCTCCGGGCGTCGGCAAAACCTCCCTGGCCATGTCCATTGGACGCGCCACGGGACGCAAATTTATTCGTGTTTCTCTCGGCGGCGTGCGCGATGAGGCGGAAATTCGAGGACACCGGCGCACCTACATCGGCGCGTTGCCCGGCCAGATCATCCAGATGATGAAAAAGGCCGGAACGGTTAATCCGATTTTTGTGCTCGACGAAG
>Ga0210409_10002686_pt1 | contig 20840 bp, 18 predicted proteins | sample IncBWH17MmetaG_FD_161649 | JGI IMG/M metagenome (GOLD analysis project Ga0210409, IMG submission 161649) | Forest soil microbial communities from Barre Woods Harvard Forest LTER site, Petersham, Massachusetts, United States - Inc-BW-H-17-M | ecosystem: Environmental > Terrestrial > Soil >...
GCTTAGGAGACACTTTTGCCGCCCCTTCGGCGTCTCTCGAGTACCTCGCCCCACTGCGCGCCAGGATCGTTGGCCTCGCCAACAATCATATTTACGACTATGGCGCGGAGGGCCTGCAGCGCACCAAACAGGCCATCGTTCAGCACGCAATGATCCCTCTGGGTAGCGGCTGTTTCCTCGATGAAGCTCCTGACGTTTACGTTGCCAGCACTCCGCTCGGGGTGCGCATCGGTTTCTGGGCCGCCGCCTGTCATCTTCCGGAGCTTGCCTCGCGCACCCGCAGCGGCGTTGAGCCCGCGACACGAGCCCGCAGCCGCGACGCCTTCGCCTCGCTCAAACGCCTGGGCGCGCATCTATGCATCGCGTTTCTGCATGCCGGAATCGAGCACACCAATCGCCCGGATCCCAATGACGTCGCGCTGATGGACGACATCGTGGATTTTGGTTTTGATATCGTGGCAGCCTCTCATTCCCACCGCATCGCAGGTTTTCGCTCGACGATCGGTAAAACCGCCCGCGCGGCTTTCTGTTTTTATGGCCTCGGCAGTCTTTCTTCGGGAATCAGGTACTCCGAGCTGGAGCATGAAGGCCTGATCGCTGTCGTTGGTCTTGATCGCGACGGCGATATCGCGCAAATCGAAATGCGCCCCATCCAACTGTCTGCGGAAGGCTGGGGCACCGTCCCGGATCCGGCGGCAGCCGACCGCATCAACGATCGCTTTTTGCTTCTGTCCGCGGAAGTGGCTGACGGTTCTTATAAACAGCACTTTTATCACGACTCCAGCAAGGATCTGGTCGAGCGCCAGTATCGCAACCTGCAAGCTGCCTACCGAGCCGGCGGAATTCCCGGCGTCGCCCGAATGCTTTCGCGGATTCGTCTGCGCCACCTGAACCGGGCGTTCTACAGGGCTTTTGGCATGTAAATGTTTCCACGGCCTTCCTAAACTCCTTGTCTGCTTCTGACTGAAGAGGAGCTCCGATACATGTGCGGCATTGTTGGTTGCGTTCGAAAAAGCTGGCCGCTGGACGAGGCTGCCTCGCTGCGCATGCGGGACAGCTTGCTCCATCGTGGTCCCGATGACGCTGGCCTCTGGAGCTCTCCCGCGGATGGCGTGATGCTCGGCAGTCGCCGTCTGGCCATTCTCGACCTTTCTCCCCGCGGCCATCAGCCCATGCGCGATCACACCGGAAACCTGACCATCGCTTTCAACGGTGAGATTTACAATTGGATGGAACTGCGCGACGAACTCAAAACCTATCCGTTCCGCTCGCACACCGATACCGAGGTGCTCCTCGCTGCTTATTCGCGCTGGGGAACTGAGTGTCTCCGCTTTCTGAATGGCATGTTCGCGTTTGCTATTTGGGATGCAAAACAGAAGCAGCTCTTCGCGGCTCGCGACCGCTTCGGTGAAAAACCATTTTACTATCTTCGCCGGCGGGGCACCTTCCTCTTTGCTTCGGAAATGAAAGCGCTCTTCGCTTCTGGCCTGATCCCCGCAGAACCCAATCTCGGCACCATTTACCGTTATCTTGCCTACAGAGAGACAGATGCATCCTCAGAGACTTTTTTCCGCGATGTCACGAGCTTGGAACCCGCGCACGCCCTGCTCTATTCCCCCGGAAGCGATTCGCTGAAATCCTGGCAATACTGGGATATTGATGCCGACGCCAGGATTCGTTACCCCGATCGCGGTTCTTACTCCGAACATTTTCTGCATCTGTTGACCGATAGCGTCAGGCTTCGCTTGCGTTCCGATGTCGCTGTGGGCTCGTGCCTCTCCGGCGGGCTGGACTCTTCGACCATCGTCAGCTTGATTGCCTCGCAGCGAAGCGGGAATCGCCAGGTCACTTTTTCTGCCCGCTCGGACGACCCCGCCTTGGACGAGGGCTCCTACATTCGCTCGGTTTCCCAGCAGTTCTCCACAACCAATGTCCAGGTCTATCCCGAGCCTCTTCGCCTGATCGATGAAATTGACTCCTTGGTGCGCCACCAGGAGCATCCCTCCTTGTGTGGCAGCGTCTATGCCCAGTGGTGCGTCATGAGGCTGGCGCGCGATTCCGACGTGACGGTGCTCCTTGATGGCCAGGGCGGCGACGAACATCTAGCGGGCTATCAGGATACGCGTGGCGCCTATTTCAAGGATCTCCTGTTCAATTTTCGCTTGGGGGCGTTGGCGAAAACCGTTACAGCCCATCTGCGGCAGTCCGGGCCCAAAAACCTCGCAACCGTGCTTGTCCCCCATTTGCCTGAGGCCGCGCGGCGAATAATTCAATCCATGTACGCTTCCCTTTCCATTCACGACGATTTCGCCAGATCGGCTTTCAGCCCGCCCACCAGCATTCCCACCCGTTTCGCCAGTTCCGTCCACAACGAACTCTATCGTCAGTTGCGCTCCTCCATGCTCCCGAAACTTTTGCGTTTCGCCGATCGCAGCTCTATGGCTTTCTCCCGTGAGGTTCGCCTTCCGTTTTTGGACCATCGCATCGCTGAATATCTCTTCGCCGTCCCGGAAACTCTCAAAATCAACGGCACAACCGCAAAAGTCATTTTGCGCCAGGCGGCACAAGGCAGAATTCCCGACAAGGTCTTGCACCGAAACGACAAAAAGGGATTCGAGGTTCCGCAAGGCGCCTGGTTGTCTGGCCCGTTGCGCCGCTGGGCTGAGGGCATCCTCAATTCTCCAGAATTGCGGCAGCGCGGCTGGATTGATCCGGCCATGGCGCAGCAGGTCTGGAAGCAATTTCTGAATCGCCCCGCGAAATACCACAGTCTGATCTTTCGCTGGCTGTCTCTGGAAACTTGGGCCAGGGTTTTCCTCCAGCCGGGAAACTCGTGGCTGGCGCCCGGGGTTCAAAACCGTGGCAATTTCGATTTTCGCGCCACCAGCGACCCTGCCCTGATTTCCGAATCATGAGACGGCCTTACTCGAACTCGCACAGTAGGAACCCAATGACACATTTCAGCCATCATCCGCTTTCTCTCGGCCGGCTTTACACTAAACATCACGCGTGCCGCTTCGAATGGATGCGCGCGAAGATTCCTTCGCTCGGCAAACAAAATCTATCGATCATCGAACTGGGCTGTAACGATGCCCGTTCCTTGACGTATATCCCCGTTTCCGTCAGCCGCTATCTTGGTTTCGATGCCGGTTGGCAGAGTGGGTGGAAGGATGGTTCGCCCTTCGGCTTCGAAGCGGCCCGCACCTGCTTGCTGAATGACCCAACGGTCGAAGTGCGCAAATCAACTTCTCCGCGCGATATCGAAGCCCTCGACGAGCAATTTGATCTTGCCCTGGTGCTCGAAACTTTCGAGTACCTTGAACCCACCAGCCTCGACTCCTACGTTGCCGCCATTGCCCGCAAAGTTCGTCCCGATGGCTGCCTCCTCTCCACCATGCCCAACGAAAAAGGCTTTCCATTGCTGGTCAAAGCTCTCGGATCGAAAATCTCCGGAATCCCCCGCAGCCAGTACACCGCTCGGCAATTCTGTGACGCGGTCCTCGGTCGCCTGGATCGCGTCCCTCGCGCGCCCAGAGGCCGCAAAGGCTTCGACTATGCCCTGATCGTTCGCCTGCTGAAGCGCCATTTCCCGTTCCTGCGGTTGGAGAGTGTCGGCCTTATGAACCTCCCGCTCCATCTCAGCGCCAATATCGGCATCGTGGCGTCAAAGGCGCCTTTACCTGCATGCGCCGAAGTCCCGTGTTCGTCTGCCGCGGCGTAAGGCGCATATAGCAAAGGTGCAACAATGAATCCCAACCGCTTCCTGGTTTCACTGCTGGCAGTTTTGTCGTTCGTCGTCCTAAGCATGGCGGCTCCGTGCCACGCGCAGGAAACTCAGCGTCAGAAGCAGGAACAGAATCCCCAACAAAATCAATACCGTGATGAATTGCAGAGCACCGCACAACCACAGGACCAGCAGAACGTCCGCACCTTCGCGGGAAAGATTTCGCAGAAAAATAGCAGATTTTTCCTGGAAGAGGCGATCCACCGCACCCCCTACCTCTTGGCCGACACCTGGAACGTGAAACGCTTTCTTGGAAAAAAGGTTCGCGTCACCGGCACGCTGGACCAGGACCACAACATCCTGCACGTCAAATCCATCGACACGGTTCCTTAAACGGACCTGCTCGCCCACCCATTTCCAACGCTCTCCGCCTGGAGAAAATAAAATGTTCCGCAAATCGCTTCTCCTCTTTCTCTTCGTTCTTTCAGCCTGCCCTGCTATTCACGGCACAACGTTCTACGTCGATGCCACAAATGGAAATGACGGCAACCCCGGAAATTCCTCCGCATCTCCCTGGAAAACTTTGGCAAAGGTCGGTTCGTCGAAGTTCATGCCGGGCGACACGCTTCTCCTTCGCAGAGGAAGCGTATGGCGTGAACAATTGAACTTTGCTTCTTCCGGGTCCGCGGCTGCGCCAATCGTCATCGATTCTTACGGAACAGGAGATCTTCCCGTGATTAGCGGAGCGGATCTCGTCCCCGCCGATTCCTGGATCGCCTGCGACATTTGCAAGCCTCATGTCTGGCAAGCCAAGGTCGCCGCCAGGCCCAATGTCGTCATCTTCGACGGCGCCAAGGGAAACAAGAAATCATCCGTCTCTGAATTGTCGAATCCCGGCGACTGGTTCTGGGATTCGGATTCACTCTATGTTTTCTCCAGCGACAAACCATCCAACGCCTACGAACATCCTGGAATCGAAAGCGGCGCGCGTCTTTCCGGCCTGAATCTCACTGGCATCTCAAATGTCACCGTAAAGAACATTGCCGTCAGCGGCGCAAATGCCATCCCCTATGGCGAGGGTGCGGGAATCTGGGCCATCACGGTACATCTCGAGGGGCCCACGCCTGACAGCCTGAACATCTCTCATGTCACCGTCGCCAATGGCGCGGGCGACGGCATTCATATTGAAAACGCCAATCACTGTTCCGTCGATTCCGTCCTCGTTCACGACAATGACGGCGCCGGCGTCGAGCTCTACCACAGCAACGGCAAATTCCCGGTCACTTCCGGCAGCATCACCAACAATGAGATTCATCACAACGGCTTCAACGGCATCTTCGTGGTCGGTTGCCCGCGCGCCGAGCGATGCCGGTCGGTGGTCTATCCCGACGGGCTCATTGTCACTGGCGTACAGATCACCGGGAATTCAGTTCATGACAACGGTGCCGGCATCTACCTCCATGAAACCAACGAATCTCTCGTCTCCGGCAACGTCGCGTTCTCGAACACGAATACCACTCGCAAGGGCGAAGGCTATTGCGTCGGGCTCTCCGGTTCCAGTTCCAACCTCGTGGAGAAAAATAATTGTTACAAGGCGCGCCTCTCTGGAATCGAACTCTCCATCGATACCGGCACTCCTCCGTTTGGTTCAAGTGAGAATGTTCTTCGCTACAACGTGGTTCACGACGACGGTACCCACGGCATCTTCACCAACTACGTTCCCAGCCAGCACAATCAGATCGTACACAACCTCATCTACAATCATCCCAACGGCGCCTGTATTATGGCCAACTACATTCGCCACGAAATTGCCAGCAACACTTGTTACCACAGCCGCATCGGCATCCACCTTTACGTCAGCTCCACTACTCGGCAGACGGGAAACATCTCCGTAAAAGCCAACATCATCGTCAACAGTTCCCTCCACCAGGTCTTTATCGAACCGGGCGTCGATGGTCCATTCGATTTTTCTGACAATGACTACTACCCCGACGGTCCTGCGGCGTTCAACTGGAAGGGTACACACTTAAATTTCGCAGCCTGGCAAAATGAAGCGGGGCAAGACAGACACTCTGTTGCAGCGGACCCGGCATTCGTTGCCCTTGTACCGAGTCAGCCCCTTGATTTCGTGCTTCGTCCCGGTTCTCCAGCTACCGGGAAGGGTGCGGATTTGAGAAGCGACAAAGGTACGCCACCATCGACGACCATCTCGGGTCGCCGTGAATGAACTTCCCTCTCGACGCCTTCTCCATATTCGCTGACACCTCGCCTCTTCCGCACTGAACGCCTCCGATCGAACTCCAGTTTGAACTGTTGTGCGCGTCCGTAGGCCGTTTTGTGTGCCGCGGGTGGGGGACTTCCTAAACAATCCGAACATACCTTACCATGGTGGCACCACGTCGAAGCCGCGCATGAAACCACGGGGTGACCTCGCAGTGAAGAATGAAATCGTTCCCGTTGGCAGGCCTCCCCTGCTGCGCCAAACCAATGCGCAAATTTTATTGAGGCTTCTGCGTGAAACGGGACCCTGTTCCAAAGCCGACTTGGTGCGCGCATCCGGCCTCAGCGCCCCTACCGTCACCAATGTTGTTGCGTACCTCGCTTCCGCGGGACTGGTGGAACCGATTGGCGAGGGCGACTCGACCGGCGGCAGACCCCCAGACATCATCCGTTTCCGTGCAGAACGTGGCTGCGTTCTCGCTGTCGAAATCAGTCCTGCCTTTCTCCGTTTTCTTCTCGCCGATTTGCACGGACTTGAACTTGCCAGATCCAGGGTCGCGCTCTCCTGGCAATCGTCAACACCATCCGAAGTCTGCCCGCGGATCGCGGCGGAGGTGCGCAGCCTGCTGCGTAAGCAGAAACTGTCAAAGGACCAATTGTTCGTCCTCGTCGCAGGAGTCCCCGCTATCGTCAATGTGCGAGAGGGAATGGTCTCCGCGTTCAGCGCCCTGAAAGAATGGAATAATGTGCCGTTAGGAGCGCTGCTCCGTGATGAACTGAAATGCCAAACAATTGTGGACAACGACACCAATCTGGCCGCACAGGGGGAATACTATCGTGGCGCCGCTCGCGGCGTGGACAATTTTGTATTCATTACCATTGGCGAAGGTGTGGGGGCCGGCATTTTCCTTGATGGCAACATTTATCGCGGCTCTCAATGGTCGGCCGGCGAAATTGGATACCTTCGAGTGCCGAACATTTCCAGAGCTCACCCCACCATACACGGGTATGGGAAGCTGGAAAAAATGCTAGGCGCTTCCGGAATCATGCGAAGCTGGAAGGCCACCGGGAAGCGCACTCGTCTGCACCCCAGGGTCCGGCGTGCCGCGGACGTTTTCGACCTTGCTGCCGCAGGCAATGCGCAAGCCAAGCGAATCCTCAAGCAGCGCGCCGCCATCCTCTCGGACGTCATTCTGGATCTCGCGCTCATCCTCAATCCCGGCGTCATCCTGTTGGGCGGAGAGGTGGGCAGCCACGCGCGTCTCCTTCAGGAAGTTAAAACTCAGCTAAAGGGGAGTGAATTCGCGGTCGTACGCGTGTCCTTGGGCGCACTAGGATCCTCCGCGGTTTTGTGGGGTGCCGTTTACAGCGCAATCGAGTCTGCGGTTCTTGGCTTGATTCAGCCGTCCCACTCTGTTGACTGACGGCTGTTGCAGCTCTGGCCTTTTGATTGACGGACTTTATAAATAGGGTTAACTTAGTCTTAGATTCTGCACATTTCGATCATGGCCAGAACCAAATTTGTGCCGCGCCCCTCGCGCCCTTCCCACCGCTCGCACAATCGCGCCTTGCCGGAACCACCGGCCGCTGGCTATGTGATCGGCATTGACATCGGCGCAACCAACATGCGTGTTGCTCTCGCCAACACCAACGGCGCCGTCCTCGGCAAGTGGTCGGCGTCCACAAAACTAACCTCGTCCCCCAAAATGGTCATCCAGCAGATTCGCACCGGCGTGAACTATCTGCTTCAACAAGCCTCCGTGCCGCGCAGTTCCCTGCTCGCCGTGGCAGCCGGGGCCCCCGGCATTACCGACGGCGAGGCGGGTGTGGTTATCGCTACATCGTTCCTCAAGGGCTGGATGAATGTCCCGTTCGCTCGTCTCCTGGAGTCCGCCCTGCACGTTCCTGCGGCCGTCGAAAACGATGTCAAACTCGCCGCCATTGGCGAACACTGGATGGGTTCTGCGCGTGGCAATGGCAACTTTGTCTTTCTTGCGATAGGAACCGGCATTGCCGCGGGAATCTTCATCAACGGGCAATTGGTTCGTGGCAAAAATTGCACCGCCGGAGAAGTCGGCTATATGGTCGTTCCGGGCACATCGGAAGCACCCGTCAAACAGGGCATGCCTGGCTCGCTGGAAAGCGTTATCGGAGGCGATGGAATCGGCACACAGTGGCTGCGTGCTTGTAACGGGACACATAGTTCGCAACCGCAAGATCTGAGCGCAACGGACATCTTCGCTCACGCGGTATCCGGTGACCGGGTTGCCAAAACCGTACTCGATCATTCGGCGCGAATACTGGCTTATGCGGTGTACAACATTTCCGTCGTGCTCAATACCTCGCTCTTCGTCTTGGGCGGCGGTATAGGCATGAGCGCGCCATTACTCCACGCCACGCACAAAATCCTGAAGCAATACGATGAGCCGGCGCTTCCCAGGCTGATCGCCAGCAAATTGGGGCAGGACGCCCAGTTAATGGGCGCGATTCGTCTGGCCCTCGACAAGGCACAATCTCACGCCACCCTGAAGTACTAGCGCCTTCAGGCGGTCTTGGGCACGCTGATACTCTCCAATTCGCGTCCGCACGTCTCCGGCACCACAAAGCGCACGAAAACCAGTGTCACGATACTCAGCACTCCGTAAAGAGCAAACGTTGAAGCGCTACCCATAAAATTGATCAGCGACAAAAATGTCAGCGACACCGCGAAATTGGCGATGCCCGAAAATAGTGTTCCAACGGCAACGCCTCGCCCGCGCACGCGAAGCGGAAACACCTCGGAGACCAGGATCCACGCGATGGCCCCAAGACTGAACGCAAAACACGCAATGTAGAGCATCAGGCAAGCAATCGCGATCACGCCCATTGACGCACCCAGTGTCTCTTTGTGACTAAACGCAAACGCCAGCGCGAACAGCGCCGCCGTCATCCCGGCAACGCCTGCGTAAAGCAGCGGCTTGCGCCCCACACGGTCGACCAGAACGATTCCCACGACCGTCGCGATCACGTTCACCACCGCCACAAGCAGCGTGGCAAAAATCGAACTTGCATGCGACGCAATCCCCGCAAGCTCAAAAATCTGCGGTCCGTAATAAATAATGGTATTGATCCCGGTCACTTGCTGCAGCACCGTCATTCCCACGGCAATGAACAGCGAACCGCGCACAGCCGGCGTCCACAGTGCTCTCCAGCTCTGCTCCATTGGCGTCTTCAGGCCTTCCTGGATGTCACCAAGAAATTGTTGAACGCCGTTCTCGTCTGTGTAGCTACGCAGCACCGACTCTGCATCGTTCTGGCGAGCGTGCGCGAACAGCCAGCGCGGACTTTCGGGAACAGTAAGAATCACCGCCAGGAAAAGCAGCGTCGGCACCACCGCGAGGCCAAACATCAGCCGCCACGCCTGCTGCGTAGCGAGCCAGTAACCGACCAGATCCGCGAGCGCGATGCCGAGCGTGAGTGCGAACTGGTAGAGCCCGATCAGCATGCCTCGCGATTGCGGCGGTGCCAGTTCCGATACGTACACCGGCGCGGTCACCGACGTGAATCCGATGGCGATGCCAATAATCGCGCGCGCCACGATCAAAACCGCGACATTCGGCGCAAGCGGCGCGAGCAGCGAGCCCGCGATAAAGATTCCTCCCGCCCACACCAGCGTCGCCCGCCGGCCAATTCGGTCGGCAACCGCCCCTCCCACCATCGCCCCGACCATCGCTCCGACCAGCACGATGCTGACAACCAGTTCCTCCATCAACGTCGAAAGCGCGAAGCTGTGCCGAACGAATATAATCGCTGCGGCGATAATGCCCATGTCGTAGCCATAAAGCACGCCGCCAAGTGCGGCGATGAACGAAATCCGCGCAAGAAAGCTGTGATTTACTTGTGGCTTCGGAAGGGACTGCGGAGCAGTCATGTCTTCACCTGGGCATCATGATATCGTAGTCTTTGTTATGATTCATGAATAAGTTCGATGTGGTTACCTTCGGGACCGCCTGTCGATCATCCCGCACCTTCCGATGCTGATCCCGCGCGCCCGGATCAGAACTGATAGAAAATAGGCGCTTCGACCTCCGAGGAGCACCATGGACAAGATGACCAACAAGGAACGCCGCTGGATCGCCGGCATCAAGCCACCCGACGAAATGCTCACCATGAGCATGACCGCGATCTTCGAAAAGGAATGCCGGGAACAGCCCGAGCGGCTCGCTCAAGTGTTGAACGCCTATGATCGTGATCAATCGATTCAAAAGGAGCTTCATCAACTGCGACAGCGTGCTCTTTCTCCTGGCCCCGTCCTCTTTCTGGGCATGGGTGCTTCCTATTGCTCGTCCATTGCAGCTTCCGTGTGGCTGCAATCCTGCAACCGGTCTTCTTTTTTCGCCGATGCTGGTGAATGGCTGCATTACGCTCCAGCGCTCTTGGATCAGGTTGCCGTTTCCGTTCTCACCACCGCCTCCGGTGAAAGCGCAGAACTTGTGGAACTCTGTAAGATCAAAACACAGAAACCTGTCGTTTTGATTTGTAACAATGAAAAGAGCACCTGCTGGTCCTTGATGCACATCAAGGTTCCCATCTTGGCCGGGCCGGAGTATGGCAGCGCAACCAAAACTTACACTAACGCCACCGCGGCCTGCATCGTGTTGGCTTCTGCTATGGCCGGACATTCATGGCAGGCAAACGCGGAGCGATTGCTGGCCGTCTATGCGGACACCCTCAAGCAAGTATTTGGCATCCGCAGCGAACTGGAGAAATTCTGTCGTGGCGCCGCCAACATCGAAGTCATTGGGCGTGGTCCCGCATACGGCGGCGCCATCATGGGCTCCTTGTGCATGCGCGAGATGGCCGGTTATCGGGCCGCAGCTCACTCGGGAGCCGGGTTCCGTCACGGCCCCTTGCTCGACGTCAACGCCTCGCACGTTGCCATAATTTTCGCGCTGGGGCGAACGGCGCACCTCGGCGTGAAACTCGCGCGTGATTGCAATGCCCGCGGCGGCAGAGTCATCCTAATCGGAACCGAACAGCACCCGGCTTCCGAGAAATTGTTCCCGGTGAAGATCAGCGCGGTGCCGGAACCCTGGGAAGCCCTCACCTCCGTCCTCGTCCCGCAAGCGCTCACGCTCGCAATGATGGAACGATCGGGCGCCAACTTGCCTCCTCGCTTCGAGTACGGAGTGATGGAAGAGTAGCGGCGACCGCGCACCTCCGAGCCAAATGCTGCAGCACCGCACGATTGCCTCCAACGTTTCTGCGAACTAAAATGTCCCGGGGGGGACCAACCTATGCATCGTCGCGAATTTATTGGCGCTGCCGCCGCATTGACGGCCACGGCCGCCTTGGGGGCGCCGGCGCCGACAACAACGCTGCCCAAGCGCCCTTACAAAAACGGAATCGAGCTCTCGATTATCGCCATGGGCGGGATCGTCGTTTGTGGCATGTCTCAGGAAGAAGGCTCGCGCCGCGTCGCCGAGGCCTATGACCGTGGCGTGAACTATTTCGATTGCGCGCCCTCATACTTCAATGGCGAAGCGGAAATGAAGCTCGGCGAAGCGTTACGCCCATATCGCGCCAAGATCTTTCTCGCCGAAAAGACCACGAGCCGCGATGCCAAGGGTGCGCGCGCCGAGCTCGAGCGCAGCCTGCAGCGTTTCCACACCGATCACGTGGACCTCTACCAGTTTCACGCGGTCAGCTCGATGGAAGACGTCGACAAGATTCTCGCTCCCGGCGGCGCTGCCGAAACTTTTTTCGCAGCCAAAAAGGAAGGTAAAGCGCGCCATCTGGGCTTTTCCGCGCACAATGCCCCCGCCGCGCTGCGTCTCATGGACGCGCTGGAATTGGACAGCGTCCTGTTTCCCGTGAATGTCAACGCCTGGGAAAACGGCGGCTTCGGTCCGCAAATCCTCGCCAAAGCAAAGTCCAAAGGCATGGCGCGCATGGCTTTGAAGGCGCTGGCCTTTGGCAAGTGGCCCAAAGAAATGAAAGAAAGTGATCGCAAATACCCGAAGTGTTGGTATGAACCGATCGACGACCGCGAAATGGCTCGCTCGGCTCTGCGCTTCACCTTAAATCACGAAGTCACCGCAGCCGTGCCGCCGGGCGACGAGCGCATCTTTGATATGGCACTGGAACTGGCCTCAGCGCCCCTTCCAGAGTTGAGCGCACCCGAACTGACAGCTCTGAAGAACAGGAGTTCTTCCCTCGAACCTGTTTTTCGAGCGTAACAGCAAAAAGTTGGCCGATATCGCTGCAAACCGGTCTCAACCGCGCGCGAGCCTGTGCGTCGTTACCCCATCCACTCCGGATGCGCAGCAGTCGAATCAAAGCCCGGCGACGTCTTGAATGGCTCGAACTTCCCGTCCGCCGCCACCGCAGCCGTTTTTTGCAGAATTTTGGCAATGTCCGACGGGGTGACCGCAGCAGATGTCTTTGCCGCCTCGCATGCCTGGTCCAAAACCTTTTGGCTATCGATGCCGGTGATCACCACCGAAGTCGGCAGGCTCAGCGCATAGTGCAGGCACTCGATCGGCGTCACTGTATCGCTTTTCAAAATGAAACCGCTGCCCATCGACTTCATTCCCAGCACGGCGACTTGCTTCTTCACAAGCACCGGCACGCCATCTTTCCCAAAACTCCGAAAGTGCGCGTCCATCACGTTCAGCGGCAGCTGCGCCGTATCAAAGTTGAACCTATGTTTCTCCGCCAATTCCAACATTCGCAGGTGCACACGCTAGGGTCTTTGTGACCGGTAAAGCCGGAAAATCGGATCTTCCCCTTTTGTTTTGCTTCAATCACCGCTTCGCACGCGCCGCCATCGGCGAAAAACCGGTCCGGATCTTCCAATCGAATATTCTCGTGGAATTGCCAAAGGTCCACGTGATCCACTTGCGGCCGATCCAGCGACTCGTCGAGTTGCTGTAACGCCGATTTCTTCGTTCGTCCATCGAACTTCGTCATAACAAACACTCTGTCGCGATAGCCCTTCAACGCCTTTCCCACTCGCTTTTCGCTTTCCCCATTGTTGTAGTCCCACGAATTGTCCGAAAAATTGATCCCTCGTTCGACGGCAACATGGAATATTTTGATGGCCTCTGCTTCCGGAAGTCCCGATTGTCCCAGGTGATACCCGCCCAGCCCGATACAGGAAACTTTTTCCCCGGTGCGTCCCAGCGTCCGATACGGCATGTCTCCGTGGCTGGTCGCTTGACCTCCCTGCTCGTTCCTCGCGTTCCCAGCATTCCGAGCGGTCAATGAAAGGGCCGCCAGCCCTCCGATGAAGTCGCGTCGTTCCATTTCTTCCTCCCCATCCGCCTCTACACCCATCGCTGCATTACTTTAGGTGAGAGCCGCCGCACCGCAATCGAGACAATCCTGTAAGTAGCGACAAGCAAATCAGGTAGCTGCAACAAAACAAATGGTACGATGCCCCTTCCATTTCGTCAGTACTGGAGGTTTCATGCTTCGCTCACTTCGTCTCTCTCTCGTTTCTCTGCTCATTCCTGCGTGCCTGCCAGTCTTTGCCTCAGCTCAGCGATCGTCTTTCACCGTCGGTACCGCTTCTGCCGCTCCTGGCCAGAAAGCCACCGGCTACCTCGAAGTCCCAGCTGGAGCGGATGCCGCCACGAACATTCCAGTGGTCATCGTCAGCGGCGCCAAGCCTGGTCCAGTCCTTGCTCTGGTTACCGGCGCGCACGGCACCGAGTACGTTTCCATCATCGCCGTCGAAAAGTTAATCGCCGATCTCGACCCCGCCACAATCTCCGGCACGGTCATCCTCATTCCGCTGGTCAACATTGCTTCCTTCGAACAAAAAGTTCCGCACGTCAATCCGGTGGACAACAAGAGCATGAACCGCTTCTATCCCGGCAAAGCGGATGGCACGCAAACCGATCGCGCCTCCTACCTCATCACCAAACAAGTCGTCGATCGCTGCGACTACTTGATCGACTACCACGGCGGCGACCTCGACGAGAGTCTCCGCCCCTACGCCTACTGGGGAGCTACCGGCAACGCCTCACAGGACCGCATCTCCAAGGACATGGTTCTCGCCTTCGGCCTCGACCACATCATCATCTGGCACGAACGCCCCACCGATCTTGCCGCCAGCCGCTACCTCGACAACACCGCTTCTCTCCGCGGAAAGCCTTCCATCGTTGTGGAAGCCGGGTATGCCGGCACAGTCGAACCCGAAGACGTGGCGCTCCTCGTAAACGGCACACTCAGCACCATGCGCGCCTTGAAGATGCTCCCCGGCGAGCCCCACTACATCGAAAATCCAGTTTGGTTGGAGAAGGTCGTCGACGTTTTGTCCGACGGTCCCGGTATCTGGTATCCGCTGGTCAAGCGCGGCTCGTACGTCCAGGCAGGCATGAAAGTCGGCTATATCACCGACTATTTCGGAAAAGTGATCCTCGAACCACGCGCTCCCGAAGCCGGCGTAGTCCTTCACGTGAACGCCGTCCCCTCACTCAAAAAGGGCGACAACATCGCCGATCTAGGCGTCGTGGCGTCCAAGCCACCGCTGTAAATGCGAACTGAATCCGCGTTCAGATCTAAGAGAAATGATCGGTGGTCGAAAACGAAGTTGGCGGATGAGCCTATAAGCCGGATGCAATCGTGATGCATTGCAAGCACGCAAGTTACTGATTTCATTCAACTGAGAATTGTCAGTGATGTCAGTTTTGGCGGTGAACTCAGGATTGTTGCCACAACCTTGCCGCAGTTTTTTCGATCGAGTGTTTCATGGCTGCCCCACTATCATCTGGGTGAACTCTCGACGGGTTGCCGCTGCATAAAACTTGGCGTACGTTTTGAAGTCTGAACTTGAAGAGGAGAACCCAACCTGTGGCGAAATCGAAGCGAGCGTTATCGGGAGGTGATGGGATTCGGGCGTCGGCCCTTGAATAGTCATAGACCGCGTTGTCGACCTCGAGCAATATGGCTTCTACGTCGGGCTTGAAGAATATAGACCTTTCAGCCCCGCCGGAATCAGGTAGGGAAGGGTATATATCTTCAGTCGTGGCCGTTGTTGTCGTCTGAAGGTGGCTTGCCACTCCCACCGGTCTCAGGCGGCCTCACATCGATTGCGTTGCGCGGTGGCCTCGGTCAACAACTACGACCTTGATCCCGAACTGCTCTGCTTCCTTTGGATTGCGTGGAGCGTAGCTACCGCGAAGTTTGAATGCAGTATCGAGCGCTGCGTGCCTGATGCCTAGAGCCTGCACTGTTTTCTCTTTGAGCCTGCCGCGGTCGTGAACGAACTTCGTTTCCTTTGCTTCAAGCAGGGGAACTAAATAATTCTCAATGAGCGCCCGGTCCGTGAGCCCTATCTCATCCATCAGATCGGCGAGCAAAGCGCCTAGGTTAGCACTGTGCGGCGGAGGGATTTCCAGCGATGCGTTCAAGTGGCCTGTTGAAGGCCACGGGCAATACGCTATCTCATCATCAACCCGAAAAACAATCCTCCGGATAAAAGGAGCACGTCGGTACCCGGCTCGGGCGTCGTATAGACCTCACTCGTAACATCGTAACCGCCGGCCAACGGGTCTGACGCCAGCGTGGCGATGAACTCGCCATTAAAACCGAGACTGAAACTTGCTTCCTGCGACGGTTGGCAGGGCTCCGGAACATCCAGACAGCTAAAAAAACCACCGCTGAAGGATGCGGGTTCCATCAGTGTCACCGTTTGCTGCGTCGTTGGATCTAGTGGAGGCAGGGGGGGTGCGAGAAAAAAAGCTCGCCCTCATTAATGAAGATAGATCGCTGTCCGGCTCCCTTCAATACGAACGTGCCTCCGCCGGCGCCGATAAAGGTCGCCTGGCCATCGTCACAGCCCTGGATGGATTGCCCGTAGGCGTAGAACGTTGGGCATGGTCCTGCCAGTTCCATGGCTCCGGTTAGCGTGAAGTTGTTTCCAGCGAACATGAACAGTCCACCGAAGTTCCGGTAATGAAGCCTGAAGTCGCCGTATACTGAGCAGCAGACGAATCCGCCCTCGCAAACGGTGCAAAGATCGTGATAATCCACAAATATCTTCGCCTTTTCCGAAAATTCCTCCCTCCCAGTTTGTTCTGCCCATGTCAATAATGGCGATTTTTGTGCGATTTTTGTTAGCTTCTTCGTGGCTGGGGACAGCATACCCGATGCGGATTCCTCGAAGGCGTGCCTCAAACTCGATCCTTTGCTCCAGCATACAGAAATTGCATGCGAGTACCTGTGAACTTTTCCACACTATGAATTTACATTTTCTGTGGTCGCAGAATGATTGCAATTCTCTGGTCGGCCACTATTCGCAGCTATCTCTTATCAATAGATAACCAATCAGGAACAATGCAATCAAGGCGTGAGCCCCAAATTCACATTTCCATCTTATTCTGATAGCGAGTAATCCACTGACGGGGGGCCGCGAAGCAGATGGGGACAAATGGCGCCAGGCCAGGCAGACTCTTGCGCGATTTACTGGTACTTTTTATAGTTGCTTCTGGAGTGGTTTTGAGCGGATGTGGTGGTGGTGGCTCCAGTCCGGCACTCGTCATCAACGTTTCGGTCGCACCGTCGTCGTCTCAAGCCATTGACCAAGGCCAAAAGATTCAATTCACGGCTACCGTGACGAACGATACGTCGTCCAAGGGTGTCACTTGGAGCCAGACCGGGCAGGGTGCGCTGTCTGGCCAGACAGCGGGAGCGGTGACCTACACTTCACCGTCGAGTGGTGCCGCCGGATCGGCTGCAGTGACGGCAACCTCGGTTGCAGATACGACGAAAACGGCAATAGTCAATATCTCAATTACACCCCCACCCTCGATTATAACCACTACATTGCCGGCGGCAACGCTGGGCTCGGCATATAGCCAAACAGTTTCTGCGACCGGCGGAGCTGGGACATTGACGTATTCGATTAGCAGCGGGACGCTACCTGGGGGTCTGACCCTGAACGGAAACACCATCTCTGGAACACCCACGGGATCGGCAGGGACGGCAAATTTCACGGTGAAGGTAACGGATTCGAGTACTGTTAGCGCAACATCGGCAACCCAGCAGCTTGGCATTACGGTGAACCCAGCCATAGGCATTACGACCACCAGTCTGTTGAATCCTATGGTGGGAGAAGCGTACAACCAAACTCTGAAATATGAGGATAACGGAGGAACGTTACCGGTGACCTGGAGTCTGGCTTCCGGGACGCTTCCGACAGGCTTTACTCTGGATCCTAGCTCGGGAGCCATTACAGGAACTGCCACGGCCGGGGAAGTGGGGACCAGTACTTTCACGGTGAAGATCACAGATTCGAGCGCGCCCACTCAACAAACGGCGACGCAGGTGCTGAGTTTGACGATTACTACAGCGACAGCCTGTGGTTCCGGAAGTGAATCCTTCCTTTCGGGTCAGTACGCCATGTCGCTAACGGGATTTGACGCCAGCGGCCCGGTAGGAATGCTGGCATCGTTTACAGCAGATGGAAAAGGGAACATCACCGGGGGCGTCGAGGACATCAACAGCAGCGGACCGGGGGGTGTGCAAGCCAATGTGCCGATAACACCGACGGGCAGTTCGTATTCTATCGGCGCGGACCACCGAGGATGCTTGACTCTGGTCACCTCTTTAGGAACCAAGTTGTTCCGCATTGCAGTTGGAACCCTCTCAGGGGGAGTGGCGACCAACGGACGCTCTATTGAATTCGACAGCAGCGGTACAAACGTGGCCGGGTCGATCCAAGTACAGCAGCCATCAGCCTTTTCGAATGCGCAGGTGACCGGCAACTTCGCCTTCATCGTGTACACGCCCCTAACGGCAGCGGCCGGAGGAGGGTTCTTCGCGGCTGTAGGAGCACTGAACTTGAGCGGAACTACCGTGACAGGTGTAGGCGACATGAACATCAATGGAAGCATGGATCCTGGGAATACAGGATATCCGGCCACGCCGATGTCGTTCACGGGTGGCACCTACAACATCGGATCAAATGGGCGCGGGACACTGTCGTTCATGGTGTCGATATCCGGGGCACCCACAACGATCAACCTCGTTGTGTACGTTTTGAACGCTGGCCAAATGAATCTAATGAGTAGCGGTGCCCAGAGCGCTACAAATAACTTGTTCAGCGGTTTTGCAGGGCTGCAGACGGGAATCCCCTACGGGAACTCATCGTTGGCCTCGCCTAGCCTGCTGTTTGCAAGCGGGCAGACGGGGCCGGGTGCCGCCGCGAGCCGTGTAGAGGCCGGAATATTCACTCCGGATGGCGCTGGCAACTTTACATTCACGGGAGACATGAACAGCGGGGGGGCCGTAAGCACGCTATCGGAATCCGGGACCTATTCTGCCGCTGCCGACGGACGAGTGCTGCTAACGAACACGGGAGGCACATCGCCGACCCAGGTAATGTATTTAGTACTCTCCAATTGGGGATATGCTCTATCCACAGATGGCAATGTGATGATAGGTGACTCGGCGCCGCAATCGGGTATACCGTTTACGAATGCATCACTCAATGGCACCTTCTCGTTTGGAACGATCATCCCCGTGGTAGCCGGCAGTAGGTTAATGGCGGGCGAGGCAACGTACGACGGAGCGGGAAATGTGAGCATCACGTTCGATGTGAACGAGGGTGGATTCCTGTCTATAAATAATGTGGTCACCGAAAGTTACGCGGCGTCCTCGAGTGGTCGGGTGGTAACACCGGCAGGTGGAACTACACTAACGGTTGGCTATATTGCATTCCCGGGAACAATTGTCAGCCTGACCTTGACGGATATAAATCCAACGCTTAGCGTAATGCAACAGTAGCCGAGAGGAAATTCCAAATAGGACGGACACAACCTCTGTTGCGTCAAGTTCAGCAGGTTCTGAAGCCCTCCGCCAATTTGTTAGAGGCCGTCCAAGAAATGCGGATTACGGTTGCTCATTCGGCCACCACTGCAGTCGCTACACATACCGCCGCGGCGATATTCTCGCCAGATTCTACGAAGCCTGCAAAATAGCTGCGCTTCATCGCCGTCGTACTCGTTACTGGATTATTTTTTTTGGGATTGGTCACCGTAGACGAGGGTGGCGGCTTCTACGATTCGGGCTTTATCCAGCCGGTCGATTTCTTTGGGACGGGCCCACGCATTCCGATGATCGCCGTCTCGCCTTTCTCAACCGGCGGCCATATCAGCCATGTCTATAGCGAGCATTCCTCTTTCGTGAAACTTGTCGAAAGGAACTGGATGCTTAATACCACGCTCAGCGACCGCAGTCGCGATAACCTTCCCAATCCCGATCAGAAAGACCACTCCTACGTACCGCGCAACATGCCGGCCATCGGCGACCTGTTCGATCTGTTCGATTTCGGTAAAAAGAAGTGATTCGCTGGACCCGATTCGCTGTGGATAGCTCCCGGCGTAGTCGGTGAACGCAAAGGGATGCTTGGTGTTTGGCGTTGCCCACGACTAGACAAATAGCTCAGGGCTCGCCAATCACCAGGCCTCGCTGCAGACAAAACTGCACGCAATTATTCGCCAGCACGTGGCTCAGCAAGCCCACGCTGGTTAACCCAAAGCCACTACTTTAAATGTCCGGTATTCTCTTTAGTTCTAGGTTTCAGAAGCCCAGTCTCCGGTAAAATATCGTGCATGAGGATTGGACTTGTCGCTGAACCATGGTGGGTGAACCTCGCGATTCTGGTTCCTCTGGGGGCATATTTTTCTTGGCGGCGCAGGCCTGTCCCGATTGCTGCAAAGCAATTGATGATTCTCGGTGTATTCGCGAGCGCATTTGGATTTCTTGAGACTACGGTTGTTGTTTACCTGCGGGCCGCTGCCGGGCTGCTGCCAGGATATCGCGGGACGTTGTCGGACGTTGTCCGACTATCCCAACAGTCGCCAACGATCGGTGAACTCCCTCCGAGCCTTCTCACTCTGGAAGTTTTTCGCGAAGCGGCGACATTGCTCATGTTGAGCTGCGCAGCGTTACTTACATCCGTGAAAGGAAGAGCCCGTGTGGCCGCTTTCCTCTGGGCCTTTGCCCTCTGGGACATGGTCTACTATGCCGCCCTTTGGGCGACCATTAGATGGCCTCATTCGATCAGAGACACCGACGTTTTGTTCCTGATTCCCGAGCCGTGGTTTGCGCCCGTATGGTTTCCCCTGGTGGTCAGTGCTCTTGCGCTAGTCGCCATTTTGCTTACCCGAGCGAACCCCGTGGATTCGTAATCTGAATGTTAAGACGAACAACGGCGCGGCGTTAATCAGGCACAACGACGGTCCGAGCAACGCTCGTCGCGTCGCGGGAAGGCTGAGCTACTCCTTTATTTCTCCCCATTCGCTGTGGAATCAATGTTTGCTTTCATCGATAATGTCGCGGAGCGGAGAAAGAAGAAAAGGGAAAAGATAACGCACCCTTCGAGGCTCAGGGTGAAGAGACGGGGAGATGCCAGAGATTCGCTGAGTTTGAGGCGGAACGGATTTACCACAGAGTTCACGGAGGTCGGAACACTGAGAGTAGGGAGGGTTGGGGGAACCTTGTTGGGTTAAGGCGCGTAATTACTGTGTGGGGGACCTATGGGAACTCTTGGACAGGATTTGATTTTTGCGCTCCGAATGATGCGGAAGAATTTGGGGTTTACGGCGGCGGCGGTGCTTTGCCTGATGTTGGGAATTGGGGCCACTACTGGGATTTTTACGGTCGTGAATGCGGTTTTGTTGCGGCCACTTCCCTACGCGCATCCTGAGCAGTTGGTGCGGGTGTATACCGAGTTTCCTACGTTTCCTAATGGCGGTTTGCCGCGGTTTTGGACTTCGGCGCCGGAATTTTTTGATTTGCGGCGGGATACGCACTCCTGGGCTTCGCTGGATGCTTGGCAGACGGGCGGGACTAATCTGGGCGGGAAGAGTCAGCCGGTGCGCGTTACGGCGGCTAGAGTTAGCGG
>Ga0210409_10002687_pt1 | contig 20833 bp, 16 predicted proteins | sample IncBWH17MmetaG_FD_161649 | JGI IMG/M metagenome (GOLD analysis project Ga0210409, IMG submission 161649) | Forest soil microbial communities from Barre Woods Harvard Forest LTER site, Petersham, Massachusetts, United States - Inc-BW-H-17-M | ecosystem: Environmental > Terrestrial > Soil >...
CAGCCGCAGGGAGCGCTTTATGTGTCGGCCGTGGACAAGCTCTACGTGGCGAACGCGGAGGATGGCAAGGTCCGGGTGTATGACGGCGCAACATACACCCTTCGTAAGACCATCGATTTCGGCACCGACCCCGATAACATGCGCTATGACGAAGCTGCCAAAAGAGTGTATGTGGGATTCGGCCAGGAGGATGGCGGAATCGGCATGATTGATCCAAAAACCGATGAACGCGTTGGCGATGTTTACAAAACCGGAGGCCACCCGGAATCCTTCCAGGTGGAAGCTTCAGGCGCGCATATCTTCGTGAATGTTCCGGATGCTGGAAATGTCGTTGAGTTCATCGACCAAAAAACTGGAGCGGTGACCAAATGGCCGCTCAAGGGACTGCGCGCTAATTATGCTATGGCCCTGGATGAAGAAGATCACCGGCTCTTCACCATTACCCGCAAGACGCCCATGATGGTCGTGCTGGACAGTCAGACCGGTAAGGAGATTGCTCGCTTGCGCGCAGCGGGTGAGTGCGACGACGTTTTCTTCGACGCATCGCGGAAACGTATTTACGTGATTGGCGGAGAAGGACTGATCAGCGTTTTCCAGCAAAATGATCCCGAGCATTACGAGTTGGTGGCGAATGTGCCGTCTGCGGTCGGCGTCCGCACCGGGTATTACTTTGCAAAACGCGATCGTTTCTATGTGGCCGTGCCGGCTAAGGGCAACGAACCAGCCCAAGTCTGGACTTACGAAGCAGAGGATTAGAGCAGGGTGCCGTGACGATTCGCCAACAGAACGTTTCCCCGCAACTCGGCCGGTCCGCGGTCCAGATCTTTGCCGCCAATGACCGCATGAATCAGATGCTTATCGAACATCTTGACCCGCGCGCTTGGAAAGCCAAACCGCACGGCAAGACTCGCCCGATTGCCGCTATTTTCACCCACATGCACAACGTCCGCACCAAATGGACCCGGCTGACCGCCCCGCACCTGAAAGTTCTGCGCCAACTCAACCGCACCCACTGCACGCCGCAGCAAGCCCGCGCCGCACTCGCCGAAAGCGCCGCTCGCTGCTCAGAGATGCTCGCTGAAGCGGTCGGCGATAGTGCGGGCCGCGTCAAAGAGTTTCACAGAGACGGCTGGGCCAAACCTTGGCCAGTTGGTGTCGAAATGCTCTGCTACATGCTCTCGCACGAAGCCCACCACCGCGGGCAGATCTGCATGCTCGCGCATCAACTCGGATTCCCGTTGCCGATCAACATCACCTCCGGACTCTGGAATTGGGAAAAGCTCTGGAAAGAGAACGGCTCGCCCCGTGGCCCCGGCTACGATTCTTAATAGTCCCAAGCATCCCATCATCCGCCCACAGTCGATGGCAAGCGCGGAGTCTAAGGGTCAGCGCCGTGACGCGTGCGTGGTCGTCTTACCGTAAGCGCCGCAGACTCTCCACCGAAGGCACGAAATAATAGGAGCCCGTCAGCGGCTCGGTAAAGCGTGTGAGCGCATCGCGGGTACCGGTCACAAGACCCGCCATGCTATCGAGCATTCTGGAAAGCCGCTTCTGGTCTGCGCTGAATCCAACGAACACGGTGCCATGGTCGTCAACTTTTCCGTAGGGCATGTTACGGCGAAAAATCTTCCCAAACTCGTCTTGATCTGTACGCGCGATATGCGAATCCGATGGCTTGTTCTCGAGTTCGGTACTGTCGAGTTTGGTGCGTCCCATGATGCGCTCCTGCCGATCGATCGGCAGAGCTTCCCACTCAGCTACCTTGTGCTTCCACTTTTGCAACAACAGGACTGAGCCGGCAGCACCGGGAACTCCTTCGGGCAAAAGGGCTGCGATGGGAGCGTCGAGCAGCGTCGGGTTCTCCGAGCCGTCAATGAAGCCGGTAAGGTCGCGATCGTGCCGGTAAGACCAACTCGAGGTTTCCTCCCCCAAGGAGGCCTGGCCTGCGAGGTCATGGATGACCGTACGGGCCATATCGAAGACGACGTCATAGGCACTGCCAGACAGCCATACCAGCGCATCATGTTGCGTGCTTGGCATAACAAATCCTTCTGTGCCTTGTATCTCTTTGTTAAAGCCCTCCACACCCGGAGGGGCATCGTCTGGAACAAGATCACGCCAAAGCTCAGGCCGAAACCCGATGACGAAGTTCACTCCTCCTGTGGTGGTCCGTGGTTCACGGATGGCCGAGATTGCAGAGGCGAGCTGAGTGGATTTTTTCGCGTCCAGAAGGTCAAACTCCAGGTACGCGTGAGAAGAGGTTCCAAGAGCGAATATTCCAGCCTGAGGGGTATACATGCGGACAGTATATCTAGCCGTTTTCGACGCGCGCCTTTATATCCGAGTACGCCGTGTCGATGAGGCTGCTTAGCGCTGCGTCGTTTGTGGCCTGTGCCGGACTATGTCGATCCGTCATTTTCGGATTATCTCCGAAATGGGAGCGGCTTGTCCCACTGAAAAGGCCGACAATTTCGCGAATCATTCGAACGGGCACGATTCGAACGGCTGCAATATTACTAATATGTTATAGTTACCAGATAATTAAAGTATTACTTTAATTGTCGGCGCGCCGACATTTCTCGCCGACATTTACGCCGGCATAAAAAAGGCCATTCGGTTTCCGGATGGCCTTTTTCTTCATAATTTGATTTTTCTTCCACTGTCCCGGACGTCATTTCTGCGGCCGGGCATTCCCTGTATAAACGATGTCGCCCTAGTGCGCTTCCTGTCGGATGCGCATCCCGTAGAACGAGCGGTACACGAAGAAAAACGAGACCGCGAAGAACGCCGCAGCCAACGCATGCGTAACGTTAGATCCTTGCGTGACAGTCAGCTGAACTGCCAGCTCCACCGCCAAAAGACCGAAGAGAGTAGTGAATTTGATCACTGGGTTCAACGCCACAGAAGAAGTGTCCTTGAAGGGATCGCCTACCGTGTCGCCCACAACCGTTGCATCGTGCAGTGGTGTGCCCTTTTGCTTCAACTCAACTTCTACGATCTTCTTCGCGTTATCCCAGGCCCCGCCGGCATTGGCCATGAAAATCGCTTGATACAAGCCGAAAATCGCGATGCTGAAGAGATACCCGATAAAGAAGAATGGCTCCACGAACGCAAACGACAAGGTCGCAAAAAACACCGCGATAAAAATGTTCAACATGCCGCGTTGTGCGTACTTGGTGCAGATCTCTACGACTTTTTTGCTGTCGGCAATACTCGCCGCCTTGGCTTCTTCCAGATGAATGTTGGCCTTGATGAATTCCACTGCGCGATAAGCGCCGGTGGTTACGGCCTGCGTCGACGCCCCCGTAAACCAGTAAATCATCGCCCCGCCGGTGATCAGACCAAGAACGAATGGTGCATGCAACAGCGACAGCTTGTTAACGTTCATCGTCAACCCGTGAGTCAGCGCCATGATGATCGAAAAAATCATCGTCGTCGCGCCCACTACCGCGGTCCCTATCAGCACCGGCTTGGCCGTAGCTTTAAACGTGTTCCCCGCGCCATCATTGGCTTCCAGCATTTCCTTGGCGCGCTCGAAATTCACGTCGATGTTGTAATCGCGCTTCAGCTCCTGCTGAATGCCGGGAATTTGCTCGATCAAAGACAGCTCATAAACCGATTGCGCGTTGTCCGTCACCGGGCCGTACGAGTCCACCGCGATGGTCACCGGTCCCATACCCAAAAATCCAAACGCCACTAATCCAAACGCAAACACCGGCGCAGCGATCATGAATGTCGCCAGCCCCATCTCGCTGATCAAATACCCCAGCGACATGAGCACCACCATGGCCAGTCCGATGTAATACGCCGAAAAATTTCCCGCCACAAATCCGGAAAGAATCCCCAGCGACGCCCCGCCTTCCTGCGCCGAGCTGACCACTTCTCGCACGTGTCGCGACTCCGTGGACGTAAACACCTTGACCAGCTCGGGAATAATAGCGCCCGCCAAAGTGCCGCACGAAATGATAGTCGCCAGCTTCCACCATTGCGTCGTGTCTTGCCCGAGCGACGGAATGATCAGGTAAGAAACCAGGTACGTAAAACCGATCGAAACCATGGAAGTGATCCACACCAGAGAAGTAAGCGGAGACTCATAGTTCATCTCGTTTACATTCCCGAATCTTGCTTTGGCAATCACCCCATTTATGAAATAGGCCACCGCGCTGGCAATCAGCATCACGATGCGCATAATGAAAATCCACACCAGCAATTGCACTTGTACCGTGGGGCTCGAAACTCCCAACAAAATAAATGTGATCAGCGCCACGCCCGTCACGCCGTACGTTTCAAATCCGTCGGCGCTGGGTCCCACGGAGTCGCCGGCATTGTCGCCGGTACAGTCCGCGATAACTCCCGGATTGCGCGCATCATCTTCCTTAATCTTGAAGACGATCTTCATCAAATCCGAGCCGATGTCGGCAATCTTGGTAAAAATTCCGCCCGCGATACGCAACGCGGCGGCGCCCAGCGATTCGCCAATCGCGAACCCGATGAAGCACGGTCCCGCGTAGTCCCCCGGAATGAACAGCAAAATAAACAACATGATCAGCAGCTCCACGCTGATCAGCATCATCCCGATGCTCATGCCTGCCTGCAGCGGCGTGTGATAAATGGGATACGGCTTCCCGCGAAGGCTGGCAAACGCGGTGCGGGAATTCGCGAAAGTGTTAACGCGAATTCCAAACCATGCCACGCCGTAACTTCCCGCAATGCCCACCAGGCTGAATAGCAGAATAATCACAACGCGCATGGCTTCAAATTTCAGCAACACGCCGAAATAAAGAACGATTACGATCGCAATAAAAATTTCCAGTAGCAGAATAAATTTGCCTTGCGTGATCAAATAAGTTTTGCAGGTTTCATAAATCAGCTCGGAGATATCGCGCATCGATTTATGCACGGGTAGATTCTTCAGCTTGCTATAAATGGCCAAACCAAAAATCAGCCCGAGCACGCAGAAAATCAGCCCGAACATCAGAATTTTGTGCCCGTCAATACCGAGAAAGGAGACCTGCGACAGGTCTGGCAGCTTTAGATTGGCCTCGCCACCAGCCTCCTGAACTTCCTGTGCGCGCCCTGATACGCCGCCGAGCAGCAAGAGGAACGCCGCGCCAGCGCTTATTTTTAGAGGCCCCCGAGCGAGCGAACACAAATTATCGAACCAGTTGCGCATCAACAATTCCTCCGTAATTTACCAATGGTTTCAGAGCCAGCGCTCTGTAGTACGATTCCGCGACCACTTTTCTCTATGCGTACAGCCGCACCGGCGGCGCACCCCGCAAATCTAAAACAGGGCCCTGCGCCAAATTCTGCACGGGCTATCTTGTACTGTTTATCTTAGCCTGACCATCCCCGGAACCCCTCCCAGGGAGAGCGAAAAGGCTTTGTGCGGGCTGGCAACAAAGCGCTGATTTATAACATTTAGCAGCGATAGCGGTCAAACCGTGCCGGCGCCCCTAAAATGGGTTAAAGCCGCCGCCACAGTAGGGTTCTATCGCGTCATTAATAATGCGTCAATTTTGCGCCGACAGGAATGAATCACCTGGAATGGCGAGACGCTACCGTCTAGCGATGGTAACATGCCATTCTAAATTCGGCCCGCCGGTCTGGGCCAGTCATACAATTAACGTTTCACGGGGATTATGAGCACAAACCCATCGGTATCCTCATCCGCAGCCGCCGTACCTTTCGCAAGCGATCACGTTGCAACACCGGTTCGCAGCAACTGGAGCCGTGAAGAAGTTGCCGCGATCTATCGCACTGCGCTGCCTGAATTAATTTTTCGCGCGCAAACCACCCACCGCCAATTTCACGCGCCCGACCGCGTGCAGACCTGCCAATTAATTTCCATCAAAACCGGCGGATGCCCCGAAGACTGCGCCTATTGTCCGCAAAGCGCGCATTACGATGCCGACGTGGAACGCCAGGGCTTGTTGGACCCGCAACATGTAATCTCCGTTGCTCGCGAAGCAGTCGGACGCGGTGTCACCCGCTTCTGCATGGGCGCGGCGTGGCGGCAAGCTCCCGAAGGCAAAGATTTCGACAACGTGCTCGAAATGGTTCGCGGTGTTTCAGCCTTGGGCATGGAAGTTTGCTGCACGCTGGGAATGTTGACGGACAGCCAGGCTACGAGACTGAAAGAAGCCGGCCTCTCCGCTTACAACCACAATTTAGATACCTCGCCGGAGTTTTACGGCTCAATCATCACCACCCGCGTGTACGACGACCGCTTGCGAACGCTGGCTTCAGTGCGCAAAGCAGGCATCACCGTTTGTTGCGGCGGAATTCTGGGTATGGGCGAAAGCGAACGAGACCGCATCGGCTTGTTGCACCAACTCGCTACACTCGAGCCCCATCCGGAGAGTGTCCCCATCAATATGCTGGTGCGCGTGGCGGGCACCCCGCTCGCGGAAACACCTACGCTCGACCCCCTCGAAATGGTGCGCGCTATCGCCACGGCCCGCGTGCTGATGCCCGCTTCGCGCGTACGCCTCGCGGCCGGAAGAAAGCAATTGTCGCCGGAAGCTGTGACTCTATGTTTTCTCGCGGGCGCAAATTCAATTTTCGTCGGCGAAAAATTGCTAACTACTCCCAACCCCGGCGCGGACGAGGACGAACAGCTGCTGCAGACTCTGGGATTGAAGCCACTCGAATCGCATGCCCTCTGAATTTAACGACTCACTGCTGGCGGGATTACAAGCCGGGCTGCGCGAACTTGAATCGCGGAGCCAACGCCGCGCGCTGGTCGAAATCAGCGGCGTAAATCTTTGTTCCAATGATTATCTTGGATTGGCGGACAATCCGACGCTGAAACAAACAGTAATCGAAGTCGTGATGACGGCTGCTCGAATCGGCGGCACGGGCTCGCGCCTGCTCTCCGGCCACGCCGCGGTGTGGAATGAACTGGAAGAGGAATTCGCCGCGTTCGCCCACAGCGAAGCGGCTTTGTATTTTGGCAGCGGCTACGCGGCAAACATCGGTTTGCTCACATCGCTCGCAGATAAAACCGATGTGATTTTTTCTGACACGTTAAATCACGCCAGCATCATCGATGGAATTCGCCTGTCGGGCGCGCGCAAAATAATTTATTCCCACCGCGATTTAAACGTGTTGGAATCTTCCCTGAGAGAAAATCAATCGAAGCCGGGACGCAAACTGATTGTGACCGAAACAGTTTTCAGCATGGATGGTGACGTGGTCCCGCTCGATGCAATTGTCGGGCTTGGAGAAAAGTATGGCGCCTGCGTGATAGTCGATGAAGCGCACGCCACCGCTGTGCATGGACCAGATGGGCGCGGAATTGCCTCGCAATTCTTGGCCCACGGCCGAATCCTCGCTGCTATGCATACCTGCGGCAAAGCTTTGGCAAGCGCTGGCGCATTTGTTTGTGGCACGACAGTTCTCCGCGAACATTTGATCAATCACGCGCGCACATTTATTCTTAGCACCGCCATGCCTCCATACATGGCGGAACAAATTCGCGCCGCCCTGCGTCTCGCCGCGGGCATGAATACCGAGCGGGCAGAATTGCTTTCGAGATCGCAAGACTTCGCGAAATCCTTGCAACGTGATGGTTGGGAAACCCTGGGCACCACCACGCAAATTGTCCCCGCTGTGATTGGCGCCAACGACGCTGCCGTCGCCGCCGCGGAATTTTTGCAGCGCTCCGGATTTGCCGTCAGAGCGATTCGTCCGCCCACAGTGCCACCAGGCACCGCGCGCATACGCTTCTCGGTTAGCCACAAAATTACTGCCACAGAACTTGAGAAGCTGGCGACCTCTTTATCCACATGGCGGGCGCAATCGCATCATCCGGTTCCTCTGGCGTTGGCGGGCTCCGCGTGAGGCACCATTTTTTTATAACTGGTACGGACACCGGCGTGGGCAAAACCACGCTCGCGGCGTTACTTTGCGCTGCGCTTGATGCTGTCTACTGGAAGCCCATACAAACTGGCACGCTCGAAGGCTCCGATCGCGTAACGGTGATGCGCCTCGCCGGATTGGGCACCGATCGCACGCTCGAGGAAGTTTACAAATTTGTGCCCCCGGTTTCGCCAGACCTCGCCGCGCGGTGGGCAGGCGTGGAAATCGATTTGGCGCGTATTAATTTGCCGACCTCTCTCAACAACGATTGGCTCATTGTCGAAGGCGCGGGCGGCGTGCTGGTGCCTATCAACGCGAAGCAATTCATGCTGGATATGATGGCTAAATTCAAGCTGCCGGTAATTCTTGCCGCGCGAAGCAACGTGGGCACCATCAATCACACTTTACTCACGCTCGCCGCCTTGCATGCCGCGGAGCTTCCGGTGCACGGCGTGGTTTTGATTGGCGACCAGAACCGCGAGAACCGCGAAACCATCGAACGCTTCGGGCACGTGCGCGTCATCGGTGAAATTCCGCGCTTGCCCAATTTGCACCGCACCGCGCTGATGCAAGTGTTCATGAATAATTTCGACCGCGCCGCGTTTTCTCAATAAGCCAGAATGAGTTCGCCGCTGCGCATCTGGCATCCCTTTACAAACGCCGCAATGGATGCGCCTCCGCTACATGTGGCGCGCGCCGAACGCGTCTATCTCTACACCAAAGACGGGCGGCGCATTCTCGACGCCGTCTCGTCCTGGTGGGTGAACCTGCACGGACATGCCAATCCGCGCATCGCAGAAGCCATCGCGCTACAGGCTCGCAAAATGGAGCACGTCATCATGGCGGGCTTCACGCACGACGCCGCGGAGGAGCTGGCCTCGCGCTTGCGCAAGCGCTTGCCACAGGACATGACGCACCTGTTTTTTTCCGATGACGGCTCAACCGCAGTGGAAGTGGCATTGAAACTCGCCGTCCAGCATTTCAGCAATAGTGGCCGCCCACAAAAATCAGAAATTGTGGCGCTAGCCCATGGCTATCACGGCGACACCGCCGGCGCCATGTCCGCGAGCGACGATTCACTGTTCAACAAACCATTTCAGTCCATGCGCTATGCCGTGCATCGCGTGCATTCCGCGTATTGCTACCGTTGCCCGGTGGGCCTCACGCGCGCCACCTGTCACATCGAATGCGTGCAACAACTGGAGAATTTGCTACAGCAAAACCACGAGCGCATTGCCGCGGTGATAGTTGAACCGTTGTTGCAAGGCGCAGGCGGCATGATCGTTCACCCCGTGGAATTTCTGCAAAAAGTCCGCGCATTGTGCACCCGTTACGATGTTTTGCTGATTGCCGATGAGGTGCTCACCGGTTTCGGCCGCACCGGAAAAATGTTTGCGTGCGAACTTGCCGGCGTGATTCCAGATCTGATGTGCCTGTCAAAAGGAATCACCGGCGGGTTTTTACCGATGGGGGCGACGGTGTGCAGCGATAGCGTGGAAGCGCCATTTCGCAGCAAAGACCGATTGCACACGTTTTACCACGGGCATTCCTATACCGGAAACGCCTTGGCGTGCGCCGCGGCTAACGCCAGCCTACAGATTTTCGACGATGAGCCAGTGTTTGAACGCATCGCCATAATCTCCGCCGTCAACACCGAGCGCCTCGAGCAATTCCGTAAATTGTCCCAAGTCGTGGATGTGCGCCAGATCGGAACCATGGGTGCGATTGAGCTGCGCGCCGACGATGCGGGTTATTTATCCGCCATGCGCACCAAGCTGTACCAATTTTTTATCGACCACGGCGTGTTGTTACGGCCCCTGGGAAATGTGGTGTACGTGTTACCGCCGTTTGTAATCACGCGTGAGGAATTGCATTTCGTTTACGACGTAATTTTGCAGTGCATTGAGGCCCTGCTGTGACGAAAACGGCGATTTACTTTGGCAATTAAGGTGTTTTTCTTCCCGCGCTAAGGCTTATGAGTGTCCGAATATTGCCGGCAACGATGTTAGTGTGACGTACGCGAGGTGCTGTACTTGGTGATTCCGCTCCATACATGGAAACAAAACATCATCGCCTTCGCCGGGAGCTTGGGTGCGCCCGGACTTTTTCTTATTTCATTTCTGGATTCTTCAGTTTTGACTTTCCCAGTCATAAACGATCTTTTGCTGATCGAATTATCCAGGGAGCATCCATCGCGCATGCCGCTTTACGCGTTGATGGCGGCGACTGGATCCACTCTGGGATGCATTCTGTTGTATTTCATCGCCCGCAAAGGCGGCGAAGCTTTTTTCCATAGCAAAGCCGGGAAGCACGGCGGCGCGGTTCGGCACTGGATCGAGAGAAATGGATTTGGCGGGATGCTGGCGGCTGCGCTATTGCCACCGCCTACGCCTTTCAAGTTTTTTGTGTTTGCCGGCGGAGTATTTGAAATGCCACTGCCGAGTTTTGCTTCCGCGATCGCCGTGGCGCGGTTGTTTCGATATTTCGGCATAGGCTACCTGGCGGTGCGATACGGTGACGGCGCGCTCCCGTTTTTACAGCGGCACAAATTAAATGTGGCGCTAGGGGCGGTGGTACTCGTGGCCGTCAGCTACGGACTATCGCAGCTAATTTTGCGCGCCAAACATCCCTACGGTGATGCAGAAAAAAGCCCGCCGACCAAGCAACCAACTTAAGCCAATCTAGCCGCGACTAACGCAGTGTTTCGCGGCCGGCCCACACTATCTCTTCAGAAATTATCTTTCCGGTGGGATCGAAATCGACAGTCACCATCGGTTCGCGTTTTACTTCTCCTGCGGCCGCATAGCGCAAATCGCGGATTTGCACTTCTGACCCTGTATCCATTTTCTGAACCGTCGCTTTTGGGAAGCGCGCCACACGCAGAAAAGTCTTTGCCGCTTCCGTGGCTTGCGCAGCTTGCAGGAGTGGATTCGCTTCAGGCTTGAACAAATTTATGCCAAGGTCGAGCGCGGAACGCCGTGAAGAGTTGATGTGGACGGTGACTTCGTGAAGCGCGCTCTCCGTCTCCGCGACACCTTGCCAAGTCACGAAGGAAACAAAGTCGGAGAACGCTGCAACTTGCCCTGGCAATTCACCGGCGTAGCTGCGATTTTGCATTTGCGCGATAGCCGTTGCGTGTAGATCTGCGCGCAAGCCAATATAAGACGCCACCATGACTAGTCCCACGATGGCGCCTACGAAGCCCCGCGGCCGTTTGTCCTTCGCGCCAATTTCGGAGCTGATCAGATGAAAAAATTCCGGGAACAAGATGGCCGCGATCAGAATGGAGATGATCCAGGGATCAATCGTGGGCAGCCAATCCATCGCAATTCGTGCGGGATTAATGGGCCAGAACAATTCCACGCCCTGCCATTGCGCCACATCCATCGCGAGATGCAACCATTGCGCCAATAAAACCGCGACAAATACGCTTCCCGCTGACAATCTTGAAATTAAGTCGCGCGACACCCATGCCCGATATGCCGCGCTAAAAATGCACGCGATAATCAGCGATGCCAACAGGGAATGCGTGTAAGTGCGATGCCAACTGAGATATGCGCCGGGACTTATGAACGCGCTGAAGGCATCAATATCGGCGATCACTCCAATCGGAATAGTAAAAGCCCAAAGCAACTTGGGCGCGCGAGGAAAAAAAGCGCGAGACAGCGCAAGCGAAGCCAAAGCATGCGTGCCTATATCCATAAAATGTCAGCGAGGTGCAAGATGCATCGCGGCGTCAAGGCGATATTAAACTGACGCGCCGGTACTTAGCCCATTTTTACCAGGAGCTTCAGGAATCAATACTTTTAATGCACCTGGCACAATTTTGAATTCCACTGGCAGACGGCCAAGCGGTTCGCCATCTACTTGCGCGTGCACCGGATTTCCATTCAGCGGTTCGCAGACCAGCGAATCCGTCTTCGAGAAAAATACCCCGTTTGTTCCGCGCAATTTGCCCATATAGAGAGTGGGCAAATAACTCAGGTAACGTAAACCGCTCCGCGTGCTCAAGGTCATCACTTCAAATTTATTTTCATACAAATCAGCAAGCGTCGTAATTTTGAATGGCCCACCGTAATGCTTGGTGCGTCCCACGATCGCCAGCGATGCATCAGAGGGCTGGCCGTTAATAACCACGCGAAAATGCGGATAGTCGTAGCGGAAAATTTCGCGCGCGCCCTGCCACCAATAAGCCAGAATGCCCATGCGCGCTTTCAGCTCCAGATCAATGGAGTAAACGATCCGGCCGTCCGGCCCCGCGCCCGCAACGCTGAGAAAATATTTTCGCTTTTCTGGTTCGAGGAGCGGCGTAGCCAGGCCCAGTGCAATATCAACGACCTTGCCGCGCGCTAATTTGCGAGCCGCGCCAGGAATGTCCCACGGAAGACTCAATTCCTTCGCGAAAATATTGGCAGTGCCTGCCGGCAGTAAAGCGAGTGAAACGCGATGACCATTCGACGGCCCGGCGAGCCCGTTGACCACTTCATTTAAAGTGCCATCGCCGCCGCACGCGACCACCAAATCCCGGCGCTCGCTGGTGGCCCGCTGCGCCATCTCTGTCGCGTCGCCCGGGCCTTTCGTCTCGATGAGCTCGACTTCAATTCCCACCGCGGCAAAAATCTTGCGCGCTTCGTCCAACGAGCGGCGGCGTTGCGCGCCTCCGTGCCCGGCATTGGGATTGTGAATCAGGAGAGCATTCTGAAGCCCGGTAGTCATTCGATTGGCGAGGTCCGTGTCCGTCTATCCGTCCATTCATTCTATATAATGTGAGAGCAATCGCAGCATCTCTTCTGCGAAGATTTCCGGGCGAGGAATTCATGGCCAGGGCTGGCGCTGCCATAAAGAACGAAATCGAAGATCTGCGCGAAAAGCTGCGCCATCACGAATACCGCTATTACGTCGCGGACGACCCGGAAATTTCTGATGCTGCCTACGACCGCCTGATGGGCAAGCTCAAGGAGTTGGAAGCCGCGCACCCGGAACTCATCACTGCGGATTCGCCCACCGTGCGTGTTGGCGGCGCACCGCGCGAGGGTTTTCAAACCTACCGGCATGCACGGCCTATGCTGAGTCTGGATAACGCATTTTCCTATGACGCGTTACGCGAATTCGACCGCCGTGTGCGGGAAAGTAGCGGTCGCGAGAAAATCGAATACATCGCGGAGCACAAATTTGACGGCCTGAGCATTTCGCTGCAATACCAGGGCGGGGCGCTCGCTCGCGGCGTGACGCGAGGCGACGGGCGCACTGGTGAAGACGTTACACCAAATGTAAAAACGATCCGCTCGATACCGCTCCGTGTCGATCCGGCTGCGCTCAAAAAAGCGAAATTGCCGGCGAATTTTGAAGTGCGCGGCGAAATTGTTATGCCCAAAAAGGCGTTCGCGGAATTGAACCGCCAGCAGGAACTGAATGGCGGCAAGATTTTTGCGAATCCGCGTAACGCCGCTGCCGGTGGGGTGCGGGTTCTGGATTCTTCCATCACCGCGTCGCGGCGGCTGGAGTTTTTTTCTTACTACCTGCTGGTCGAGGGGCGTTCGCCATTCACGAAACTTTCTGAGTCCTTGCAGGCGTTGAAGGAACTGCGCTTCCGCGCCTCCTCGGACTGGAAGTTATGCGATGGAATCGAAGAAGTACTGAAATACTGCGACAGCTGGGAAGACAAGCGCGAGAAGCTTCCCTACGAAATCGATGGCGTTGTTGTGAAAGTGAACTCCATCCCCATGCAAAACGAATTGGGATACACGGCCAAGGCCCCGCGCTGGGCCATCGCCTACAAATATCCTGCGCGCCAGGAAACCACAGTAGTGAACGACATTCAGGTGAACGTCGGGCGCACCGGCACGCTTACTCCCGTGGCATTTCTGGAGCCGGTGCAAGTCGGAGGCGTCACCGTGAGCCGTTCCACGCTGCACAACATGGATGAAATCGAGCGCCTGGGCGTGCAGATTGGCGACACCGTGCTGGTGGAACGCGCCGGAGAAGTAATTCCACACGTGCTGAAAGTCGTGAAGGAAGGCGCGGGTCGCAGGCCATTCCGGATGCCGGAGAAGTGTCCGGAATGCGGCAGCACCATTCACAAAGCTCCAGACACGGTGGCTTATCGTTGCGTGAATGCCGCATGCCCGGCGAAGAGAAGGGAATCGTTGCTGCACTTTGCAGGACGCCACGCCATGAATATCGATGGCCTGGGAGAAAAAATCGTCGATCAACTGATTGAGCAAGGATTAGTGCGCGACGTTGCGGATTTGTATTCGCTGAAGCTGGACAAATTGGTCGCGCTGGAACGTTTCGCGGAAAAATCCGCGCAAAATTTGTTGGACGAAATCGAAACCAGCAAAAAGAATAGCCTGGCGAGGCTCATCTATGCCCTGGGAATCAGTTTTGTAGGCGAGCGCACCGGAGAATTGCTGGCGGGCCACTTTTCCTCGGTAGAGGATCTTGCCGCCGCCAATCAGGAACAACTGGAAGAAGTAGCCGAAGTGGGTCCGAAAGTCGCCGCCGCCATCACCGAATTTTTCTCCGAGCCCGCCAATCGCCAGCTCGTCAAAAAACTGCACAAAGCCGGCGTGCATCCCACCATGGAAAAGCGCCAAATAAAAAGCGACAAATTCGCCGGCAAATCCTTCGTCTTCACCGGCGGCCTGGCCAATCGCAGCCGCGAAGACGCAGCTGAAATCGTAAGGCAACACGGCGGAACAATTTCCGGCTCAGTCAGCAAAAAAACAAATTACGTAGTAGTGGGCACAGATCCCGGCTCAAAATACGATAAGGCCAAATCCCTGGGTGTACCGGTCCTCACCGAAAAGGAATTCGAAAAATTACTCGCGTCAGGGTAGCGGTAGCTACTTGTGCCGGACGTCTCCAATGACTAACAAATCTTGTTCTTTCCAGCCGAACCATCAAGTGCGGTCTTCGGCTAACTTAATCATCGTGTACAGCGCGTGATTTACCGGCGTGGCTACGCCGAGTTCTGTGCCGCGCCTGGAAATGTAGCCGTTCAGAGAATCGATTTCCGTGCGCTTGCCACGCAGCATGTCCTGAGCGGTCGACGATAAAGCTCCGGACATTTGTGTAGCAATCTTGCATGCGCCAGCGAATGCGGCGTTTGCATTTTCCACACCCACAAGGGTAATCCGGGCTGCATGAGCCACCGCGATAAACTCTTCCACCAGGGATTGCACAACTTGCCGCGCATCAGCGCTTGCGGCGATTTGTCCGTATTTCACACGGCCCAGCGCGGAAATGGCGTTCAGGGCGCAATTCCAAAGTAGCTTGGTCCATAATTCGCCCACAATATTGTCGGTGATTCGGCAAGGGATGCCTGCGCGCGCAAAAATCGCAGCAAGATGCTCAGTTTTTTCACTCTTCGGACCAAGCGCCAAATCTCCGCGGCCCACATGCTTGATTTTTCCTGGCTCCGGTACGGAAGCCGCGACATATACAACTGCAGGCAAGACTTCCAGATTAGCCGCGGCACGAATCTGCTCCACGTTATCCACGCCGTTTTGCAGACTCACGACTAAAGCACCGGGTGCGAGCAACGGAGCCAGTAGGCTGGCAGTCGCGGCGTTGTCGGTGGTCTTCACGCAGAACAAAATAATCTCTGCTCCTGCGGCCGCGGACATTTCCGTGGATGCCTGCACGCGGACGTTTTCCTGAAATTGCAGCGTGTCCAGAAAAAGACCGTTTTTATTTACAGCCTCAACGAAGGCTGGGCGGCCGACCATGGTTACAGGCGCTCCGGCCCGCGCCAGCAGACCGCCGAAATATCCTCCCACCGCTCCCGCTCCAACTACGGCGATACTCGGCCAGTTTTCTTTTTGTGTCATGGGATGGTCACCGGAATTTCACCAGCGTAACCTCTGCGATATTGCCGCCAAATATTGTACATGCGCAGCAGACGTGGACTTGCAGGGTATACTTAAACCAGCGGGCGGGCCGGGTAATCGCTGGCTGCTGGGCCGCAAGGCGCAGCAGCGGGAGGAAAGTCCGGACACCGTCCTGAGGCATGGCCAACGATTTGTTGGCCAGAACTCTTGACAGGGCAACGTGCCTGGTAACGCCAGGGGGCTTCGCCACAAAGCGAAGCTACGGATAGTGCCACAGAAAATTAAACCGCCGGCGGAGCGCAGCAGCACGGTGGCATCGCGCAGGCAAAACCTGCGAGACGTCTCGCAATGCTCGCACGTAGGTAAGGGTGAAAAGGTGGGGTAAGAGCCCACCGCCTCGCTAGCGATAGCGAGGGCACGGAAAACCCCGCGTGGTGCAAGGCCAAATAGGAGGGGAGGGCTGGCCCGGCTCATTGAGCGGCGTTCCTGCAAGGGAGCGCACTCCATTTTACGTGGCGCGAGCCGCGTAAATTGAAAACCCTCGGGTAGGCTGCTGGAGTCCTGGTGCGAACCGGGACCTAGAGGAATGATTGCCGCGGTTTGCAGCGCGCTCATGTGCGATGCAACGCCGCACAGAATCCGGCTTATATGGCCCGTCCGCTATTTTTTGTTGAGTCTTTCGCGGGCGATACTTATCAATTTGTTTTGAGTTTGCTTGCAGGCGAGTTTTGAGTCGCGTGCGTTTCAGCTTCTGAGCATCATTTTTGTAGTGGCTTCGGGCCAACGTACAGCGCAAATTTATCCTGTTTCTCAAGCATGAAAAAATTCCAGCCAGGAGCTTGCACTCCAATATTCGTGAGGGCCGATTGGAGTACAGAAGCACCGCGCGGCGCTTGCTTGGTATCCCCAACCCACACTTGGACCCCCGCTGGATATGTTTCCAGAGTTCCCCAGTTATACGGATGCATTTCTAGTTTCCACCCTGCCGAAGTCAGAACATTTGCGATTTCAGCGAAAAAATGTTGGCTTTCAGGGTCGGGGGAAGTAACAAAATAGAGTGATGCTGGCCCGTTAGCCCTGAGCAATGCCAACATCTTTTCTCTTTGCTTAGAGCTGAGACCACGATAAGCATTTGCATATTTGAGTTCATCAGCCACTCTTTGCGCATCCTTGGCTTGACTTCGCGCATCCTTTGCGTCAGCAGCGGCATCGTTAGCCTTTTTTTGAAGGTTTTGCGTGATTGAGTTTTCGCGCTGGTCATAGAGCAAGTCTTTGCGATGGTTGTAATGGTTAGCAAGCTGGTCTACCCCAGCCAAAAGGAGAAGCGCAACAAGAGCAAGGACGATAAAAAGCTTCTCACGCCTCTTCCAAAGCAGTGCCACAAGCTCTAGAAGCGCCACAACAATAAGCAAAATCACAGCAGTGATTTCTGCGTCTGATGCTATTCTCTTAACCTCTTCTATAGAATCCCATCCAGGCCATGTCATTTCTTGCAAGCTAACAGAACTGATCGCTGACCTTGGTCGATTCTTTGTGAATCGCTTTGCTTTAGCCTAATCCCACCTATCTCTACTTTGCTGAACTGAAATACTTCGACGTGGCACGCAAGACGCGGCGTTATCGCGAATACGGTATTCACCCTATTCACAAAATACTACGGGATACATAGCCTGCTATCGGTTGCCTGCTCCGTAGGACGCACGACAAAGCAGTTCCCCGCCCATCAAGAATCTAGAAGGAGACGCATCCTTGTGTCCATCTATTTCCGCGTTGTTGCCTAGCAGCGCTGTCCCCTCGAACTTGAAACTAAGATTGATCTTTCTAGTGGGTATATGTTGTGCGCTTGTCTTTCCTGCTTCTGCCTCGACTCCAACTTCCGGCACCCTAAGTCCCTCCAACGGCTCTTCGACAACCTGGGCAGGCAGCGGAATTGGTGGGGCTACCACCGACGAAACTACGTGCGTCGACGGCACTGACTGCGACGTATTCACCATCACGCTCACAGGTTCTCCGAGCAATTACCAAGGATTGGTTCTGGCGATCAACGTTTCCCATTCGGTCACCCTCAACGATTACGATTTCTACGTCCATAAAGGGGACCTCAGTGGCCCAGTGGTTGCCAGCGCGACAGCGGGCATCCCCGAAACTATGGAGTCAGCAGTGATTGACCCCACCGTTTCCGGAACTGGCGTGTACACCGTGCATATCGTCGACTCCACCGTGGCTCCCGGCGATCCTTACAGCGGCGTAGCCACCATCACTACTCCGCCTACCGACTCGCAAGCACACGGCACGGCGCCGACTTATGCGAATTACCAATCACCGCCGGGTCTAGGAGACAGTTCCGGCGAACCTTCGATTGGCTCCAACTTCAATTCCGGCCGCATCATGACGCAAGCCCTTCTTGACACCTTGCAGGTCACCTTCAACACCAGCACCTCGCCTGCTACTGCAACCTGGCTCCTGAAAGATGGTCCGAACACTAACATCATCACTTTGGACCCTATCCTCTTCACGGATTCTCAGACGGGCCGCACCGTCGTCTCGCAGCTCTTTGGCACCACCAGTTTGTCTGCGTTCACCGACAATGATGGCGCGACTTACACCGTAAGTCAGGGTGGCGGAATCGCCTCTGGGGTCGATCACGAGACTGTTGGCGGTGGGCCGTTCCGTCTATGTACTACGGACCAGTTGCTCGCCACTCCGGTGCCCTGCGCGCAATTAGCGGCGCGCGGCCCAATTACTCAATATCCACACGCGGTCTACTACGCTTCTCAGGATATTGGCGATGCGGAAATGGCGCTGAGTCAGGACGGCGGCCTCACCTATGAAGCCGCGCACCCGATGTACACCTTGGTGGAATGCGGCGGCTTGCACGGCCACATCAAAGTCTCCAAAAGCGGGATCGTTTACGTCCCCAATAAAAGCTGCGGAAGTAATCAAGGGTTGATCGTCTCCATGGATAACGGACTCACCTTCGCAGTGGAGCCCGTCATCACCAGCACCTCAGGTACGAGCGACCCATCCGTGGGAGTCGGCGCCAAGGGACGCGTTTACTTTGGCTACATTGGCGGCGATGGGCATCCGCACATTTCCGTTTCAGATGACCAGGGCCGCTCCTGGCATTACGATTTGGATGTCGGTGTGCCTTACGCAATTCGCAACGCCGCGTTTCCAGAAGTCGTCGCAGGCGACAATGATCGCGCGTCTTTCTTCTTTCTTGGGACGCCCTCTGCAGGCGACGCCACCGGCGCGGATACCGGGACTCCGTTTGATGGCGTGTGGCATGGCTACCTGGCTACCACCTATGACGGCGGTAAGAATTGGTTCACCGTCGACGCAACTCCCAGCGATGCCGTGCAACTTGGGGTGATCTGCACGCAAGGAACCACTTGCCCCAGCGGAACGCGAAACCTTTTGGACTTCAATGACGTTACCGTGGACCAGGCCGGTCGCGTCTTTGCTGCGTATACCGACGGCTGCATCACTGCGGCGTGCATAGCCAAGGGCAACAACGTCTCTGGCTCTCACACACGTGCGGATAACGATCAGGCCACCAAGGCCACCATCATTCGCCAGTCGACTGGCAAAGGGCTTTTCAAGAGCCAGGATTCGACCAGACTGCAACCCTGACGAGCGTTTCCAGCGAGGGCGGCGCATTTTGGGAACTGCGCCGCCTTGGGCGACAAAAAAGATGTCGCAGAAAAAAATAAATAGAGCTGCATTGCTTGCATTTCTAGCGCTCAGCTTGACCGTTTCGGCTGCTGGCAAGCAACCTGCTCCTCAAATTCTGGGCCTCCGCTTGGGAATGGCATATGAGCGTGCCCACGCGCGTCTGAACGAAATCGGCCAATTCAAGTCAGAAGATGAAGGCCAGCAGGTTTGGACCCTTCGCAACGACAAGCACTATCAATACCTCATCATTGGGTTTGATCGCGAACGCACGGTGCGCTACGTCACAGTTATTGCGCGCCCTGATGGGCATCCGGTCAGCTACGCCGATGTGGGAAATCTCGCCGACGCAACGCGCACCGGTGGAGCAGGCAATCTGCGTTACACCTGGAAAGCAAATGACAAAAAAGGCGGTTTTGATTACCTGGCTATTGCGAAGGGCAAAGACCAACGCTACCTGAATCGCTACGCGGTCAAGCGGCTGGGAGTCGCGAACGACGAAGACGACGCTCGGGATTGATATCAGCACGGTTTGCCGACCTACGAACTAGATCAGCCCCCGCTGAATCCAGAACAACGACATAGTGAAGAAAAGCTAAGGCCGGATCGTTTGCGATCCGGCCAATCGCTTCCTCGCGGAATGAGCTACTTACGCTTCGTTTCAAAATGAATGAATCGGAGTTGGAGTGTTCCTATCGGTGGTTGCTTAGTGTACTGCGCAGTGGGCGAACTGGTCGCCATCTTTGACGGCGATATCCGAGGTGACACAACCGAAGAGAGGAACGAGACCGGGGGCAGCCGCGTAACCTAGATACCCTTCGGTGTCGAAAATGTTTTCGAGGCTCTTCAACAAGGAGTAGTGGTTGAACGGCGTATCTGAAGTGGTGCCGGGCTTGAGAAACGGCGAGAGCAGTACGGCACCGGTACGATCTCCGCCATAGCTTTGGAAGCTGAGGACTACGCCGGGAGCGATTGCGGTGGTTTGCGGAAACGGAGCAAGATTCGGCCCGGGTTGCTCATTGCAGCAGAGTTGGCCTGGCGCACTAATTAACAGGCCCGGTCCGTTCGGATTCGGCCCGGCAGAAAGTCCGCCCTCGTCAAAGATAATAGCGATCAATCCGTCCTGTTGATATGCCTTGGAACCCTCGATCAGCGGAATCCATTTTTGCAAGAAGGCGTCGGCGGAAAGGAGGCCGCCGGGCTGGCCGTTCTTGCAAGGAGCGTCGTGGCCGTCATCGCAAAGATTCGGAGTGATGAATACAAAATTGGGGGTGGATGATTCTGAAAGCAGATCGTGGGGCAGCTTGGTGAGATTCACAACATTCGCATCGCAATTTGGTGAGTCGATGATGGAGTGGAAATAGACGAAAGGGTTGTGGCGGGACGCATATTGATCCCCGAGCGGAACGGACGCGGAAGGAGCCTCCGCGGCCTGGGTCAGATCCTGAGTGTTGAGCACAGGATGT
>Ga0210409_10002688_pt1 | contig 20824 bp, 18 predicted proteins | sample IncBWH17MmetaG_FD_161649 | JGI IMG/M metagenome (GOLD analysis project Ga0210409, IMG submission 161649) | Forest soil microbial communities from Barre Woods Harvard Forest LTER site, Petersham, Massachusetts, United States - Inc-BW-H-17-M | ecosystem: Environmental > Terrestrial > Soil >...
ATCGGCTTTTCCACCGCCATCACCCGCGCCAAGGAACTCATCACCCGCCAGCGCACCACGCTCGGCTCCCACGAACGCATCGGCGTCTTCCGCATTTTCGGCCGCGACGCCGGCTTCACCGCGCTCTACACCGCCTATGTCACTTCCACTCGCTGCCTCATCCCTGAATATCCGTTCGACGTGGATCGCGTCGCAAAAATTCTGTCCGACGACAAACGCAACAATCCCAGCCACTACGCGTTGGTCATCGTCTCCGAAGGCGCCGTCTGGAAGGAAGGCTCCGTGAAGGAAGTTGGCGAAGCCGACGCCTACGGCCACCGCAAAAAGGCCGACATCGGCCAGGCCCTCGGCGAAGAAATCCGCCGCCGCACCGGCGACGAAATCATGGTCAGCGACTTGACCTACGATCTCCGCAGCGGCGAGCCCGACGCCATCGACCAGCTCGTCGCCATCACCTTCGCCAACATCGCGGTCGACATGCTTCGCGACGGCATCATCGGCCGCATGGTCGGCGTGCAGAACGGTTGCTACGCCCACGCCCCGCTACCCGCCTCCTCCATGGGCGCCCGCAAAGTCGATCTCCCCGCCCTCTACAACACCGACCGCTACCGCCCCAACTACACCTCCAAGCTAGGCGCCCCCCTTCTCTTCAACCGCATCTGAGCAACACAATCAGTAGGACAGCCATTTCTGGCTGTCCGCCCCCTGCCATCCGTGACCTTCACCTAAAGGCAACTTGCTTGTAACCACTCCGCAACAATCCTCTACTAAGGTTCGGTGCCGTCGAGCCAGCCACCCCGCGCTGACGTCCCGACGAAGCCTAAGTTGAAAAGAGAGGTCGTCGACATGTTAAAAAAGGCCGCAATTTTGTGTCTATTTGTGGCAGCTGTGGCCACAACCGTACGCGCTCAAGAACGCGACGTTTCTAAAAGTATTCCACGTTTGGACCACGTGTTCGTAGTCGTGATGGAGAACCACGGCTACCAGCAGATCATCGACAATCCAAACGAACCGTACCTAAACAGCCTAATTGCAAGCGGTAAAGTGAATCTGGCGACCAACTACTTCGCCATCGGGCATCCCAGTCTGACGAACTACCTGGAGATCGTCGGCGGCTCCAATTTCGGCGTCCGCAGCGACAATGCACCCAATTGGGGCAGCACCAGTTGTACTCCCAACCTTCAAAGCGGACTCGTCAATGCGGATGCCGCTGCCGCTCCGCCTAGCGGCGTACAGATCGAAACCGGTACCGTCTGTCCAATCGCTGGAACGGGCAAGGACGCCGCGACGCCTGCCGTTGACACCTGGAATGAAATAACTCCTGGCGTGTTTAACTTCCTCGCCGACATTGATGGCGTGAAGTCGGTGCCGGCCGCGTCCACCGTTGGCAAGTCCATTGCTGACCAGTTAGTGGAAGCCGGGTTGAGTTGGAAGAGCTATCAGGAAGACCTTCCACTCGGTCCCGTTTTCCGCGTCAATTTCAGCAACGGCACAGCCAGCAACTTGACCGATTTTACGAACTTGGCGCCACTGACCACCGCGAATGTCGTGCAGGCGTATGCCGTCAAGCACAATCCCTTTGCCTACTTCAAGAGCGTTCAGGACGGATGGCAGCGAGACAATAGCCTGAATAACATCGTCGGATTCGATGGCCAACGCGGTCTTTTCGCCGACTTGGCCAGCGGGAATGTTCCGTCACTGGCCTTCATCGCGCCGAGCCAATGCAACGACCAGCACGGACGAGGCAACGGCGATGCGTTTTGTGTGTTTGATCCCGGAGTCACGAGCGGTTCCACCGTCGGCACGCAGGCCGGTCTGAATCCCGGTTTGATCCTGCAAGGCGATGTCACCATCCAGCGGCTGGTCGAGAGCATCAAGGCATCTCCGGCATGGCGTGATGGCCGCAACGCCATCGTCATCGTTTGGGATGAGAACGACTACAGCGGAGTCCTAAACGCGCCGAACGGTGCGTTTCCCCCGCAGAACCAAAACAACGTTGTTCTGACGGTGGAGACGAACCGCGATAACGATCGTGGCGTGCAAAGCGGCAAGTACTACAGCAGCTTCTCCTTGTTGAAATCCATCGAGGCGGCACTTGGCCTACCGTGCCTGAACCACGCCTGCGATTCCAACGTTGCGGTCATGTCGGACCTTTTCGGCAGCCGTTGAAGCGTGTCACTGCCCGGTCAACTTAATACTCGCGCTTCAGCGAGTAACACAAGCCCTGGGAGTTCCTCCCAGGGCTTTTCATTTCGCTAGATTTACCTATGTCAGCCCAAACAAAATGCCCGGCCTCCAGCGATTTTTCCTCTGGAGGCCGGGCCTAGTTTTGCGACTTAGGCCACTTCCGCAGTTTCCCGCACTCCCCCACCGATCGCCGGATCCGTCATGCTGGGTTTTCCCGTTTCTACATGTCCTGCCAACTGTCGCCGGAAGCTTGCGTCGGAATCGACGCGAACGGTCAGGTCGTACCAGCCAAAAGATTCCTCCAACTGGCTAACGAATGTAACGCTTTCATGCGGGTGCAGCAGGCGAGTCTTCGCTTGGCCGGAGTAGGCGTCAAGGATACTCACTTTCTCCACGCTTGAGCCGTGGTTTTGAATAACCAGGGCCAGGCCTCCCGATTGTCCTTCGTAAATGGAATTGACTGCCAGCTTGGCGCTGTCCGCCGCGAGACCGCCCGCGAAAGTGCGCAGGAAGCCGTTCGGGCCGAATACCGAGAGGTCGTAGGCAGTAGCGCCGCTGCTCCCGAAACTGTCCGAAGCTTCGTCGCCGGCGCCCACAGTGTACGTCCATGGTCCAGTCTGACCGTCGCCCGACCGCACTTGGAAGACAGCTCCGGCCTTGCCGGTATTGCGGAAGAAAAGTTGAATGCCTGAAGCGTTTACTTCTCCGCCGACGTGCAGCTCATAGGGCAGCGCGCGCGCCGGGCGCGTGCCAGGCTCCTGCTCTGGCAGCGCCTGATTGGCCGGCGGCGTGGGCATGTAATCGGGATAACGGTCTTGGTTCGGCGGCTGATACGCGGCTGTGCTGGGCAGGGGAACGATTGCGTCGTTCGGCGACTCGAAGTTGAACGCCGAAGTGAGGTCGCCGGTAACCGTGCGGCGCCATGGGGTAATGTTCGGCTCCACAACCCCGAAGCGGCGTTCGACAAAGCGGATCAAGGAAGTGTGATCAAACACTTGGGAGTTGACCCATCCACCCTTGCTCCAGGGCGAGATGACGATCATCGGCACACGCATGCCAAGCCCGTACGGTCCGGGGGTGTAGCTAGACGCCGGATACGAGGAGCTGCCCGTGAACAATTCATTGGTCGTCTCGACCGTCGAGATGCCTTCCGCTCGCGACCGCGGCGGAGTCTGCGGCACGATGTGATCGAAGAAGCCGTCGTTCTCATCAAACATATAGAGGAAGACTGTCTTGCTCCAAACCTCGGGGTTGGCGGTCAGCGCATCCAGCATCATGGAGACATACCACGCGCCGTAGTTCGAGGGCCAGTTGCCGTGCTCCGTGTACGCTTCGGGTGCCACAATCCAGGACACCTGCGGCAACTGATTGCTCAGAACGTCCCGGCGGAACATGTCGAACAAGCTCCCGCTATTCAATATATTCGTTCCCGTCTTCGCCCCATTCGCGAGCGGGCTCCCTGCCGGTGCGTTTTGATATTGAAAGAAGTACAGCAGCGAATTGTCGCCGTAGTTCCCTCTGTAGGGTGCATTCCCGGTCCAGCCCCAGAAGTCAGGCGCGTCGAGTCCGTCGCCGATATCTTGATACACCTTCCAGGAGACCCCGGCGGCTTGCAACAGTTCGGGGTACGTTGACCACCCATAACCGGCTTCGGCGTTGTCAATCACCGGACCTTCGCCGCTTCCGTCGTTGCCGACCCACCCGGTCCACATGTGATAGCGGTTCGGGTCGGTAGGTCCCAGCAACGAGCAGTGGTACGCGTCGCAGACCGTGAACGCGTCAGCAAGCGCATAGTGGTATGGAATATCCTGGCGAGTGAGGTGAGCCATCGATGTCGTACCCTTGCTGGGCACCCATTGATCGTAATTCCCGCCGTTCCACGCCGCGTGCGTAGAGTCCCAGTCGTGCGGCGTATCTTCCAGGAACGCGAGACCCAGGTTGGACGCAGGAGGACGGAAAGGCAGCACGTATCCATCGGGATTGGTCGCGTCAGGCTGATGGAAGACGCTCTTACCCGAGGGCAGTTTGACTGCGCGCGGGTCTCCGAAGCCGCGCACCCCGCGCAGTGTTCCGAAATAGTGATCGAACGAGCGATTCTCCTGCATCATGATCACGATGTGCTCGACGTCATGGATGCTTCTCGTCCGATCGTTGGCTGGAATCGCCATAGCACGGCTGATGCTTGCAGGAAAAGCAGCGGCTGCTGCCGCCGTGGACAAGAACCTTAGGAATTCTCGACGGTCGGTGCTCATGGTGAATTTCACCTCTCTGGATTACCTTGGCGGTAATCGCGTGCCGCAGCTTATTCACCGCTTATTGCCGCTGCGTGACGATTAAGTTGCGATTGTGTAACTTGCTGGTCGAAATCGAACTCGTTACAGAAGAGCACCGAAGAAACATGACTGAAGGTGACGAAATGCAAATCGCCTCAGCCGTGATAGCGTTTCAATCTGCGCGGCAAAAAGAGCAGGAATCCCACCCTTTCCCAACCCCGGAAAGGGTAGGGCACCCTTGTCTGCGTTCTGCGGTGAAGTACATAAATGGTATGCTTCGCTCTAACCATGCCGCCCGAAGAAACCAAAGCACAAAAGGCGGGCCACCCGCCTAAGGTGGCACGCTTGACGCCCTGGGGACAGCAGATGTAGGGTCCCAGTCAACGTTTCACGCCTTGGTCGGCCGACCAGGAGGGGAATCCTCATGGCGAACGCGTTCCGCATGACATCCCGCTCCGGCGAAAGAGATCACTCAGCAGACCGGCGCGGACATGGACCTGCTTGGACAGGCGGCGTCTGGACACAGGAGAAGGCGATGCGTCGATACAGGGGAAGTTATCCACTAGTTGCGCTCAGCATGATGGCCCTCCTGCATGTGCTGCCAGATCCCGTGCTGGGGCACGAAAGGCAGGTCGTCGGGCGTTTCCGTCTCACGATTGGCTGGGGTGAGGAGCCCCCGTTTACTGGTTCCAAGAATTTCGTCGCGGTCGCTGTGTCCGACGCTGCAGGCGCGCCCGTAACCGATTCAGGCGGCTCACTTGCCGTGGAAGTTTCCTTCGGCGACCAACGGCTCGTGTTTTCTCTTCAGCCTGCCGCGGAGCGCAAGGGTGAGTTTCGCGCCTGGCTCGTGCCTACGCGAGCGGGCACTTACACATTCCACATCACCGGGAAGCTAAGAAACCAGATGATTGATACCAAGGCCACCTGCTCGGACAGCACTTTCGAGTGCGTGACCGATATCGCGGAGATTGAGTTCCCCACAAAGGATCCTTCGGCGGGCCAACTCGCCGAGAGGATTAGCCGAGAGGTTCCGCGGGCCGAGCGCGCCATCGAAAAGGCTACGACCGCGCAGAATGTAGCCCTCACCGGGATTGGCGTTGCCGTCCTAGCTCTCGCCGCAGCGATTGGCCTCGGCTTGCTCCGCGTTAGGAGAAACTCCTGAGGTGCCCCGTCGTAATCTCACCGTCGTCATCCTTGTGACATTACTCGGCGTTCTCAGTCACAGTGACGCGTGGGCGCATGCAGGCCTGCGATCTTCCGATCCCATGGCTGGTGCGACTCTGGGCGACACTCCGACGCGCGTGCGATTGACATTCTTGGAAAAACCCGAGCCCTCGCTCTCGATCATCCATGTCCTCGACACCCGCGGCACCGCCTACCAAATCGGACCAACCGAGGGCGTTGCTGGCGACCCGCAATCGCTGGTGGTGCGGGTCCGGCATCTCGATCGTGGCGTCTACATAGTGAGCTGGCGCGTCATCTCCGCTCTTGACGGACACGCGACCAACGGTTCATACGCCTTCGGCGTCCGAGCCACGCCAACAGGAGCGGCGATCGCAGCCGTCACGTTTCCGTCGGGGACTCCTCCGCTTGAGATGCTGGCGCGTTGGCTTTTCTTGGTCGGCTTGATCGTAATGTTGGGGGGCGCGGCGGCAAACGTCGCGCGTTTTGGAGGGACCAGCGACCTGAAGCTCGCTGTCGGCGGATGGGTTCTGGCAGTCGCTGGCCTCCTTTTTCTGGCCGAAGCACAGAGGCGGAACGCAGCTACATCTTTCGCCCACTTACTAGTTACGTCCGTGGGCAAGGCGCTGATCTGGCGCGCTCTTGCCCTCCTCATTGCAGGGGGCGCACTCCTGATGACGAGGAGGGCCCCGCAGCCGCAAGCCCGCCGCGCCGCGATGGCGGCGGTTGCTTTGAGTGCATTGGCGGTTATGGCTGTACACGTCGCGTCTGGACACGCGGCGGCGGGACGCTGGCCGCTCGTGTCGATCTCCACCCAATGGGCACATTTCGGAGCAGCCGGTGTGTGGCTTGGAGGCTTAGCCGCGCTCCTGCTTGGTACCAGGGGAGCACCATCGACAGCTAAGACCGCTGTCGTGCGCCGTTTTTCGCCTATAGCCGCAGTCGGACTCCTTGTCGTGGCTGCAACTGGTACGCTACGAGCGTTAAACGAAGTTTCTTCATGGGCCGAGTTCACCAACAACGGATACGGCCGGGTCCTAATCGCCAAGTTCGCTTTAGTGGTCCTGGTCGCCGCCCTGGGCGCGCGGAACCGCTGGCGAAGTGTACCCGCTGTTCCGACCAACCTGGGTCCGCTCCGATGGACTGCGGGCGGTGAACTCGCCCTCGCATGTGCCGCACTGGCTGCTGCAGCGGCGCTCGGAACCATGCCACCACCTGCTGCGGCGCGTCTGGTCGCGCCGCCCGTATTCGACGTCTCCGGCGCCGATTTTGCCACCACTGTGCGTGTCCGGTTAACCACCGGCTCGGATCAGCCTGGTCCCAACCGGTTTGCGGTCCAGATCGTAGACTACGACGCGAAAACCCCCGTGCGTGCCGAGCTCGTCAGCCTTCGCTTCATCCCACTCGACGACCCTGATTTCCCACCCACGTCTCTGGCACTGGCAGCGAGTCCCGACGGCTCCTATACAGGATCCGGTGCCAACCTGGCGTTCGACGGCCGTTGGCGCGTGACTGTATTAATCGAGCGGACAAGCGGCTCCAGTCAAGTTCCCCTCGAATTGGAGGTTGGATCGACGCTCCAATTCGTCTCTATTGAGCGCATTCCTGGCCAAGCGCCCAAGTACACGGTCGCGTTGACGACCGGGGATTCCGTGCGGATCTCACCGGATCCCGAGCGCGCGGGCCCAAGCAAGATATACGTAACTTGTTTTAACAGGTTCTCAGACGCGCGAGAGATCGAGCACCTTATGGTCACAATCGCGGCAGGAGACGGTTCGGCGCGCCCACAGGCTGTGCAACGGCTAGACGGAAGCCGGTTTGTCGTCGATGTCGACCTGCAACCGGGTAAGAACAAAGTAATGGCAATAGCTAAGACGAGCGACGGAACGCGCTTGCGAGCGGCCGTCACTCTCAGTGTGCCGGGCGACTAACGAACCGGGGAAGCGCCCCGGTCAAAGAATTGTCCCCCACCCCTGATTTAGCCCACCTGGTTCACCCCACACCTTGGGCCGCCAACCGGTGAGCGGATCTGGTTTCGGTAATGAGTCAGCGACCATCCTCAGCAGAGTCGCCTGCGGAACGTTATTGCACACAATGACCAAGTTGTTGCCGAGAGTTGTCAATCCCTGAAATTCCTCTCGATGGCGACTCAGACGGCTACATCAATCGATTCTGTTACCTGCGAGCCATTCGATTTATGTAAACAATTGGTTAAACAATTGCAAACACAAACCCAATCGCGCTGCGTTCGCGCAGCGCTCAGTCGGTTAGACGTCCAGACATCCAGGGGGCAGCTGAAGCCAAAACAAAGCGTGGAGGTGTTTATGATCGCCCTGATATTGCAGCGGCACGGTCGGGTTGCATTGCTCGTATCGGTCTTGATGGGGTTGCTGATCGTCGGCGTCGGCGTACATTGGACCAAATCTACGCTGGCTACCTCTGGTGGCGATCCGTACTCAGTCCCGACCATCGTAAACACCAGCTGGGACCCGAACGTCGTTGAGACGACACTCACCGCCCAATTCGCTACCGTCGATGTCGGCAACGGTCTGATGGCGAATGTGGAAACCTACAACGGAATGGTTCCAGGTCCGCAATTCCGCCTCACTGTCGGCCAGACGGTAATCGTTCATTTCGTGAACAACATCGATAAACCCACCGGCATCCATTGGCACGGCATCGAGTACGACAACGATAGCGACGGGACCCCATTAACGCAGAACCAAGTCCCGCCAGGAAAAACCTTTCTCTACAAGTTCAAGGTCACTCGCCCTGGGATTTTCTGGTACCACCCGCATCACCACTCCTCCACGAACCAAATTTTCAAAGGGCTGTATGGCACAATCATCATCACCGACCCGAATGAGGCCCTTCTTATCAGGAAGGGCATAATTCCAAGTGAACCCATGACCAGGACGTTGGCCCTCAGCGATGTCACCGTGTGCAAGGCTTCCGGCAGCAACGATACCGCGACATATGACCCCTCCCTGCCGTGGGTGGGTGGCGGGGCGTTGCCAGCGCAGGCACCTCCGACTCCAAAGGACATCTGCGAGACGTCACCCTTGGACGAAGACGGGAACCCTCGCGGGGCCTTCGCGGCGGGCGACGTCCCGAACATTCAGTCAAATAGCGCTGGTCGGGAGAATGAAGGACAGACCGTCCTGACAAACGGCAAGAACGTCGGTGGCCGTGCCGGATCGCCTTCGGCACCTGGGGCATTGGCAACCGGCGCGTCGACGCTCCCCGTCTACGCTGGCCAACCACTTCGGCTGCGGATCGGCGACGCGGCCGCAATCCGTTTCTTCCGCCTGCGCCTCACCGACAACTCAGGGACTCAGATCCCGATCGTGCGGATCGGTGGACAAGGAGGACTGCTGGATGCCGCCGTTGTTGAGGGTGGTATAAACGCCAGCGGATACAACTTCCACTTCGACGCCGGCGAGATTTTGCTTGGCCCAGGTGATCGTGTCGACGTCGTTGTCGTCATACCGCGCTCTGCAACTGGCGTGCTCACGCTTTGGACCGAAGATTTCAGTCGCACCGGCCAGGGTTTCGCCGACCTTCCGACGGTCCCAGTGGCGCATTTTCAAGTGAAAGGACCTTTCCCCTGGAACTACAGCATTGCGGCAGGAACGCAGCTGCGCGCCGCCACAGGACAGTTGGTCGAGTCTCTTGCCCCCCCGACCGGAACGCTCCTCGACCCAAGCACCTTCTCTCCTGCCAAGCCCGGGTTGGCCAGCCAAGACATCAAGCTTCAGAACCAACCACTAAGAGTTGACGGCGTGGTAGGAACGCACGATTCGCCAACCGGCGATTTCCGGGACCTCCCGCACATGGGTTCAGCGCGCTATGCAAAAATGCTCGATATTTTGGAGCTGACGGTGACGAACACGACTGGTTCGTACCATCCGTTCCACCTCCACGGCTTCTCGCACCAGGCGCTCGACCTCGTTAAGTCGGGTTCGCCAACTTACACTTGGCCCTATCACGAGTTCAGAGACAACACCCTCGTCCCACCAGGCTACACGCTCCGCTTCAGGGTTCGCCTGGATGAACGGCCCCTGATAGACGGCGTGACCCCTGGGGGAGGGCTTGGTCGGTGGATGTTCCATTGTCACATCTTCTTCCACGCGACAAACGGTATGCTCTCCGAGTTCGACGTGGTCGACCAGAACGGCAACGAGAAGCCCTACGTCAACGCCGACGACACCTCCGTGACGGTCACCGCGGGACAGATGGCTTCAATGACCGGCAGCTACAAGGACCCGGACGGCGACACAGTAACGTTGGCCGCGTCCGTGGGGACGGTTACGGATATCGGCGGCGGAAAGTGGACATGGAATTTCACCACCTATAGTCCCAGCGATAGCCAAATAGTCTATATCACGGCCACCGACGCTGGCGGCCACGTGGATCAGGCGGCCTTCGAGCTCCAGGTCAACTGACCGCAGGCGCTATTGCTGATCCATTCGTAGGGTGCAGGCTTTGGATTTGGACATATGGTGTGACACATGATGCGGCCTTATCTGCCACTAAAGAGCGGGTCGCCGGAGGTGATTATGCGAAAGCAACACTTGCTTCGTTGGTTGGTTGTAAGTTGTCTGGTCATTGGCTTCGTCACGTTCCTGTTCCCCGTTAGGGCGGCTGCGGACACAATAGCCTCGAGCACCGACGGTGTGCTCACCAATTTCGACGGCTATTTCGGTGACGTGGTCACTACGCCAACCGGAAAAGGGTGGAACAACATTACCTTCAACTTTGTCGATGCCTCTACTTCAGGCCCGGCAGCCTTTGGAACGCTCTTCGTGCTCACGCAAGAGTACCTGGGGACACCGACGGCTCTAAATTCATCGACTGCGGGTTTCCTGGCCGCATCGACCGGGATCTCTGGCGGAATGTACGATTTTGCTTCCAGTGTCACGCTGCTACCCAACACGATGTACTGGTTTTATTCGAACGCGGATATTGCAACCGGGGCCATATTGGGGGGATTCAGCGCCGACCTTTATTATGCGCCAACTGGCGCTGACAACTTTACTTTGTTCCCGGGAGCCGGGCCGGCAAACTTCTCGCTTCAGGGAACTAAGGTTCCTGAGCCTGCTACCATGAGCCTTCTTGGCGTGGGCATTGCACTGGCGGCGTTTAAGAGAAAGCTGCTAAATAGGACCTAGTGACTGCCCTTTCCGCTGTGTCGAGCGGGACGGACAATCGGAGGCAGACGGGACGTTTTCTGTTACTTTGTGCGGCTGGCGATTGACCAGCATCCTGAGTCTCATGAATTCTTGGGATCGGCTCGTCGCCGTTCGCTGCTCCTAATAGCCGTTCGACCCCGAAATTTCACCATTCGCTGCTTTTTACTTTGCTTCCAATAAACCCCCGCGCTACCCTTCCCCATGGTCGCCCCCGTCCCGGCCCAAATCTCGAAGCTCCCTCCCCGTCTACCGCCGCAGTCGGGCCGCCACCCACTACCCTCCTCTGCGACCTCTGTGCTCATCACTCCGTGCCCTCTGTGTTGCGCTTTTTCCCGTCTTCGAACGCTCAACTCCTTTGCTTTCCTATCACATCCCTGCAACCCCAGCAGTTTCATGCGATTACGCACTCTTTTGCGCAACGGCGCGCCGCGATCCCTCCTATTTTCAATGGCTTCCGCACTCTTTCTATCACCACGGGGGTGTACCTCGAAGTGGTTCCCGACGACAAACCTTCAGGCCTTCAAGCGAGCCAACTCTTTTGTTTGCATCGGCCTGGAGCCTCTTTGTCGTCTCTTTACGCTCTTTCCGGCACTCGTTTCCTTTGTTTTCAATCGTTTGCAGCCTCTTTTCACAAAATACCGGGGGTGGGGGTATCCCGAGCGAATCTACGGGACACCCCGGGTGGGGGTAGCATGACCCGCTTTCAACATTCGACCGTAGACTGCGAACTTCGGTCAGCCTCTGCGCTCGCGGCCGTCGTCAGGAACGAGTGGGGCCAGAATCGGACGGGTGCCGTACAGGTCGGTTTTTTACGTGTGAGTCTTCGCTCTTCGCGAAGTCAGACGAAAACCCAGCCAGCCCACTCCTTCCGAGTAATAACCCTTCCGCAACTCCGCGACACACCGCGCGCAATTTCATGGGACTATAATTCAGAGGCCGATCCTCTTGAAACGAGAGCAGCGCCGCACGCCACGCTACACCTTCATCGCCAGCGCCGAGCTCATCGAGCAAAAAACCGACGTGCGCATCGCCACCCGCGTCAGCGAGCTGAGCCTTCACGGCTGCTACCTCGACATGATGAATCCCTTCCCGGAAAACACTCTCGTGCTCGTGAAAATCTTCGCCGGCGAAGATTTCTTCCACGCGAAGGCAAAAATCATTTACGTCCAGCCGAACCTCGGCTGCGGTCTCAGTTTCCTGGAAGTCGAGCCCCAGCCCCTAGCCGTCCTCGGGCGCTGGCTCGAAACCGCCAAAAACGACGGCCAACTGCGTTCCGGCTAATCCCCCGCCGCCGCAGTTTTCGATCGCTCGCGGCCAGATTTCCTTCGTTACGTGTTTCCGGCTCCAAGATCCTCGCCCGTAAATACGACGTCGGCACTCATCTGTAGGCCGCGCTGCCTTTCTCGCCCCCAACCTTTAAGAACTTTTTTATGTTAAACCGTCGACGTATCAGTAATTTACAGACAATTACTCGCTAACTCCCAAACAAATCCGCGCCTTCCTTCGTCTTTCCCCGTGAAGCACACGGAGTGGCAGCTCCGAAAAAAATAGTTCCCCACTCCTTGAATCCTCTCGCTTCAAGAACGGAGCGGTGAGCCGGCAGCAATTCACACTCACCGTCAGGGTAGACTCATGAAAAAAACGATCCTAGTTCTCCTCGCGTTTTTCGTTGTCTCGAATCTTCACGCGCAAGGAGCGCGTCGCGCAGCCCAGCCTCCCGCTCCCGCCACCGTCAACGATGGACCCAGCATCTTCGATGTCGCCGATCCTTTCGCGGCACTTCACTGGCACGCTGGATCGAATGGCGCGACGCCGGCACGGCCGGCCGCCGACCCTGTCCCCGTCAGCCAGCTCCGCATCCCTTCCAAAGCCGTCAAGGAATTCGAGCGCTCACAAAAAGCCTTTCATTCCGGCGACGTCCCTACCTCCGTCGAGCACTTGCAAAAAGCCCTGCAGATCTATCCTGATTTCATTCAGGCGCATAACGCGCTCGGACTCCGCTTCTTACAATTGGGCGAATACAAAAAAGCTTTGGCCGAGCATCAAGCCGCCCTTTCCCTTGACCCGCGCCGAGTCGAGACCCATCAGGATCTTTCCTTCGCACTGTTGGCGTTGAATCGATCCAAGGAAGCCGAAGCCGAGGCGCGCCAAGCTTTGGATATCGATTCCCGTCTTGTAGGTTCCCGTTACTTGCTCGGCCGTGCTCTGATTGCTCAGGACCGCGTCACCCCCGAAGCCATGGACATGCTTCGTCAGAGTGAGAATGTATTCCCCAATGCCAGCCTGGTTCTCGCGCTCCTTCATTTCCGGGCCGGCCGAACCGATCAGACCATCGCCGAACTTCGCAATTATTTGCGAGCGCCGGCAGACCGCGAAAACAAGCAGAAAGCGGAATGCTGGGTTGCGCAACTTAGCCAACAACCCTCACCTTCCGGGTGTCCAACCGAAGCCACGCAACCCTCGTTCCGCTGAAGTTGCTTACGCTGCGTTCTTGGGGAACCGGCTCGCCAAGTTGCGCGCCAGCAGTGCGTCTGCCTTAGCTCCCGCCATGGCGTTCTGCAAATGCCGGTCGTGTTCGCCGCGCGCGCCTTCCGCGGTCATCAGCGCCGCGGCAAACTCCATCTGCGGATCGCTGCCGCGCAGCGCGATCGCTTTTCGCACCCATTCGTACCCGTCCATCGTCTTCATCGGCGGGTTGGCGCGTACGGCGTCTGCGCCTTCGGAAGACTTGAGCGCATCGGTATGTTGACGCAGCCAATTGGCCTGCCTGTAGCACTCCGTCAGATAGCCAAAGTCAAACGCCGCCAGCGCGTCCTTCGGATGCTCGCGAGTGTTCGCTTCCAGGCGGAACAGCAGTTCGTTGGCGATGGCCGTTCGTTGCTGAGCATACAGCGTGGCTCGCCGCAGCGTTTCCATGCGTACCAGCACCGGCGTGCTCGGCACAAGCAGGGCCAGAGTGTCCGGCACCAGATGGTTCAGGTCATAATTTTCTTGCCCATTCAGGTTCCACCCCGAACTGGTCCACGGCAACGACTGCGCCGAGCCAATATCAATCGTGTGGCAAATCAGCGGAGGCCCAGCCAACGCCGTTGCGGCAAGGAACAGCAAGGCCGCAGCCAGCGCCGCAAAATGTTTCACCGAAGAGATTTTTCGTAGGTTCATGTCGTCTCCTCCTAACGAACGTCTTGCAAGACCAAAGACGACTTTGAGGAGGCAACTGTTAACGCGGGTAGAACTCGGTTTTCTCCCACTTCCGCCACACGCCAATATCGTCGTAACCCAGCTCATTCCACCACGCGTCCAGCATGGCCCGCTCGCCCTGTTCGATTCCCGCGCGCGTTACGCCGGCGGGCGCCGGTACGAACGCGCTCAAGCGATCAAACACGCGCCCGCGGTCCGCACCGTTGGCGCGGCTCAGCAAATGCCATAGGGTCAGCGCATCTTCCGTACGCGCCTGCGCCAGCACAATCGTAAGCTGCGCGCTGCGCTCCTCATCACTCAATTTTGCGAAATCAAATTGCCGCAGCGCGGCGCGAAACTCCTCCGACGCATCCTCAAAATACGGCGTCCCCGGCCCAATTCCCCTGCGAGTCTCTCCTACCGCACCAGCGGGAATGAATGCGTCCCGCCCATTCAGCCGAAAACCCACCCATCCCATCCGCGTGCGCAAAAGCCCCGCGCCGGAATCGTCCACCTGCAAGGTGTATGCGCATCCCAAATCCACGGCCAGCGCTGAAGGCGTATCCACCAGGAACTCTCCCGGCGGTGCCCAGATCATCGCGTGAATGGTTCCGCGCTCCAGATCCATCCGCGTTCGCGAAGTCCGCGACTCCGCCAGGCGCAGCCGCGTCTCCGGATCGACATCCACTTGCCCGACGTCAGAAACCCTGATGCTCGCCCGCGATTCCCGATCCGTCTCCAAAGTCTGCCCAATCCGCAGCGTGCCCTTTTCACCCGGCCGCCCAATCGACTTCGTTCCCACGCGCGGCGCTCCCGCTACTTGCTCCACTCCCCACCCGACTCCGCTGGCTGGCGTTTCGCTCGGCAGCCGCAGCCCGCTCCAAACCGAAAACACGATCAGCGCGCTCGCCGCCACTGCGGCAAACTGAAACCACAACGCCGGGCCACGCAAAGTTCTGTGCGATCCACGCGCTTCCTCAAAATTCTCCGGCCACTCTGGTGCCCGCCCCGCGTGCCGAAACTTCCCGAGCGCCTGCTCCAGTTTCACGACCGCAGCGTCCGGCTCGCCCGCGCCATCCCACAGATAATCGTTTTTCAGCAACTCGCCCTCTTTACTCATACCGTTGTTCCCAGTTTCTCCCGCAGCATCTGCATCCCGCGATGCAAATTCACCCGCACCGACCCCGCCGTAAGACCCGTGCGCTCCGCAATCTCCGGCCCGGTCATCCCTTCCACCAACCGCAAAATCAGTGTCTCCCGGTAAGCCTCGGGCAACCCGCGTATTACTTCCAAAATCGCCGCGCCGTCATCTCCCGCCCCGCTGTTTCTTCCCTTCTCTAGCGCCTGATTCGGGGCCTCCTCGTTAAGCTCCACCAACTCGACCGACCTGCGGTGATAGTCATTCGCGCGATTCCGCGCGACGGTCGCCAGCCATCCCCCAAAACAGTTCACATCCCGCAGGGTATGCACCTGCCGCATGGCCCGTACAAACACGTCCTGCACCAAGTCCTCCACGTCCCCCACCGGCACCCGCCCCAGCAGAATCCCATGCACCATCCGCGCGTACCGCTGATACAAAGCCCCAAACGCACCCCGATCACCCTCCCGAGCCGCCGCCACCAACAAACCCACGTCGCCCTCGTCGGGAGCACGCCCGGCAGTAACCATCGCCGCTCTCATCCCCAACCCGAACTCAGCTCGGGTACCCAAAGCGCATCCGCTCCTACTCCACACCAATTCTAGGCCTCCAGACGTATTTCGACTGCTTTCTGTTAACGATGGCCTGGCAGAATTTGCACGAAGCGGGCCTCGTGAATCCACCTTGTAGTCTGGACGACGATGCTAACCATAACCGACCCCAACCCACCCAGGCTCCAAGATCGCAGTCCACCTGTTAGTTTTGACAATATCCGGTGAGCAGTCCGACCCCATACCCTACGCCCGAAAGGAGGTGTCCCCTTCTCCGCCTCGGAGCAATCTGAAAGCCGCGGTAAGGCTCGCTCTCCTTCCGATACGTCGCGCCTGCCCGCAAGACAGAGAACCCAGTAGGACTGAGTTAAGAAGGAGACGCGCGACCCATGAGAGGACTATCGCCGGATCGTTGGGAGTCACAGCATTGAGGACTCTGCTTTTTGCCAAAGCTGTCGTGGAAGGGCTAGCCGGTTTGCTGCTGCTGTTGTTCCCGTCGCAGGCGGCTTCACTGCTGGTCGGAACGCCGCTTGAAGGTCCAAGCGGGTACGTCCTGGGTCGTATCGCTGCCGCTGCTTTGCTTGCGCTTGGAATTGCTTGCTGGGCGGCGCGTGATGAAAGTAAGAGTCGCACCGCGGCCGGACTGATCGTGGCCCTAGTTCTCTATGATGCCATCGTGGTCGTGCTGCTCCTGTATGAGCGTCTAGTTGCAGGGAACTCCGGTTTAATTCTCTGGCCCGCCGTTGCACTTCATTTGGGGCTGGGGGCCTGGTCTGTGCTCTGCCTGGGGAGCGGGCTCCCGAGGCCGGTGCTTTGAGACGGAACTGGGTAGCGCCTCTTACTTCCATCCATGGATTGATTCAGGTCTTATCAGAGTCGGTTTGCGCTCACTGGAGCTCATCTGCAGTGAATAGCCATTCGCCAGGTAGGAAGGGATATCGCGGTAATCGGACACCGGAATGTATGGGCCCTGCTTGCCCAGGCTGACGTGGTACCGGTCGTCTTCGAACCGATGGGGAAGCAAACGGATTCCAAGATTCTTGCCGCGAGAGACGATAGCAAACAACATGGAGTTCCTCCCAAAAGAAGCGCGACGGTTATTCTACAAACCGCGCGGCGGCACTAGTAGCGGTTCGTCTGTGGAAAAATGTGCATCGTTTCTTGGCACAGCAACTGGCGGTCTCAAAGCGTGACCATCGCCGCTGGCGGTCTAATTGGCGGCGGCGAGGGATTCGCTTTTGCGCGATGTTTCCCACAGATCGATGTAGGGGCGCAGGTCGAGCATCATTTTTTCGAATTGCGGCAGGTCCAGGGACTGGGCGCCGTCGCTGATGGCTTTTTCGGGGGCGGGATGCACTTCCACGATCAGGCCGTCGGCGCCGATGGCTACGCCGGCGCGTGCCACCGCCGGCACCAGGCTGCGCTTTCCGGTGGCGTGGCTGGGATCCAGAATAATCGGCAGGTGCGTCAATTCGTTCAGCGCGGGGATGGCGGCGATGTCGCAGGTATTGCGCGTGGCGGTTTCAAAGGTGCGGATGCCGCGCTCGCACAAAATCACGTCGGGATTTCCGTGCGCGACGACGTATTCGGCGGACATCAGCAATTCCTTCATGGTGCTGCTCATTCCACGCTTCAGCAAAACCGGGCGGCCGCATTTTCCCAGCGCTTTCAGCAAAACGAAATTTTGCATGTTGCGCGCGCCCACTTGCATGACGTCGGCGTACTGCGCGATCAGGTCGACGTCGCGATCGGACATTACTTCCGTGATGATGGCGAGCCCGGTGGCCTTTTTCGCTTTCTGCAAAAGTTTCAGGCCTTCCTCTTCCATGCCCTGAAAATCATAGGGAGACGTGCGCGGCTTGAACGCGCCGCCGCGCAGCATTTTCGCGCCTGCCTTCGCGACGCCTTCCGCCGCCTGCATGATTTGCTTTTCCGACTCCACCGAACACGGCCCGGCCATGACGATAAATTCGCCGCCGCCGATTTCCAGTCCATTGACGCGAATCTGCGTGCGCCCGGCGCGAAATTCCTTGCTCACGAACTTGTACGGGGCGGAAATGCGCACCACTTTTTCCACCTGCGGCATGGCCTCCACGGACTCCAGGCACGCCGTCACATCGCCCACGCCCACGACTCCGATCACGACGCGCTCCTCTCCCTCGATGGAATGCACCTTGTATCCGAAATGCGCGACTTGCTCGCGAACTTCATCGATCTCCTGGCGTGTGGCGTGCAGTTTCATCGAGATGATCATGGCTGTCCTCTTTGCCTTCCTGTTTTTCCCTCTCGCTTTTTTGCCGCGGATTTTCCCGCCGACCAGCAAGCTTGGGCGCAAAACAAAAAACCCACTCGCTTGCGAGTGGGTCGGAATTTTTTCTTTACCGCTTTGCTTACAAATTCGCCCCTCGCCCCCTATTTAGGTGGAACCCAAAATCGAAACCAATACGAGCAGGCGGTGCGAATCATGGCCGATAGTGTATTTTGTCTTTTTCGCGGATTCAACGTTTATTTTCCACTCTTCCCTTGGGCTCCGAACAGCAGCACCGCTATCCGGAATCGGGCAACTCCCGTGGCACTCTCCTTTGGCTGGCACGCGCCGACGGCGGCCTCCCGGTACTTGCCGTCGCGAATTTGTCGGTCCAGTGCTTCAGGCAATTCGCTGATGTCCGGCGCCTCGTAGCGCAGGATGAGCATTGTCCGGTGCCCGGTAGGAGCCCGGTCGTCAGGGCACAACTTGCGAGCGTTCTCCCGCTCGGTGCTGACGACGAGCCCCCTGGCGGCGAGCAGCGCGGTCACTTTTTCCTCCTGCGCCTCAATGGTCATATTCGCGATCGCCTTCGAAAAATCTTCCACGGCATATAGCTGGCCGTTCTCTGCGATGACTGCGACTCCCAACGCGGTGAACTGGAGATCCAAGATATTTGCGCGGTGACCGGGAGAATGCATCCACCCCGTCTGAATTGATTGAGCCCGCGGGCCGACCGCGATGTTCTCACCGATTCCGGAGAAACGCGCACCGGCCTGAGCGGCGCGCTGACTCAGCGAGGGCTCGCCAGGAAGTTGGTGAGAGAGGTCAGCTTGTTTGGCCATCCGCAGCGCGTGGCGGCGCGCGGCTTCCGCTAAGGAGCTATTCCACTTCAGGGGCGGCAATTGTCGCGCGACGCGCTCGCGGTTGGCGGAGTCGAAGAAAAACTGTTCCTCCGCGGAGGGCTGCTGCGCGAAGAGAGAGCAGGGGAAGGCGAAAAGCAGGGCGTTCAAGATTATGTGAAGCAGGAATTCTAGAGGTGTCGCCACTCGCTGAGTAACCCGGCTCGCGCGGGAGGGAGCATTCATTTTGCGCCGAAGTTAGCCGCGGACGCGGACGGCGCTGAAGCTCAGGATGACATGGCCACCGGAGGTGGGGCGGCCGAAACTCATCATGGGACGGAAGCGGGAGAATAAAAGCATCTGATCGAGCTGATGGCGCAGGTCGACGCTCTTGGGGCCGGAAAGAATTTCGTAGGCGACCATCTGGCCGTGCTGATCCACGGTGACATCAATCAGCAGGCCGTGCGGAAGAGAGAGCTCGAGATCATGCTGCTCGGGAGCCCAGGAAGATGGGTAATCGGAAAGGGTGAGCAATTCCGCAGGGCGAAGGATATTGAGCGGCACGTCATTGGGAACGGCGCGCACGGTGATTCCGGGGACGATGAGTTGCAGGACGATGACGAAAACAAAAATGGCAGAGAAAAATCCGCCGGTGGCCGGAAGAGTAAGCGGACGGAAAACGTTGTCGAGCAGAAGCTCCGCGCGGTCGCGGATTCTTTGCAGGCGGCCGGGAAGATCCTGGGTCGGAAGGGACTGCGCGGCGGCAACGCGAATGCGCACAGCCAAATCCGCGGGCGGCAAATTCCTGGGTACGCGGGACAATAGCATCGAGAGCTTGCGGTAACGCTGCAGCTCTTCGCGGCACGGAGCGCAGGAATCCAGATGCTCGCGGATGTGAACGCGCTCTTCTACAGGAGCGGCGCCAGTTACCGCGTCGTCCAGATAGCCAGCCAGCTTGCTGCGTACCTTGTTGCACTTCATGGGAGTTCCCCGGTTGCCGATTGCCGCTGCATGATGCCTGAAGCTGCGCAAGAGGCGCGGCCGGCCCGATGTTCCTGGGACGTTTCCGCGCGCGCAGACGTTTCGTGCTGGCCGAGCCAAGGTTCCAAAAGGTCCTTCAGCGCGCGGCGTCCGCGCAGGATGCGAGACTTTACCGTGCCGACGCTGCACTCGAGGACTTCGGCGATTTCCTCGTAGGTCAAACCTTCCAAATCGCGGAGAATTACGGCGCCGCGAAATACTTCGGGAATTTCCTGAAGGGCCTGGTGCACGGCCCGCTGAATTTCGTGGGCGGCCAGCTGCTCGAAAGGCGTGGCGCCCAAATCCTCGATTTCAATCGCGCTGCGCCCTTCTTCGGGTTCCGCGTCGATGGAAACATTTTTTTGCAGGTGGCGCTTGAACCAGCGCTTATGGTTCAGGGCTTCGCGAAGGGCGATGCGGTAGAGCCAGGTTTTCAGCGAGCTGCCCTGGCGAAAACTTCGGATACCGCGAAAGGCTTTCAGGAAAACTTCCTGCGTTCCATCCGCGGCGTCCGATGTGTCTCCGAGCATACTCAAGATCAAGTTGTACACCGGGCCGTGGTAGTGGGTGACCAGCCAGTCAAACGCGGTCTCGGAACCGGCTTGCAGCTCGGTCACCAGCTCCGATTCATCGCGGCCCCAAGAGAGGGCGCTGGCCCAGTCGGACACGGACGGCCTTTCCGGCTCGCCCCATCGCGGCGCTCGCGAAGCCTGCAAGGGCTTGCGCGTGAGGTCCGAGGGGTCGCTCGAGCCATCGCGACTGAATTCTCTATCTAAACCCGGGTTCGGCATTTGCTGCTGCCTGCTGCCTCTGCAACCCGGTGTCGAGCTCTATAGATTTAGACACCGGGAAAGGCGGTTGTGTTCCACTCTAGTGCCCATATTACACCCCCTTTGGGTGGGTGCAATGGCACTTGGGTCGTGGTACCCGGCATGGTCTGCGCGGTCGTCCCTTGTGGGCCAAGGGGGCGGTACAGGGCTGGTTTCTGGTTGGGGCAGTACGAAAATGAGTCTG
>Ga0210409_10002689_pt1 | contig 20820 bp, 15 predicted proteins | sample IncBWH17MmetaG_FD_161649 | JGI IMG/M metagenome (GOLD analysis project Ga0210409, IMG submission 161649) | Forest soil microbial communities from Barre Woods Harvard Forest LTER site, Petersham, Massachusetts, United States - Inc-BW-H-17-M | ecosystem: Environmental > Terrestrial > Soil >...
ATCGGTTTAATTGCTCAGAAAAAACCACCAGGTTGCTCGCCGAATGAGCCAGGGCGGGGCTGTTGGTCATCAGCAGCGTATTGAGGTTGTCGACCACGGTCAATGCGCTTTCCGAGAAACCGCGGAGATTGTTTACCGCCATGGCGAGGTTGGTCAAGGTTTCCGGATTCAAGGCCAGCCGTGTGACATTCACCAGCGCTTCGTCCAGCTTCTTGACCGTTTCATCAATACGTTCGATAAAGCCCGTCGCGGAACGCGTAAACTGCTGGAGATTAAACGGCTTTTCCGCCGTCGCTGCATCTGCGTCCTGGAAGACCGGTCCTTCGTTCTGAGTCGGTTCGATGGCCACGAATTGATCACCCAAAAAGCCTGCCTGATCGATGATGAACCTGGCGTCTTTATGGATCTGGTACTGTTTATAGAGCCGCAGTGTAATGGTGACGCTCTTGCCGTCCGGCGCAAGATCGATACCCGAGACCGTGCCGACCTGCACGCCCGACATAAGAACCGCCGCGCTGGGCTTCAGGCCGCCGACATTGCTCGCCCGGAGGTAAATGGCGTACGTCGGGCGAAAGAAAGTTACGCCCTTGCTGAATTCCAGGAGCAACCCTGCCAGCAACGCCAGGCCGATAAAAACAAACAAACCGACTCTCCACTCCAAACGCGATTTACTCATAAGGTGGCTTGAATTCCCTGTGCGATGGGTTCGGAAATGCCCTCGACGAACTGTTTTACGATTGGGTCCTGTGAGCTGAAGATTTCTTCCGGCGTGCCGGTGGCATAAATGTGCTTTTCGTGGAGCATGAGAATCCTCTGCCCCAGGCGGCGCGCGCTGCGCATATCATGCGTGACGACCACCGAAGTGACGTTCAACCGATCCCGCACTCGCAAAATGAGTTTATCGATACTGTCGGAGGCGATCGGATCCAGGCCGGTAGTCGGCTCGTCATACAGGACGATTTGAGGTTCATACACGATGGCCCGAGCTAATCCGACTCGTTTGCGCATCCCGCCGGAAAGTTCCGACGGGTTTTTGTTCTCAATGCCTGGCAGATCCACTAGATCCAAAACATGGGCCACTTTGCCGGCGATCTCCTCCTCGGGCAGGGACTTTTCCCGGCGAAAGACAAAAGCAATGTTCTCGGCCACGGTCATTGAATCGAACAGGGCTGCTCCCTGGAAAAGCATCCCGAATTTACGCCGCACCCGCAGAAGCTGACGCTCATTCATGGGCACGATGTTCTCCCCGTCGATGAGGACCTGGCCTGCGTCGGGCTTGAGCAGCGCGATCAAATGTTTGAGCAAGACGCTCTTGCCTCCGCCGCTGCGGCCAATGATCACCACCGATTCCCCACGGTCGATACAAAAGCTGACGCCCTGGAGAATCTTATGGTCGCCGAAACTCTTCTCCAAATTGCACACTTCGATCATAGGGCATGGAGAACTTTGCCGAGCGTCAGCGTCAGAAAGAAGTTGGTAATTAGGATTGTGATGGACGAATAGACAACCGCCTCGGTGGTGGCGCGGCCGACTCCCTCAGCGCCTTCGCCGCACGTCATTCCCTTGTAACAGCTGATAATGGCCACAATGCCGCCGAAAATTAGGGCTTTAATCAGCCCGATGGCCACGTCGCTGTTTCCTGTGTACTTAAGCATGTTGAACCATAAATACGTCCGATCGATGCCCAGGAGGTACACGCCGACGAGGTAACCCGCGCCGATGCCGACCACGATCGACTCGGCTGTCAGCAACGGCAACGCCGCATGCAGAGCCAGCAGCCGGGGCACCACCAGGTAATCGACCGGATGGGTGGCCAGGGTGCGCAACGCATCGATCTGCTCGGTGACGCGCATGGTGCCCAATTCGGCCGCGATGGCCGCTCCCACTCGCCCGGCGACCATCAACCCGGTTAATACCGGCCCCAGCTCGCTGCACATCGAAACACTCACCACCGCCAGTGTCGCGGTGTCCATCTTCACCTTGTGGAATTGAAAGTAGGTCTGAGCCCCCAGCACCATCCCCGTGAACGCTCCCGTAATGAGGACAACCGATTGGGATTTGACTCCAACAAAGTAGACCTGGTAAAGCAGGTCTCGCCACGACACCTTAAACGTCAGCAGCGACGCGATCGTTTCTTTGGTTAACAGCGTAAGTCTGCCCAGACCTTCGAGCCAGTCCGAAACCCATTTTTCCCAAAAAAGCATGTGCCGCAAACTAGCAAACCCAGTTCCCATTGGCTAGCACTGGTGGGGAAACGGGGAAGCGTTAAAACGTGAAACGTTAAAACGTTGACGAGGTAAACCATCTCTCTGCTTAAACTGTTTAACTGTTTAACGTTTTAACGTTTCACGTTTTAACGCCTCTCCCGCGATATTAGCTTGAGCTCTTTTATAAATAATGGACCTTTGTAATAGTACCATGTTCGCCAAACTAAAAGCTTCGGCCGGTTGGCAATTCTTCGCAGTCCTGCCCAGGGCAGACCGAGCCCTGGCGTTGTCGTGGTGGAGCGTGCTGTTGTTGAGGGGGTTGCTTCCGGCGCTGTTTGCGGTTGCGATTGGATTACTTGTAGGGGCGGTTCAACGGGGCAGCTCGCTCGTCGCTCCGCTGGCATTGGTCGGCATCGTTTTTCTTCTATTGCAGGTGCTGTCGCCTCTGCACCAGGCCATCGGTGCCAATCTTGGCAGCCGCATGGCGGCGTGGCTCTACGACCAACTGACCCTGGCCTGTGTGCGCCCCCCGGGCATGGGGCACCTGGAAAATGCGCGACTCACAACCGACTTAACCATGGCGCGCGATTTTGATTTGGGGATCAGCGGACCTCCGTTGAGTATTTCGATGGGCTTTATTGCTTCCGGCCTGGCGGAAATGGTGGGCGGGATCGCGTCGGCGCTTGTTCTCGCGGGTTATGCTTGGTGGGCGCCGATTGTGCTGGTCGGCGCCTGGCTGGCGACGCATTGGTTGTTGCGGGAAAGCGCGGTCTGGCGAGACAGCAACACCGAGGAAGTACGCGAAGCCGAGCGCCACGCCGACTATGCCTACCGGTTGGCGGTGGACCCTCCTGCCGCTAAAGAACTGCGCTTGTTCGGCCTGGACGATTGGGTGGTTTCGCGGTTCAAAGCCCGGCGCCTCCGGCTTCACGAATTGCGCTGGGAAGCCACCCGTTTGCGCGAACGCCCCGTGCTTTTGAGCCTATTGTTGGTGCTGGGCGCAAACTTGCTTGTGTTCTCCGCAATGGCCGCGGATGCGGGAGCGGGCAGGCTCGAATTGGCCAGGTTGGTGACGTTTGCCAGCGCGGCAGTGGCCACTAGCATGATCGCCTTCGGCGGTCTGTCCTGGGCCCTGGACAGCGCAGCGACTCCGACCTCGGCGGTGTTGCGGCTCCAGGACTCCATGAAACCTGCAGGTTCCCTCCCGTTGGGCACGCGCTCGGCCCAAGGAATGCCAAAAAGGGAAGTGCGCTTCCGCAGCCTGAAATTTACCTATCCCAACGGCGGCGAGCCGGTCCTCGACGATTTTGATCTGACCATTCCGATGGGCTCGTCTTTAGCGATCGTTGGCCAAAATGGCGCCGGCAAAACGACTCTGGCCAAATTGTTGTGCCGGCTGTACGACCCCCAAAGCGGTGCGATTGAAGTCGACGGCATCGACTTGCGTGAACTGGAGCTCGAAGCCTGGCGCGCACGATTGGCTGCTGTGTTCCAGGATTTCATCCGGTTCGAGTTGACTTTACGCGAAAATGTTGCCCCGCATGGCGCCCCGGATGAGGTAATCCATGCCGCACTCGCGCAAGCCGGGGCAACTCATCTGGCAAGCCTGGACACGCCGCTGTCCAAAGGATACCAGGGCGGAACGGATTTATCCGGAGGCCAATGGCAGCGGATCGCGCTGGCCCGAGCACTGTGCGCGGTGAAAATGGGCGCCGGCGTCGTCTTGCTGGACGAACCGACCGCGCAACTGGATGTGCGGGGAGAAGCCGAGATCTTCAATCGTATCCTGCAGGCAACCCGGCACACGACGACCATTCTAATTTCACACCGCTTTTCGACAGTACGCCACGCCGATCGCATTTGCGTGCTCGAGCATGGCAAGGTCGTCGAACTGGGCAGCCACGACCAACTCATGGCTCTGGCCGGCCGCTACCGGACCATGTACGACCTACAGGCCTCCCGGTTCGGTGACAGCACGGAAGACCACGGGGAGCAACTCGATGAAGCCACCTGACGACATGCCTCCAGCATTGCCTGCCCTGTGGCGGGCGCTCAAGCGGGGCTACCAGGCCGAGCCGCTGATGCTTTGCGTCGCTTTCGGCCTGTCTTTGATTGCTGCGTTACCCGATGCGCTGATGGCGTTATGGCTCAAATTGCTGGCCGATGGCGTGAGCCGGAGCAGTCGTTTGCTGTTGCTCGGATCAGCCATGGGATTGGGCGTATCCGCCTCAGGGACATGGTTCTTGCGGGTCGTCAGCGATCGCACACAGCGGCGATTTCGGGATCGCCTCACCATTGCCTTGGAATCACACGTGGCACAGCTCCAGGCCTCCGTCATCACCATCGCTCACCAGGAACGGCCGGAGTACCTCGATCGGCTCGCGATGCTGCGGGACCAGGTTTTTGTTCTGGACCACATGTACATGTCGTTGTTTTCCACCTGTGGCTGGATCTTACGGTTGATCATAACGGTGCTGTTACTGGCCTCGATTCACCCAGCACTGGGTTTGCTCGCCGCGTTCGCGCTGCCGACTGTGCTGACCTCGACCTGGCGGCCCGGTGTTGAACGAGTGGCCGAAGAACGCGGCGCTTCTTCCCGCCGCCTGGCACGCCATCTCTTCGAGGTCGCCACGACCGCGCCGCCGGGCAAAGAGGTTCGGGTCACGGGCATTGGGGCGCAGTTGGTCCGACAACGGCGCGAAACCTGGGAACGGTGGTACCGGTTGGTCTCGCGGGCGCGCTGGGATAGTGCAGTCTGGCACATCCTGGCTTGGGGGATTTTCGCGGGCGGATATATTGGCGCACTGATTTTCGTATCGGTGGTTTTGCATGGAGCGGCGGCCCAGGTCCTGCTGGTGCTGGCCGCTGGCGCGCGCTTGTCCGCCTATATCGGAGCTACGGTTGGCGAGCTTGGCTTTCTGCGCGGCTTTTGGCTGGAGGGCTCACGGCGCCTCGCGTGGCTGGAGGATTACGCCGCGCGGGTTTCGGAACACGCGAGTGCTCCGGTACCAGAACACCTGGCCCAGGGGATTCGGCTGGAAAACGTATCCTTCTGCTACCCGGGCAGCTCGCGGTGCGCTTTGGAGAATATAAATCTCGAACTGCCTGCCGGCAGCGTCGTCGCCATTGTAGGCGAGAACGGCGCGGGCAAAAGCACCCTCATCAAACTACTTTGCCGGATGTATCAACCGGACTCGGGCCGGATCATAATAGATGGCATCGAGCTTGCCCACATGCCGGCCGAACAATGGCGGGCGCGCCTGGCCGGGGCGTTCCAGGACTTCTTCCGATTCGAATTTCAAGCCCGCCATACCGTCGGTCTGGGGGATGTTCCACGACTCGAGGATGAGCCGGCCGTAACCGCCGCAGTCGAGCGCGCGGGCGCAAGGGACGTGATCGCGCGGCTGGCTGCCGGTCTTGAGACGCAACTCGGCCCTACCTGGCCCGGCGGAGTGGAAATCAGTTTCGGCCAATGGCAAAAGTTGGCCCTGGCGCGGGGATTCATGCGCGACACTCCACTCCTGCTTGTTCTGGACGAGCCGACGGCAGCGCTGGATGCGGAAACCGAGCACGCGCTCTTTGAGCGGTATGCTGCCGTCGCCCGCGGCAACCGCCAAACTGGTCCCAGCCGCGAGAACGGAGCCGGGGGCCGCATCACGTTGCTCGTCTCTCACCGGTTCAGCACCGTCCGAATGGCCGATCTCATCGTCGTGCTCGATGGCGCGCACGTTGTTGAAATGGGCAGCCACGAACAATTACTCGCCAAGGGCGGCCCTTACTCCGAGCTTTACGGCATTCAAGCGGCTGCCTACCTGGGTAAACAAACGAAAGCTTCAACGGTGCAAGACGGATTTTCCAAGGCTGCCGAGTCGGTTCGCTAGGTCGGGAATGTGGCAGGCGGACTAAGACGTCGATGAGGCAGGGATTTTTTTAGATGTGCCCAATTCTTCCACGCTGTGTGACACCAATGGTGTCCTTCATACCAGCCCAGGGCGGAGCCCTGGGAACCGCGTCCGGATCACTGTAGCAGGCCAACGGTCTGCCTCATGCACGCCAGCCGTCCACGGGCCAAGCTGGCGCTGATGATGCGCGCCGTTGGCGCTCACAAAGGTTTTCTGTTGACGCGCACCTGGGGCTTTGCCCCAGGCTGGTATGAGGGACGCCTTTGGCGTCCCACCCACCCCAATCCTCCCGTTTCTCGAACCTGCGTGGCACGTTCTATGCAGTTAGAGATCAACAGCACAGATTGCGAGACAGGTCCGTTGGTTTTGTTCAGGAAGAACGCGAACGAAGGCTAAAACCGATGCCTAAAACTAAGGTCAAATCGAGTCTGCGAGCCGGACGGGATACAGATTTCCTGCTGACGGCACCGGAAGTGTCCATTTTTCTGGCATGCCTGGCCGCCATGAATGAACTGCGTTTCCTGGCCAGCGCGTTCGAAATTGGCGAACTGTCCCGCGCCGACTTTTCGCGGCAATCCAGCTCGCTCGTGGCCGAGTTGAACGAGCTCGCTTTGGCGACCGAACGCTTCGATATCGTCTGCCCGGTAATCGAGTTTGGACAATTCTCGCCCTTTTTTTGGCGCTGGTTCAATTGGTGGCACGATTATCTCAAGGAACTCAAGCCGCGACAGGTAAACTATCTGGGAAAACTGGCACGTGAGTCTGCACCCACTCTCCAAGCACATCGGCCCAAAGCCGATTGGGTGAGGTATCGCCACACTCCGGCCTTCGCTCTGGTGATTACATAAGTACCTCTCCGGCGCGAGGACTTTCAGTCCGCAGCAACGCGCGAGCTTGCCCTTGATTACCGCCTGCTTTTGACCTCGACAAATTTTGGGCTTTCGGGGAGGCTCGACGCTGTTCGGTTGAGTCCTTAAAACTCTAACTTCGTATGGAAAACCTTCCCCCAGTTCTGGATCCGCAATCAGAACGAGCCGGCATGTCACTGGGCGCGCGCCTATTCAATGTGCTCGCGACTCCCGGAGACGTGTTCGAATACATCAGGGGCACCCCCGTGTCCACGGCGAACTGGCTGACGCCGGCCTTAATCCTGATCGTCATGAGCTGGGTGGGAGTCTGGCTGGTTTTTTCCCAGGACTCGATCCAACAGCAGCTCAGGGAAATCACCGATCAAGCCGTCGAGAAGCAAATCGCAAAGGCCCACATGTCCGACCAACAGGCTGAACAAGCGCGCGCGGCGGCCGCGAAGTTCGGCAGTATCGGCAGCAAGATCGGGGCTTTTGTGGCGCCGGTCTTCGCCGGGCTGGCCATTCCATTCTGGTGGGGCCTGATTCTGTGGCTGGTGGGGACGCTAGTCCTGAAGGGGAAATTCTCGTATATGAAAGGGGTCGAGTTAGCCGGGTTGGCGGGGATGGTCTCTGTGCTGGACGCGATCGTGCGAACATTGCTCATCCTGATCATGGGAAACCTGTTCGCCTCACCGAGCCTGGCATTGTTCGTCAAACAGTTCGATCCGCAGAACCCGGTTCATGGGTTGCTGGCTGCTGTTAATATCATGAGCTTCTGGGTGCTCCTCGTGCGCGCCATCGGGCTGGCCAAGCTGAGCGGTGTTGGATTGGCTAAAGCGGCGGCGTGGGTGTTCGGGATCTGGGCCGTGCTAACGGGCTTGTTGATGGGCTTCGGCTTTGCGATGCAGGCGATGTTCGCGAGGTAGGCGGGGCCGACGCGCGACAACCAAGGACTGGGCGCCGGGCTGCCCCGGAAATCCGAAGGCCAAGGGCGCGCGGACATTCCTGTCCGCAGCAATGCTCGAAATTCCAGCTGACCACGGAAGAAGCCTTAACCCACGGACAAGTTCGTGCGTCGCTGCGGACTGAAAGTCCGCGCGCCGGAAGGCACTTCCAGCACGCCGTAAGGGGCTTTTCAATTTGTTTTCTTCCACATTTTTCTGCCTTCATTTTTCTGCCTTGCTCGGGCGTTGAACTCAAGCCGGTCTCAACGCAATCGACCTCCTGGCGCGGAGACAATCTGAGAGTGTCAGGTCAGAGCCTGGGCATAGAGTCGCTGGAAATCGCTGCTGGAAACCGTCCGGGGATTAAACTGCGCGGTCCATTGTGAGGAAGCTTCATCGGCCAGGCGGACCAAGTCGCCGTTATGAGCACCGCAGTCGGTCAGGGAGCGCGGCAGCTTGGCCAAATCAAGGAGGCTTTCAAGATGTGCCGCCAATTTCTCGGCCGCCTCCGCGGAGGAATCGGCAGAGGAGCAGATTCCCGAGCCCGAAGCCAATTCGGAGTAGGTTTGTGCGGCGGCTGGGTCGTGAGCGTTGAAACGGACGATGTGGGGGAGCATGAGGCCGACGGCCCGGCCGTGAGGCGTGCCGAAGCGCGCGGTTAGAGGATTGGCCGCGGAGTGAGCCGCGCCGAGCATGCTGTTTTCGATTGCCGTGCCGGCCAAGGCCGCGCCCAAGAGCATCCAGCCGCGCGCTTCAACATCAGCCGGCGAGTTGAGCACGCGGGGCAAGCCGGCGATGGTCAGCCGGAAAGCTTCTCGAGAGAAAATAAGTGAAAGGGGTGTGCGCCGCTTGGTGACGGCCGTCTCAACGGCGTGGGCAATGGCATCGATGCCACTGCAGGCGGTCACGTGCGGCGGTTGTGAGAGCGTCAGTGCCGGGTCCAGAATGGCGATCCGGGCCGCGGCTTTGGCGTCGCCGCAGGCCATTTTCTGATGGCTCTCCTCGTCTGTGATGAGGGCGAAGGACTGGCATTCGCTGCCGGTGCCACCAGTGGTGGGAATGGCAATTAAGGGCAACATCGGAAGTTTCGCTTTGCCGATGCCCCAGTAATCCTTCATCCGGCCGCCATTGGTGAGGATAAAGTTGCAACCTTTGGCGGTATCCATACTGCTGCCGCCGCCCAAGCCGACAATCGTATCGATTCCCAGCAACCGCGCGACCTCCACGCAACGCTCGACGCACTTCGTCGAGGGGTTTTCCTCCACCTTGTCAAAGCAAACGACCTGTTGCCCATTTCGTTCCAGCAACGCAATCACTCGCCCAGCGTGCCCGGCGGACACAATGCCCGGATCGGTGACCAGCAGGACTTTTTTAGCGGAGAGTTCCGACGCCAGTTGCCCAACCTGCTCGACCCCGTTTATTCCAAAAACCAGCCTGGTTCGCGGCTGAAAATCGAACGGAATCGTCAAGGGGGAACCAGGTGTTGGGTGAGGGGCCATACGCCAGAGGTGTCAGGAGATTTCAAGCGCCCGGCGACGGTAAAGGAACTCAAACATGTTGCCCTCGTGGGGCTGGTCCCAGGCAATGCGCATGGTCGGGATGGGGCCCAGGTTGAGCCGTTCGATGAGAGGTGATTCAAGCAGGGCCTCGCGGAACTGGGGGTCTCGCGTGATAGCGGTGACGACCAAGGACGGGCCGATTTGCTTGAGCATTTCGGATTGAGAGAGCTCGAGCACACTGGCGTACGGGAAAAGAAACTCGCGATTGGCCAGCGGGTGGGCAAAGGAATCACACTGAACGATAGTCGGTCGCAGGTAAACGCCGCCTTCGAAGGTTGTGTGCCGCGGCCCATTTCGATACCGAGCGGTAACTTCCACAGCTCCCGGGCTGCGCAAACCTTCCTCGATCGTCGCGTGAATTCCTTCCGCCATTTTCGAGTTTGCAAAGGCAGATAGCCGCGCGTTTTCATCCATGGCCGGCAACGGAATAATCGGGCCCAGCTTCCGGGCCAAGGCGTCGGCGATTTCCTTTGCGTATTTGGGAACGACCACGGTCGAAGCGTTGATGCAACTGCGGCCGCCGTTTTCCGAGATGGAGGACACCATTAAATCAACAAATTCCGGCCAGTGTTCGATCTGATCCTCGCCGATCAGGATTTTACTAAAGCCAGGTCCATGGATTTGAATAGCCGGGTTGTTGACGTACGGCGCGGTCGTGGACCGATCCCCGAACACCAACGCCCGGCCGCATAAGCGAAGGATCTCGGCTGAACCTTCATGGTCGGTTGGGTAGAAGCCGAAAGCCTCGTCGGGACAACCGGCGGCGATGAACGATTGGATCAAGCGATAAGGAGTCCAAGGCTCGTCACGCCCGGGCTTGAGCAGCACCGGTATTTTGAGGGCAATCGCGGGCAGCCACAGGGAATTGACCGTCGGTGAGTTGCTGGGCATGACCAACCCGAGGCATTGCGTTGCGGCACAAAAGCTGAGGCGCGCGCCGGCCTGTTCGCCGAAGCTCCGGTCCAGCACGGCCAACTCCAGCCCGCGAGTGAGTCCCTGGAGAATCAGGCGCATGTTACCAAGGGCATGACCGATCTTCTGGCTGTTGCGACGCACCATGACAAAGGGCAAGCCACTCGTCGCCGACAGCGTCGCCACGTATTGCTCAGGGGACTGAGTATGACCCAGGTCGCCCAGCGGCAGTGTGGCGTTCAGGAACAAATCGGCGGCTTTAATACAAATCGCCAGCAGTTGTTCGCACGAAAGGTTTTTTAGAGCGGTGCGCGCTTCGCTGACGCGCGCGAAATCCTTGCGGATAATGCCGGCATTTACCTGGCTCAACCGCGCCAGCACTGCACCGGTACGGCAGTCCCTCACCTCGCCCAACTCAAGGCTGGCGTAAGGCGTTCCGCGGCGCAGCGCGGGCAGGTGGGGAAGCGGAGAGGACATCTATCTGATTAGCTGGCTTGCAGATTGCAGGTTGCAGGTTCCATGAGGCGCGTGCTCCATACTTGAATCCGAAGAAAACTAATAAACTCCTTCGACAATGCTTTTTTCCATCGCGCCAAAAGGCCGGACGTCGCCGACACCATCCCAGGCATACGGTTCGCGGGGCCGGCGCCGGACAGCCTCATCACGCTCCAGAAAACGAGGCAGGAAAAACTCTTTGGTCAACGTGGTCAATTCGACTCGTCCCCAACTATCGTAATCCACCAGTCGATCCGTTTGGGCGGGGTCAACCACCCTTAAGACGGCACGGGGCTGAGGCGCATAGTAAGTGACGGAAAAATTGTCCTCCGGGCGCAGGGGCACGCTGGCCGCCAGCCCCATTAAGGTGTTGCCGTAAGTCGGATAGAAACCAATCCGGTTTTCTAAAACTTCTTCGACGATGAACCGGACGTACTGCGGCGTCATCGTGGTTCCTCCGCAAAAGACACCGCGAATTCCGGCCTCGTACAGATCGATCTTCTCGCCCAAGGCCTCGAGAAGCTTTGGCGTGGTGAACAAACCCCCAATCTTGCGGTGTTTGAGCAGGATGACCGCCTGGTCCACGACGTGTTCCATGTAAGCGCGGGCCTGATCGAAATGCTTTTGTGCAATCACCTTCTTGACCCAGCGCGGGTCCAGATCGATGAAGTAGCAGGGGCTGCCTCGAAAGTTGGCCAGGTGCTCAATGGCCAAACGCAGCCGACGTGGTCCGGTCGGGCCCACCATCAACCAGGCGACCTTTGGCGGGAAATGCTCGGCGGAGATTTTGGTCGAGAACTCCTCGTAATCGACTTTGTAATCGTCCCAACCAATGCGCTGTTTGGGCATGCCGGTAGTGCCACCGGTTTCAAATACGTTATAGGGCCTGCCTTTGAAGCGGGCCGGCACCCAGACGTCGGGTTGGAGATCCCGCAACCACTCGTCTTGAAAGTGCGGGAACCGGCCTACCACGTCAGACAAGCCCTTGATTTCCTGGCGTGGGTCCCAGCCGGCTTTGCTGGCCCAATCCAGCCAGAACGGACAGCCGGTTTCGGGTGAGAAATGCCACTGGACGATCTCCCGGACGTGAGAGTCGAGGCGGTCCTGGGCGGTCTTGGTGAGTGCTTGATCGAAAGTCATGCTCAGTCGTTATATGAAACTATGCAATTCAACCACGGATGAAGACAGCGCGGCGAAGCCGCAACCGAATCTTTGATACGTTGAAACGTTAAAGCGTGAAGCGTTAAAACGAGAACGGCGGTGTTTGCCTGGCCCGGATGTTACGTCCCGGCAGAAACCCCGCAGGCATGACCTCTCATTAACACCCCGCTTCAGCGGGGTGTAAGCTGCCCGCAGAGTTTCAGAAACCGTTTGAACGGTTTCCGCAGCGGGCGAGAAACCGTTGAAAACGGTTTTGAGGTCACGCCAGCACCTAACACCCCGCTGAAGCAGGGTGTTAATGAGAGCACCCGCTATCGAGCCTGGTGGCTTATGAAACATGCGGCCGACTACTCCTCTGAATCCGTGTTTATGCGTGGTCATGCGTGGTTTTCAATAATTGGCTAGGGCGCCGGCGCTTGAGCGGGTTGGGCAATCCCAGGCGCGGAGGCTCGATCGCGCGGCTCGGCCGATTCCTTCGGGAAATATTTCTCGATGGTGGCCCGACTGGGCGGCGGGGTCACCAAAGAGAACAGCACCATCACTGCAGCCGAGCCGAGGACCATCGGCACAACGGGGAGAAAGCCGAACACAGTGACATTAGCGGTGGAGCGCTCAAACAAATGGCCGAGGGCTGAGAAAATGATGACCGCCGGCTGACCTGGCTTAGGGGCAATACCATCGGAGATTCTATGTGCGTACCACGTCAGCAGGAGCCAGCCAGCGACCCAAAGCGTGGAGGCGAGCGCGCCGTACTTGGTGCTACGCTTCCAGAAAAGTGCCGCGATCATCACCGGGGCCATGGCCGCAAATCCCGTAAAGGCGAAACGCACTGCGAGTTCGAAAATGCTTTCCGGGGTCTTCAACGCGATGAGATAGGCAATAATTGTAACCGCCAGTATGAAACCACGCGCAAATAGAACGCTGCCTTTTTCGCCGTACCTGTCTTTGCCGCCGTAATACGCGAACACGTCCTTGGTGAACATTGTGCTGACAGCCAGGACCTGGTGTGTGTCCGACCCCATCACGGCCGAGATGATCCCAGCGCCCAGAATCCCCGCCAACCATACCGGCGCGTGATCGCTCAGCAGGTGCAACAGGATGCCATCGGGGTTTTTGAGGCCCGGCTCGAGCTGTGTTCCCAGAACTCCCAAGAAAATGCAGGGCAGCCAAATCGCCATGATGGCCAGCGGATAAAGGACCACCGTCCGCTTAAAGGCCGTCACTTTCCGGGCGGCAAAGCACATGATGGCCATATGCGGGAACATGATCGACGAAAGGGGAATGAACGTGTAGCTCCAGAAATAGCGTTCCGGCATCCGCTCGCGTGTCAGCAGAAACCTCATTTTCGGGTTGCCTGCGATTTTGCTGATGTAATCGCCGAAGCCACCCTCCAAACTGTGGCTGATCACCCCAACCGCCACCGCGCCGAACAAAAGGAAAAGCAGGGTTTGGAAGATGTTAACCCAGACCGTGCCGCGCATCCCGCCGAAAAACACGTTCGCCGTGACCACCAAAGCCACGACGGCACAGCCCAGAGGATAAACGACTCGCCCGCCGCTAATGTCAGTCAGGACCCGGCCTCCTCCCATGATGCTGATGATCATGTAGGGAACCAACATGACCACGCTTAGGATGAAAATCACGGTACCGATGCTCGAGCACTCCCACCGATCCCGGAAGAACGCGACCTGGGTTTGATGCCCGAATTTCTTGCCCAGCGACCACAACTTGGTGCCGATAAAGAAAATCGTCAGTGGAATCACCAGACTCGAGGACGAGGCCATCAGACCATAAATACCGACTCCCTGCCGGTAGGCCTGGCCGGAGCTGCCCAGGATCGCGAAGGCTGTCATGTTGGTCGCGAATAGAGACAGAAAAAACACCATCGAACCAACCGTCCGATTGGCCAGGAAAAAGTCCTCGGTGTTGGCCTGGGTTTTGCGAAACGCCACGCTGCCAATAACGGCGATAATGACGAGATAACAGCAGACAACAATGACCGGAATCATCGATGGCCTTGCGGTTGATCCGACGAGGGGCGGCCCTGTTCGGAATCTGGCTCCTCCAGATGTTTGGGCCAGGCGATCCAGACCAGGACGGCCATGAGAATCGAGGCCAGAATCGAGTAGCCGGCGTGGTAGGCCAGCCCAATCGGAAGAAAGCCAAAAACCAGGGGGTCAGTTTTTTTCCAATTCCAGAAATCCTGGTGGAGGAAATAAACGACGACAACCAGAACGGTAACGAGCAACGCCTTGGCAGCTTTCATGCCGGGTCAAGGTTTCAGGCGGGCGTCAGCGCTGCGAGGCTGGTCCTCGGACGAAAAGGCGAAAAGGTGGGTGTTGGAAGAGACGTAGAGGACACCGTTGGCGGCCACGGGTGTTGAGTAGACGGGGGCGCCCAGGCTGGTAACGCTGAGCAGTTTCTTTTCCTTGCTTGCTTCGAAGACTTCCAGGTCGCCGTCCTCGTCCCCGATGTAAACTTTACCGTCGGCGACCAACGTCGAGCCCCAAATATGGGCCTTGAGGTCGTGAGTCCAATAGAGCTTGCCGGTCTCTGCATCGAAGCAATGAAGGTAACCCGAGAAGTCGGCAACGAACAGCAACCCCTCCGGTGTGATGGACACCGTGGACAAGCTACGATGGATTTTATCGTAAGACCAAATCTTTCCTGTCTGAGTGATGTCGCCTGTCTTGGTGGCATCGATGCACGTAAGGATGCCCACGCCTTCGCCGTGTTCGGGGTCTTGGCCCACTGCGGTGTAAATGCGGTTTTTCCAAAACACCGGCGTGGCGTTGATTTCACTCGGGCCTTCCGCATCCGGATATTTGAATTTCTTTCGCTCCGGCGGGTTGCAATCGTACCACCAGACCTTCTTGAGAAAGGAATCATCGCCTTCCTTGACGGGAGTAGGATCAAACGCGTAGCAAAAACCATCGCCACCGCCCAGAAAAATGAGTTGGCGCCCGTTAACGACCCCGGTTGAAGGGGAACACCATTGGCCGTGGAAAATGTGCGGGCCGATCTTGGCATCATCTTCGCCTTTAAGTTCGCCGGTGTGCTTGTCCAGCGCGATTAGACTAGGCGAATTGGGAGAGGGGATGTTTGAATGGGTCCAGTCCTGGCCATTGGAGGTGTTGAAGTAGACGAGGTCGCCGATGACCAATGGCGCGCAATCCGAAGCGTTATGCGGGAAGACGCCCAATTCGTCGATCATGTCGTAACGCCAGATGATGTCTCCGTCTTTTGGACCCGGTTCAATCGGTGGCGCGGGGCGCTCGCTGGGTTTGCCCCGGTCAAGGATTACATCTTTGACCACGTATTTGGCTTCGTCTTTAAATGGGCCGTCATTGCCGTTAGCCATCCCGTTGACATCCAGGCATAGTGCTTCGCAGCGACTGCTGACGATGAAGACCCGATCTCCGTCAATCGTCGGCGAAGAGAGCAGGCCCAAGCTCTCCCAATCATTGACCTTGCCGGAGGCCAGTTTGGGAATGACCAATTGCCAAAGGAACTCCCCGGTTTTTTCGTTGAAGCACAGCAAGATACTGCGGTCCGTCGGGTGTCTCGGGTCCCGGGGCGGTTCGTTGTTGGTGCCAATAAAAACGCGACCGCCGGCGACTGTGACATTTCCATAGCTCTGCGAACCGAGCTTGGCCACCCACTTGAGATTCTCGGCGCTGGAACGATCCACCTCATCGCTGCTGGCCTTGAACTTGATTTCCCCCGTCTTGCTTTTGGCGAAATGATCGGGCAGACCTTTCGCCGTCGAATACATATTGCGGGCGGGTGTGCCTCCCCATTGCGGCCAATCCTGGGCGTGGACCGAAAAACTCCCCACGACCAAAACGGACAAAATCGCCGCAGAGTGAGAACCCAAATGAGTGACAAGACCGGATTTCATTTTCTAAATTTGCTGCTGAATGGAGTTGGCTCGGATCTAATCGGCTACGACTTGGATATTATCAACATATACTTTCATATCCTGCGGCGAGAACCCAAATAATCCGGGACAGCCGGTATGATGAGCCGTTTTATGCGGGACTTCGATGGTCCACTGATCTGGCTCGGGGTCCTCGCGTTTCCAGGCCTTGGCGCGCACGATGGCGGAACCGTCTGGGTTTCGGTCGACTTTAGCTTTGAGCCGATACCAAACCTTGGGCGACCATTTGAAATCCTGAGAAACCCTCAAGCGATCCTGGTTGGAATTGATCTCCAGCTTTTGCTCGTTGCCCTTCAAAACGATCAGGTAATGCTGGTTGATAACGCCAACCTCCGACATCTTGCGGCGGTTCCCATCGCTCATCACGTCAGCCTGAATCGTGTAATCCTTCATCTCGGGGGTGCCGATAAACACCGTAGCCCGTTGGAAGAAACGGTTGCTGGTCGTCTTGGCCATGACTTTTCCGCCATCCTTTTCCCGAACATCGAACTTGAACCTGGCCCCGATCCAGGGCAGCGGCGGGTAGGCAAAATGATCGCCCTCACTATCGGTCTCCGTGAGGTCGATGGATTCGAAATCCTGTTTGATGGGGATGTTGGGCATCACGCGGCCACGGATATAGCCTTTGAGCCCCTCATAAGTCGCCTCGAACGCCCCCGCCGACAGGATCGGGTCGGACGCCGCCACCAACTCGCCCTGGTCGTTGAACTCGCCCTTGAGCGAAGCCTTCACTTTCGCCGTTGCCGGGATGTAGTGCGCCCACTTGACCTGGTTGGCTGGAATCGATTCGGCTACCGTAAAGCCATTCGCATCGAGCAAGCGGACTCGAAAGGTGGCTTTTTCGCCGGGATGCATGAGAACTTCTGAAGGGATTATTTCCAGTTGCGTAGGCTTGCCCGGAGTGGGCCACGGTTTTTCAGGCATTGGGGCCGGACATCCCGAGTTATTGCCCCGTTTGCCCCAGCAATAAAGATGGCGCGTGGTCTGCAGGTAAACCTTGCCATTGTAGGCGACCGGCGTGCCGAAGCAACGCCCGTCAAGGACCGCGTGGCAAAGGATCTGAGGCTCGGACTCGCCAGGTTTGATAATGTAAAAGGCGCCCTTGGTTCCGGCATCCGCCTCGCCGGTCGCCTTGGTTTCCGGGTCGTCCAGCATCGGCACGTAAAGCTTGCCGTCGGCATACAATGGGCAGGAATTCCGTTGCTCAATTCCAAGCTTGGTTTTCCATTTAACCTTCCCGCTGTCTGCATCAACGGCGAAGAGATCTCCTTTTTCGGCAACGGTGTAAATCGTGTCATCCACGAGAATCGGCGAACTGGTTGAGGAGGAGATATCCTGCGACCACAGCTCGACGTCTTTTCTTTCGAGAACCACCGGTCCCGACGCAGCATTGGTCGGCTCCACATTCGGAATCTTCATGGCGACCATCTGGCCCAGTTCGTAAGGAGTTCCATAGATGGCAATGACTTTGTCGTCTTTATGAACCAGCACGGTTGCATTGATGCCCGCACGGAACAGCACCACCCGCCAAATGGGTTCGCCCGTGCGGGCGTTGACACAGACTACACTGCCATCCCCAATCGCTGCGTAGAATACTCGCCGGCCGTGATACCATCCAAATTGAGGATGCGAGAACGAATTGTCCTTGGGCTGAAGCCCCGGGCTCGAAGCCCAAACAAGGTCGCCCGTCTTTTTATCGAAGGCATAAAACCGATCCGCCGCCGGACCTTGCGTTCCCCAATTGGCAGTGATGCCTCGCGTAATCACAAGGTCGCCATCGATTGCCGGAGTGGCCGTGCGGCTATTCGGGAACGTCAGCCGTCCAAATGCTTCCATCAATGAATGACGCCAGACTGGGTTACCGTCGGGAGTGAACGCGGCGAGAATCCCTTGAGTTCCCTGAATGTAAACATTGCCAGTCTCGGGATCGATCGTCGGACTTGCTGTGGCGTATCGGAGATAAATCGTGTCGCTCAGGTAATCATTGTAAAGGTGCTGCCAGGCTTTGGTTCCGGAGTCCGGATCAAAGCAAGCCACTCCTTCCTGCATATCCGCTTTCTCTCCCAGGTACCCCATGGCATAGAGCTTCCCGTCGGCAATCACCGGCGCGGATTGCCCCGGAAAATCAGCCACCCAAAGTGCATCCGGGGCCGAGACCTTATCCGGCAAGCCTGTTTCGCGCGAGACGCCGCTCTGTTCGGGTCCGCGCCAGCTTAACCACCCTTTTACCGGGCCGGCCGCCGACGGAATCGCAACCGTGAGACAAAGCGCAAATGCTGCCGCAGTGGCTCTGATGTTCATTGCTCGTTTTCTCGTTTGAGCCCGCAAAGGGGCTAAATTAAGCAAAAATCGATTATCCATTTCACCTCGTGTCTAATAGTCAAGACGTAGGCATACTGGATGATGTTCAATGATTTTGCAAATCTAGAGTGCTTATCCCGTTATCCAGGCGCGCGGATTTGCGCGCGGAGATTCCTGTCCGTAAGCAGGGTCCGAATCTCAAACCGAGCCAAGCCTTAACCCGTAACCTCAGGCAAGCACTTACGTTTCAGCGGACACTTCTGGCCAATGCCACTTGGATTTCATCTGCGTCCCGGAGGGATGCCTGAGAATAGCCCAACGTTTCAACGTTGGGACAGCGTTGCAACATCGATCAGTCCCGAAGGGACGGCTGATTGGAGGCATCGGGTCAGCCGTCCCTTCGGGACTTTTTCTCAACGGGTCGTCGATCCCAACGTTGAAACGTTGGGCTATTCTCAAATGTCCCTCCGGGACAGAGTTGTACGAGAGGACTGGGCCTCTGGCGAGCACCTGCATTGCTGCGGACTGAAAGCTCGCGCGCCGCAGTCCTAAAAAACTTCGGCTTTGAGGCCGGTCATTTGGCGGACGGTCGCGGCGATGTTGGAAAGCACGCGCAAAGGCAAATGTCCGCACTCGGGGTGTAGTACGGGACGTGTGGCGGAATAGATCTGCACGGCAGAGATCTGAGCCCCACCCCGCTTCAACTCCTGCAACCGACGTGAGAATTCCTCGATTTCCTCAAACGGGGGCTCCTGGCCGTTAATCGCGGGGAACAGGCTTTGAATCACGATGGGCCGCTGGCGGCCCACCATTAAAATGTTGGAAAGAATCTTATCCAACGGGACGTTGACGCCGTTCACCCGGTTCAGATACGCGGCCGTGCCGCCATCCAGCTTCGCCCAGATTTCGTCGTCTTTGGTCAGGCGGCAGATCCCGCGTTGCACGGGAGGCAGGTCCAAACCGACAGCGTTGGTGATGAGCACGAGTTTGAAAAAGGGCAGGCCGCCCAAGGCCCGCACGTGCAGGACGGCTTGAAGCGCCTCCGCAAATTGGGGAGCAAGGGTGGGTTCGCCATCGCCACTGAGCGCAACGTGGCGCAGTCGCAGCAACTCGTCGGGAACTTTTCGGTAAGCATGCAGCTCGCGCAATCGACCGTTGTGAACGTAATCGAGAGTCGTCTTCAGCTCGCTCGCCATGGCGTTGACGTCCAACTCCTGGGGCTCTGAATTTTCCGCGTGATCCACCTCGCAATAGATACAATTAAATTGGCACTTCTTGTCCGGGTTCATGTTCACCCCCACCGACAAACCGCGGGCACGGGGCGAGATGACGACATAGGTAAATCGGTGGTGAAGGAACTCACGCGGATATCGGGAAGTCCGGCGCACCGGGTCATCCTCAACGGGCCCCATGGCCACGGCGGGCGTGACCTTGGGGAGCTTCAGAATCTTTCCGTTGGCTTCTTTCATTTGTTAGCCAAGCTTAGTTTTTTGTGCACAGATCTGCCACACGGCCCTTGCCATAAACCGGCCATTTTTTGCAGGCCGGCGCGCAACTCGGAAATAACCACTGCCCGAGCGAAGCCACTGGCGAACCGTGCATCCGTTGAAACGTTAAAGTGTGAATAACGGAGGACCATCTTAACAGAGGTTTTGTGTTTACATAAATAATTGCATATCAATATATTACACTCTTAAACCCACCGAAGAAACTGGTAGGCGCCGAGCTCATTACTCAACCTGGCTTATGGTGCTGGGTTGAGCCGCTGGGCCGGACCGAGGCAATACAAGCCTCCCGCAAAAAGCGCAGGCCTGCTACGAAAGAAACAAAAGGGTGTTTTTCGGCTCGAGATTTCCTTAGCTATTCGGTGAGGGAAACCGGGAGCCGTGGCTTCAATCCCCTTTGCGGCCTTCGCGACCTTTGCGTGAGGCCGCCTTCAACTGCGACTGCATTGTTACGGCTTAGACACTAAAAAACTTGTTTAGTTGTTTAAGTCGCCTAAATTCTTCGCCGTGGTCTGCCGTCAGGGACCTTCGGCAAGCGTCACAATAACATGCACTATCGCACGATCCTGCTGTTCGGCGCGCCAGGCGCGGGCAAAGGAACTCAAGGCAAAATCCTGGGAACCGTCCCTAACTTCTTTCATTGTGCTTGCGGTGACGTATTCCGCAGCCTCAAAGCCGACAGCCCGATTGGGAGGGTGTTCCTGGAATACTCCAGCAAGGGTCAGTTGGTTCCGGACGCGACGACCGTTGAGTTGTGGCATGACTTTATCGAAGCGTCGACGAATGCGGGGCGTTTTCGCCCGGACCAGGACACACTCGTGTTGGACGGTATTCCGCGGAGTGTTCCCCAGGCACAAATCCTGAAGGATACCCTGGAGGTCGTGGCGATTTTCTACCTGAGGTGCGCCAACGAGGATGCGTTGATCCAACGACTCCAGCGCCGAGCATTGAAGGAAAATCGGCTCGACGACGCCAACCTGGAGGTTATCCGGGAGCGGCAAGCCACTTATGAACGGGAGACCAGGCCGGTGCTGGACTTTTACGAT
>Ga0210409_10002691_pt1 | contig 20811 bp, 12 predicted proteins | sample IncBWH17MmetaG_FD_161649 | JGI IMG/M metagenome (GOLD analysis project Ga0210409, IMG submission 161649) | Forest soil microbial communities from Barre Woods Harvard Forest LTER site, Petersham, Massachusetts, United States - Inc-BW-H-17-M | ecosystem: Environmental > Terrestrial > Soil >...
GTCTACTTCCTTAATCTGGGCTTGTAATCGCTGCACCTTCGGAAAATTCGGGCCGTATTGATTGACCGCGTCAGTATACTGCACCGCCAGATCGCCGCGTTTCTTCTGCATATCTTGCAGTACCGTGTTGTCACGCAGTTGCGGTACGCCGTCTAGGTCCCCGGACTCCGCAAATTCGTACAGTGCCTCTCGCTTCAAACTCTCCGTCTGAGCGTCGGTCAGCTCCTTGTTCAGATCGGAAAGCCTTTGCGTCGTAATGTTGGATTTGTCGTCCACGCTCCAGATCTGATTTTGCCGTTCGTACTCAATCCTCGCGCTTTCCGATTTTTCGACCCTCACTCTCAATTCGTCGAGCTCTCCCTCCAGCCATTTCGATGCCCGCGTCGTTGCGTCATATTTGCTTCGATAGTTTTGCTCGATGTAGTTCGCCAGATGGGAATTCAGGATGCGCGCGGCAAGTTGCGGGTCCGTCGCTTCAAAGCTCACTTCCATCAATCGACTGTTGGGGATTCGTTTCACGCTCAAACTGCCTAGAAACGCATTGATTTCCGGCGGTTTTTTCTGGTTCGCCAGTGATCCCGTGGCGATTGCTTCAGAAATTGGTCCGCCACCCGAAAAATCCGGATGCGCGGCTAAACCGCTGTTTCGAACCGTTTGCAACGCTAGAGTCTCGCTCGTCAGGATCCTGGACTGCGTCTCGATGTAATTCTCCAGGTCCATCATGTAGTCGTACGAATCCGTGCCTTGAAATGGCAAGATACTCGAATTCTCGCGGTCTATCTCAATCGTGGACTTGGCCACGTACACCGGGCGCATCCGGAATGAGGCGATGCTTACAATCGTGACCACCGTCAACAGAAAGGACAGGATCAACCACTGGTGCTTCCTCAAAATCAGCAGGTAATCGTACAGATGCGGCTCGCGAGGCGATAAGTCGAGTGCGGTAAACCTAGCTGGCGCCGGGATCACTTCTACGGCGCCATTCGTCGATCCTGCGTGTCCGTTCAATTTGGGGTCTTCGTACATTTCCGCTTTCTCAGTGGTACGCCAACCGGAATATGGCTACCGCGCTTCCCAATGCAATTGCCAGTTCCAAGGTGCGGATTAACACTTGTTTCTTCAGGTCGTCCGGCACATAAAGAATGTCGCTCGCTCGTAGCTTCATATCTTCGTTTTCCCGGTCCAGGATCTTTTTCAGATCCACTGCCTGCTCTGTCTCCTTGCCTTGTCCATCCTTACGGATGATTACCGCGTTGTGCACTTTGGCGATGTTAGTCGTGCCGCCGGCCAGTGCTAGAATCTTCAGCGCCGTCAGTTGCGTGCGGTCATTGGAAACTACAAAACCGCCCGGATGATTCACTGCTCCCAGAACGTATACGATCCCCGCGTGCGGCACGGTAATAACATCTCCAGCTTGCAGGGTGATGTTGTTCTGCGTGTCGCCCTTCTCCAGCAATTCATTCAAGTTGATGGTAATGATGTTCGCTGACGAGGAAGCGCTTTCGCTGGGCAACGATGCGGCGTCTGCTGGTACCGCAACAGCTGGCGTTGCCGCTGCTGCGTCTGCCATCTGCTTCTCCGATGGGAATACCGGTGCCGCCGCCACTTCCTGAGCCGTCTTTGCAGCTGTATTGCTCGTCGGCGCAACATCCAATGGCGGAGGTTCTCCCGCACCTGGCGCTTTTTGCTGCTCTTTGATCGGTTCCACATCCTGTACCGCTACAAATGCAACTGTATGCGCCCGCGTAACGATCACCGTGTCGCCTGCGTCCGGTGAAACTCCTCCTGCTTCCGCCAAAGCTTCCAGCAACGTTACTATCCGGTCCGCTTCATAAACCATCGGATGCACCACCGCACCGACGATCGTGATCGGCTTGCTCTTGTGCTCCCTCACCATCACTCCAACTTCCGGATGGCTCACAAGTCCATTCGCCTCCAGCACTTCGGCGATTTTCTGCTCTGCCTGGGATTCCGTCAGCCCCGTCATCTGAAGTCGCACCGGCACCAGTGGAATGCTGATCTGCCCGGACTGGCTCACCCGTACGTCCCGCGTCAGTTCCGGTACATCAAACACGGAAATCCCCAAAAGGTCGCCGCTGCCTATTACGTAGTCGTGCGAAACACCCTTCGCCTCTAACGACAAGGCCTTGATTCGATCGTTCGCTTGTTGTTGAGTTTGTACGACAGAAACGTCTTGTGCGCCCAGGGGGCTGTTCCACAACAGCATTGCACAACCCAATGCTGATGCTGCGCAGACACAAGTGTGTCGGCCCATGGTTCGGAAAAGGCCCATTAAGATAGATGTCCCCCGTAGCGTAGTATACCTTGAGTGCTAGGCCTGTGACTCAGCTTTTCCATGTATTTGCATTTCAGTTAACTCTTCTGCTTCCAACCTGGCGTTCGGCGATTTTGGCATCTGCAGCGTGGCCAGTTGGGCCACTATCAGGAACAGCAGTGCGTTTGCCGGAATGTGTAGATTGAAATCCACAAGGCTGTGCGCCAGAAATCCGCTACACCCCACCAGTCCCGATAAATTCACCGCTGCTCCAAGGCTGCTTCCCACGTTTCGCAGGCCCCTCCACGATTCCGCCACCAGCACGCAGAGAAACCATAGGCAACATAGCCCTCCCAGGCTTCCCGTTTCCGCCAGCGCCTCCAGATAGTCGTTATGGCTGTGATTCACAATTTTGGCGTCATACAGCGATTCGTACGGCGGAAATACCAGTTGCAGCGTCCCAAGTCCGGTTCCCAACACCGGATGATCCATGAAAATTCGCCAGCTATCTCGGCTCATGGAGCCGCGCTTCCCCAAAGAAATATCCATCGATTGATAGCTGCCGAATCGCTGTAAGACCTGCCTCACTCCAATCCAGGAGACCGCAAGCACCGCAACAAGCACCACCATCCCCACCAAAACCACCGCTCGTCCGCGCACCCGTTGCGCCAGCAGCACCAACATCAGCACCAGCATTTCCACCGCGAAACTCACGATGCCTCCGCGCGACGCCGCAAGCAGCAAAGCCACAATCGGCACTAGCGCGAACAGCGCTACGATAAACAGCCGTTCTTTCCGGACTTTTCCCAACACTAAGGGCACCAGCGCCACCGGAATCAATAGCTCCGCAAATCCTGCGAAATGGTTTCGGTTCACGTACGGCCCAAACGGATATCCCCCGTACCTCAGCACCCGGAACCAGTACAGTTTCCCGTTGAACGTCAAATGCTGCAGTATCCCGAAAATCGATACAAAGAAACTCAGCCCCATCAAAAACCAGATGAAGCCTCGCCAGTGACTTGGCCGGTAGTACAACTGCATCATCACAAATAGCAACACTATGTAGGCCGTCAACAATTGCAGTTCTACCCTGGTGTGATACGCGGATGCAGTCGTATGCAGCACCAGTTGCGCCACCGTCACCAGCGCGAACCCCACCAGCGGAAACAGTAGCGGCGAAATAGTCACCTGTTCTGTCTTCTTCCTGTTCTGCCGAAACGCCCACTCCAGCAGCAACAGGCCCGCACCCGCTTCCAGCACTGCCTGAGACCACTCCTCCACTCCACCGTACGCAAGCACACAAAACGCCACAAGCGCGCAGAATGCTATCCGATATATCCTCATGGCCGCGGATGCTCCAGCGGCTTTGGCGCCAGATTCACATCCTCGATCCAGGTGGTGCCGGAAATCCGCACGTCTGGGTTGTCGCTCGGTTCACGGTTGACGCAGATGCGTACTCGATGCACGCCCGGTTCCGCGGTCCATGCCTCTTCGATAAGTGTCCATGGATTCGTCCCGTGCAGCTCCCTTGTTGCGATTACCGCCGGGTTTGGCCCTCCCAGCGCTTGAATGTGGAATCGCACTCCCTGCTCGGTCGTAATGTCCTTGCTTTTGATCCACCCGGAGAATAGGTATTGCCGTCCCGGATCCACGATCCCAAATGTGCATGCAATATCCAGATTCGGATTGTTCTTGCCGTCAAACGACAGTCGTAACGACTTGCTCCCGGTCATCTTTTCTGTAGTGTCGAGTTCCGCTTGAACTCCTTGCGCCAGTGGCGCAAAATTCCACGCGAATCCTGTGCCCTTTATTCCCGATTCAAAACTCGGATCCCACACCACCGATCCCTGCGGCCGCAAAAGTGGCGGCAAGCCCATCCGGCTGGTTCCTTGTTCCCACACTCTACGCGCCGCGTCGTCGTCTTTGGCATCGATAAGCCGCGACACCAGCGGGGCGAACTCTCTGATCTCCAGTTGCGGATGTAAATCCAGCAATCGCCCCCACACCGTTTTCGCGACCGCCAGTTGCCCGGATCCCGCTGCCTCCGCGATCACGTCCACGTACACGGACTTCTTCGCGGGCAAAACCTTGTCCAGAATTTCGTCGATGTTTGGGTCTGCTCGGTACACGCGTGAGAAAGTCGCAGCCGCGCGTAGCGGATCGGCGTCTATCGCCCGTCGTAACTCCCCAAACGCCTCCGGGAGCTCTCCCGCTCGCAACAAAAAATTGCCGTATCGCCAAGCAACATCCGCGGAAGCCGGATACGATTGCTTCGCTTTCGCATACGCTTCGCCAGCCTCGGCGGCTTGCCCGTTCAACTCCTCCGTAGTCGCCAATTCCAGCCACGCATCCGTGTAAGAAGGCAGAATCGAAATGGCTTTTTGAAACGAGGCCTGCGCTTTCGCCGAATCCGGATCCTCGAGATTGAACTGCTGGAAGTGTCCCAACCGGAACCAATACTCGGGATTTTTTGGCTCCAGCCGCGTCGCTCGTTCCAGTTCCTTGCTGGTCTGCCCCTCAGATTCCACTTGGGCCATTGCAGTGCGAATCCCGAAATAGGACAGGGTCCCCGCCAAAATCAGGGATGCGCATAGCACCAACAGCCGAGCGAGCGAATCCGAGAGGCGCAGAATCATGGGAATTCACTCTGCCGAGTCTCCGCCAGGGATGCAAGTATAAATTAGTGGGATTCTTAGAATTACCGCGTTCCAAAATGGAACGAACTCACAATGAATTCGCCTACGAACTCACTTCCCGCTCGCCGCTCCAACTCCGTCTTCCGAACGCCCCTTTTTTCGCACATCGATCCCCAGTCGTTTGATCTTCTGGTTCAACGTGGACAGCGGGATCAGGAATCGCTCAGCGGCTTCCGTCTGGTTCCAGGACGTCCGTTCCAACATGTCGACAATAACGCGCCGCTCAACTTCATCAATGATCTGGAATAGCGACGGATTCGGGTTATCTGCCGCCGTCCGCGATCCAGACTCACCCGGTAGTGGTGGCAAGAACTCCGAAAGCTGCAGTCGTACGCCTTTCACGATCTCTTTGCTGCGCACCGAATCCGGTAATAAATCTACGTCTACGCGCTCTTGCGTGGACAATACCACCGTCCGCTCCACCACATTTTCCAGTTCGCGCACATTTCCCGGCCACTCGTAATCCATCAACAGCTTCATGGCCGCTGGCATGAATTGCCGCAGCGGTTTCCCATTTTCCTGGCAAAACCGCTCCATGAAATGCGCCAGCAGCAGCGGCACATCTTCTTTCCTATCCCGCAATGGCGGCAATTGCAGGTGAATCACGTTCAACCGGTGATACAAATCTTCCCGGAATCGCCCTTCCTTCACCAAAGAAAGCAAATCGATATTAGAGGCGGCCACAATTCGGACGTCTACTTTGAGCTGCTCCGTACCTCCCAGCCGCATGAATTCGCGTTCCTGAATCACGCGCAGCAGCTTGGCCTGCGTTTCCGGGCTTACGGTAGCGATCTCGTCAAAGAAGATCGTTCCCTGATCCGCAACTTCAAAAAGTCCCTTCTTGGACGTCACTGCGCTGGTGAATGCGCCCTTTACGTGCCCGAACAATTGCGATTCCAGTAAGTCCACCGGAATCGATCCTGTATTCACCGGAACAAATGCCTTGTCCGCCCGAGGCGACGCCGAGTGTATCGCCTTCGCGATCAACTCTTTTCCCGTCCCGCTCTCCCCGCTGATCAGCACTGTGGACCGCGACGCCGCCACCTGCGTCACCAGGTCAAACAGCGTATGCATCCTGTCGCTCTTACCGATAATGTTTGGAAAATTGAACCGCTGTTTCAGCGCCCGCTTCAGTTGAACGTTTTCGTCCCGCAGCCGCCGCGCTTCCACCGCTTGCGCCACCTGGGCCAGTAATTCGTCGTTCGACCACGGCTTGGTGATGTAATCCATCGCCCCGCTCTTGAACGCCGCTCTCGCCATTTCGATGGAACCATACGCCGTAATCATCACGATCGGCATTTGCGGATCCTGACGATGAATCTCCTTCAACATATCAATACCGTTCTTGTCCGGCAGGCTCACGTCCAACAGCATCAGGTCGTACGGACGCTCTTCCAACCTGGTCAGGCCAGACTGCGCCGTCTCTGCGCTGGACACCTGGTACCCTTCTGTCTTCAACAGAAGTTCCAGCCCCTCGCGAATTTCCGATTCGTCATCAACTACTAGAATGGAGCCCTTAGACATGAACCGCTTTCCTCACCGCGGGAAACTCGACATGGAACGACGTTCCGCGCCCGGGTGTCGAGCGAACATCAATCTTTCCGGAATGCTCTTTGATGATTCCGTAACTCACCGATAATCCCAGCCCCGTCCCGCGGCCGCCGGGCTTCGTCGTGAAAAACGGATCAAAAATCTTGTGAATATGATCGCGCGGGATTCCTCCGCCGGTGTCCGCTACCTCCACTTCCACACTTCCGTTGTGCGTCGTCGTACGCACTTCCAGCATCCCTCCGCTTGGCATCGCGTCGCGCGCATTCAAGAACAGGTTCAGGAAAACTTGCTGCAGCTTGTTCGCCGACCCCCGCACTGCCGGAATTCCTTCGGACAATTGCTTCACCACTTGAATCTGCGACGTCTTCAACGGATGCGCCACCAGCGAAAGCGTTTCTTCGACCACACGGTTTACGTCCACGTCCGCCAGCTCGCCCGCCCCAGTCCTAGAAAAGTTCAATAGATTATTCACGATCTCGCTTGCCCGGAACGTTTGCTTCACAATTTTCTCGATCAGTCCGTGTCTTGCATCTTCCGGCGGCATCTGCTTCGCCAATATCTGCAGATAATTTGAAATAACTGCCAGCGGTGTGTTCACTTCGTGCGCCACGCCAGCCGCCAGTAGTCCCAGCGAAGTCAACTTCTCCGTCTGTGACATCTGCTCTTCCATCTGTTCCCGCTGCGTCACGTCGTCAAACAGCAGCAGACGTCCGATCCGTTCACCCGCTTTTCCGACCAGCGGCGTAATCGAAACATTGATCACCAGCAACCGCCCGTCCTTCGCGAACCGGTGCTTGTAGATTCCGGTGACCTGCTCATTTCCGCCCCGCGCTTCAATTTCCTGCCACAATTCGCTCGGCAGCAATTTTTCTAGCGGTTGACCTACCGCATCCGCGCGCGACACTCCAAAAACCTGCTCCATCCGGCTGTTCCACGCTTCGACCGTGCCTTCCAGATCCACTGCCAGCACGCCCACATTCAGCGATTCCACGATGTTTTCGCTGAAATCCTTCAAGCGCGCCACCTGCAGCGCTTTCTGTTCCAGCGAACTGTACAATTGCGAATTATCCAGCGCGATCGCTACATATCCCGCAATCGTCTGCACCAGCTCCACGTCATCGCTGGAAAGAAAATCTCCATCCACTGTTTTTCCCAGCCCTAGCACTGCGACGGTATGCTCGCGAATGCGGCATGGAATGAAATAATTCAAATCCAGTTGCTCCAGCGTTCGCCGCACCGAATCCGAAACGTCCCGCGCGCTTCTCGGCGACTCAAAAAATATTGGCCCGTTCGCAAATTCAGCCCGGGCCGGAGCGATAAAACTCAGGTCCTGCGGCTCCGCAAGCCGTACTCCCATCGAACGCGCCAGCCGCATCTCCCCAGGGTGATGCGGGTCTTCCACGAAGATTGCCAACCTGTCCACTAGCAGCGTCTGCGACACACGGTCCATCACCGAACCCAGCATCGGTTCCAGCCGCACTTCATTTGTCAGTGTCCGTCCAAATTCGATCAGCGTCCGCCGGTAATCCAGCCGGTCCCGATAGAAGAACCGGTCCAGCCGCATCTGAATTCCTTCGCGGAACGGTTGAAACAGAAACGCAGCCACGACGATCGCGATCATTCCCGCGACCGGGCCATTCGTTTGCGTGTGGAAAATCTCCGCAATCAACGCCACTACCGCGAAATACACCGCCGCCACGGCCGCGGTCGCCGCCGTATACGCCAGCCCACGCTTGAAAATGATGTCCACATCCATCAACCGGTAGCGAATGATGGCGTACCCGAAGCAAATCGGTATGAGCACCAGACTCAGCGCCGAAAACTGCATCCAGGGCTTGGAGATTCCGCCAAAAACATAAATCGGCACAATGTAAAGCAACAGGAACGGCAAACTTCCCGCAACCGTTCCGCCAGTAAGCCACTTCAATTGCTGCCGCAACACTCCAGAACGCGATCTGCGGTAGCTCAGGTAAAACACCAGGCCTGCCGCGCTGAAACATGCACCCAGCAAGATCAGCTCAAAACGGTCCAGCACCACCCGCGACCGCAACGTCGGTACGAACCCGAATGCATCCACCGACGTCAGTACATGCACCACCAGCAGCGCTAACGGAGGCGCGTACACCGCCGCAAGTTTCAGCAGTGATTTCCCTCTGGTTTCCGTTCTTTCCGGAAATACCAGCGCAAAGTGCAGTAGCAGTGCCGGCGCAAGCAATCGCGCCACAACGCTCGCCCAATACACTTCCTGATCGAACGTGTCTAGCTTTCCGCTGTATTGGAAGGAATACAGGATGAACGACACCAGGCAGAACACATAGAAATGCACCGCTCGTGGCGCGTTCCACCTGCGAATAAATATGAACAGCCCAATGAAGAGATACAGCAACCCGACGACGCGCAAATAATTTTCCACGCGTATCGGTTTTTCCGCGGGAGTGGTGATCAACCGTGTTTCGAACTCTTCGCCGTTTCGCGATAGCTTGTACCGCAGTTGCGTCCACAGTCCTGCCCGGTACAACCGTCGCGTCACGTGTGCCGCGCTCGGCACCGCTTGCTCGTCAATCGCAACCAGAATGTCGCCCGCGCGAATGCCCGCCATCGATGCTGGCGAATCCGGCGCAACTCTCCAGGCCTCAATCCCTCGATCGCCGTCCGACCACGCCACGCCGTCGTCCACCACGTCGTACCGCGATCTCTGCACGAAGTTCAGCCAGGCAAACACCACCGCCGCCAGCGTAGCCAGCGCCAGTATCACCGCTCCCAGACTTACGCGCAGATTCTGCTTCATCGCATTAGCCGAGTGTACAAACCTCTCCGGTCAAAGATAGCTGCAACTACCCTTCCAATCTTCTGTAGATTCTCTCACGGCTAACTCTATTCGATAGAACGACTTGCTTCGACGACGTTGACCACTGGGCGGGAACTTCCACTTTCTGGTAGGACAAATACAGCTTTCCAGAAACTCCTTGTCCTAAAACTGCACGCTCACTCCACCTCGAAAACTCCGAAACGCCGGCACCAGCAACGCCTGCCCCTCTCGGGTCGTCATCTGGGTGTATCCTTGCGCCAGCATGTTGTCGCATTCCGCGCTGGCTTCCCAACGTCCCAGCGCAAATCTTGGCAGCGGCTGCCGTATCTCCACCTGCAAGTACGGACTCAGCCCATACAGACTCTCTCCATACGCATCCACTCGCGAAAGCGCTGGATCGCTAATCCATTTATAGCTCGCCGTCAGCTTCGTTCCTGTTTTCGGCACCCGCGTCGCAATCTTCGCCGCCAGCGAATGAGTCGGGCGAGTCTGCAAGACTTCCCGTAGTGGACCATCTAACTCCGCAGCGGGAACCAGCGCGCCTGAAAACGCATAAATCGTAGTCAATTCCAGATCGTCTCGAATCTTTTCGCGCAGCGCCACCCGCGAACCCCAACTGTGCGAAGATCCGCCGTCATACGCGAATCCGCCCGAATAAAAATCCTGAAAATATTCTGCCGCCGGCAAGTTATTCCCGCGCCCGAACAGCGCCACATGGCTATCGTCATCGTGAAACGCCGCCAACTGCAAAACGCTTCGCGTGCCGAACTTGCGCTCGGCCGCAATTTCTTCGTGCCGGCCGCCTTCCAAAACCGGCCGCCCATTGCGCCACAGCAGTGCAGGGAACTCATCCAACTGCTCCAATGCCGTTCTCAACGCATTCGGTTGCGGCGCGCCCGTCAGGTCCGCCGCCAGCGAATCGCTTGCCGCGGTTCCCACTGGCAGCGACGCATACACCGCGTCCAGATACCAGTTGGTGCTTACTCTGCTTTCCACCTTCACCCGCGGCCGCAGGCTCCACGCCGAAGCCCCAACACCCACCACGACGTACTCGCCGCCTACGCGAATCACGGTTCTTTCACCCAACGCAATTGTCGCGCCTTGATCAATTCGCGCGCCGCGGAATACCATCCCGGTTGAGCCAAGCTTGGCTTCTCGTAACACGATCGTGCTCGAGGGCCCCGCGTCCGTGCTCCCCATAGGCAGCCACGTCGCCGCCAAACCGCCCGCAGGTGCGTCGTCCCCGTAAGTCACCTGCCCGGCAAAAACGATCCGATTCGTTTTATCAATCCGCTGGTCATACGCGAAAGACGTTCCCGGCGCGGCTCCAACGTTCGAAACCGATCCCGGTCTGCGTGCTCCGTTCGTCATTTCCACTCGCGCGCGCGGTCGAGGGTTCGGATTGTCCATCACGATCGCCGTCGTGGTTTGCCCATCCTCCGGATCCGTCCATTGCAAAATGGGCCGCATGCCCGCGGCGGATCGCAGTACCCATTTCCATTCATCCGGCTCACTCACACCATTTACCGGCGGCCTGCGCAATTCATCCAGCGAAGCAAACATCGATTCCAGTCTGATTTTCAGGACAGTGGTCAGGTTCGAGGCAACGTTGACGTGTTTTTCCAGGGTAGGCAAGAACCCGGCGAGGGTGACCCGTACCGTGTACAGGCCCGGCGCAAGCGTTTCGCTGCGAAATAATCCTTTGGTATTGGTAAGGAATTGGTGGGCTAGGTTGTTGCCCGGTGTTTCCGATAAAACTTCAACTGTGGCCCCGAGTTGCGGCACTCCGCTCGCATCTCTGATTTCTCCGGCAAGCCCGCCAGCCGAAACCTTTGCTACTCCCTGCGCCTCTGCGCGCGGAGCCATCGCAATCACACCCGTGACGCAAGACATAATCAGCCCGAACCGCAATAGCGGGCCATGCTTCACGTCAATCTACCTCCCTGGTGTGGCGGCGCTTGCCGCTGTCTTCTGTTCCACTGGAAGCTTGATCGAAAATTCCGCGGTTCGCGTAATTGTCGATTGGGCCAGCTGATCTGTCGCGCTGATTACCAGAGTATACTTCCCTGGCGCCAGCGTGGCCAGCGGCAAAAGTCGCTCGATCGTAACCTGGTCGCCGGTCTGCTTCATGTCGTCGGTCGACTCTTTAAACTGCATCATTTGCTGCTCGCCCTTTTTCACCGTGTACACAAAACTCGCGTTGTTCTTATGCGTCTTCTCGTCCGGCTTCAGGTTGTACACCTGCATGTAGATTCCCAGTTTGTCCGCGGTTGTGAAATCGCCTTCCAGTCGCGGCCGCACCTTCGATGATCCCAGCACGAACTGCCCTGTACCGATCTGCTTGGCCGGAACATGCTCGATCTGGTCGGCCAGAATTAGCGTGCTCGCTTCCAGCTTTTCTTCGTCATACCTCGGCACCGCCAGGCGCTCGTTCACCGCACCCACGTTCCCGCTGTTCACATCCTTGATCACGATGTCCAGCCGGTACAATCCAGGCCGCAGCGGCAAGGCCTTTTGATAAATCGAAGATTGCTTCAGGGACTGTTGATACAGCGTGTTCGGATAGTCGCGAGTCACTGAATCCTCAAAGGTCTGTACCACCTTGCCCGTCAAGGTGCTCACGCGCGCAAAGATGTTCAGCTCCGCGGTATGAACCCCGTCCTTATCCTTGAACGTCAACTGCTGATTGGGCACTTGAACCGTCACTGGCACCAGAACCGTATCGCTTGTGACCTTAAGGAAATCCGTACGCCAATTGAAATGCACTTGATCGCGCACCATGCGCGTCGTAACCAGCGCTTCCAGATCCTTGTACTTCACGTCTGGCGGTCTCTGCACCTTGGCGTACAATTCCAACCGCGTGAATTCATTCATGCTGGCCGGTTGTCCGCCCAACGTCGTGGGCAGGTTGGTTCCATCCGAACGCGTAAAGCGATCTGCCTTGGACGCCATCCCCATCGATTCCAACAAGCTCAACCCCGCCCCCGGCACGTGCAGCAACGCGTCCTTCTCGGAAGGGTCCATCGTCAGGTGATATTCGCCAGACCCGCTTGGGTCCACAAACTCCAGCTCAACGTTTTCCTGAATGCCTTCCAGATACCGGTAACGCCACCTCTCCCATGGATACGTGCTGGTTGATCCCCCACCCTCGTCCATCGGACGATCGTATGTGCCGCCCGTGGGGTGCGATTCGATTTCGTCTGGCTTACCCCAGATAATGTAAATTCGCCCGCGATCCGTCTTCCACCCGGGTATCCCCGAAGCGAAATGCTCGTTCGCGTACGCAATTCGCCGATAATGTTCTTCCTTAAAATCGTTGTCCGGCAAATCCGGATTGCTGCTTCGCCGCAGCCAGAATGACTCAATAAACTGTTCGCGCTCTTCGTTTGTGGCCAATTGCAGGAAGGTCGATCGCTCTTCGGGCGAAATAATGTACACGACGTCTTCGCTCAGCCATGTCTTGTACGGTGTGTCTAGTTCTTTCAGCGTGTGCTTGATCTTCTGCTTCTGCTCTTTGGTGAGTTTCTTGTTCTGCGCTGGAGGCTGATTGGGATCGGCAGCCTCCCCTTGGGCATACGCGGAAATTCCGCAAGCCAGCAACACTACAACGCAAGTAGAGATGGAACGAAGAATCTTTGCCATTGAGACACCTTTACAGCTATGGATTCTAATCCTCTCCACGAACCCCGTCAATTCGTGAATCTTGCTCATTTAAGGACACTTACACTCTGATCCGTTTGGACGTCGCTGCAATCCACTGGGTTGCCTACGTTCTTGAGTTCCGCGCACTTAGTCAAAAATCCCGACGTAAGCAGCGAAACGGGGTGCATAAAGCCACTCGTCAACGCGAATTCTCGAGGTAAGGACTCTTATAAGGACTACTTAGGGGGGACTTACTGCACTCTTGCGTTCTGTAACTCCGACCCGATCAGCGTGTCGAAAATCGCCAACACGTGCCGCCGGTATTCCACCATCCGCGAAAACACGTCTCGCAACTCCGGTTCCCGCTCTGCCTCCCGATGCCATTTAGCCAGCACCACTGCGGGCACCTGGATGTCTCTCCGTAATTGCTCCGCCGAGTGCCCGCGTAGGAACAAGCCATAAAAAAACGCGGCTTCCCGCTGCGGGAAGTCCAGGTCCGCAATCACCTCGGTCGGTACGAATGTAGCTATCGTCGCCATAGCGAAATTCGGAGTTTACTCAAAATTGCTTCCACGTCAAGTAGCTCTACGGTCCCGATGCGGCGGTCCAGTCAACCCTGTATTCCCGGTACCACCGAACTGGCTCAGGCAACGCCCTTTCCCTTGACCCCTTCCAAACGACGTAGGATGCTTAAGTCTATGGCTCGGTTACCAAAGTCGCTGGCAGGTCGCACCGTTGGTCGCTTCATGCGCTTCGGCATGCTCCGCGGACTCCGCTCCGTCGAGATCGACCCCGAAGACTTCCGCAAATACCTCTCGGAAAAGCACGGCCTCTGGGTGCCTCATTTCGGGCGCATGAAAGATGTCCCCGTCGAAAAACTCGATGCCATCGCCGCTCGCCTGATGCATGACGCGCAACGCCTCGCCCTCGCTCAGGGTGCCGGCCTCGGTCTCGGCGGCATGATCACGCTAATCCCGGACGCCAGCCTGCTCACCATCATCACTCTGCGCCTGATTCAGCGGCTTTGCTTGCTTTACGGTTTTGAGGAAAAGGACAAGGATCAGCGCCTGGAACTCTGGATGGCCGCTGCTGCAGCCGCCGGCATCGACTTCAGCAAAGACATCGTCGAAAAACAAATGATGGAGAAACTCGCTCCCCGCCTTGCCCGGCAAGTTGCCATCCGCATTGGTGAAGAGAGTGCCGAAAAGTGGGTTGGCCGCTTGATTCCGCTAGCCAGCTCCGCCATCGGCGGTGCCCTCAACTATTCGTTCGTCAAGACCTGGGGACGTCGCGTGCACCGTCATCTTCGCGCCAGGCACCTGATCGAACGCGCCGATGCCGCCCCTCAAGTCCGCATCGTCGGCCCCATCGAAGCCTTCTAAATAAACTAATAACCTGTCTGGCTCTGTTGCGTAACTCAGTTGTTCTTCGGGAGGGCACGGCTTCAGCCGTGCCGAAAAGCTTCCAAAAGATCAAGGGGCTTTAGCCCCCGAGGTCGCCCTTCGGAAGGTGGCAACGTCTTTGCTGTATCAGTTGTAGTCTCTTTCCATCATGCACTGAAACCCTTCAGCTCCATTCCTGCTCGGCGTCAACTCCAGGTCCTAAAGTCACCGCCATCGAAATCGGCACCGTCTGCCCGAACGCGCTACAATCCTGGCTAGCTGCGAAACGCGGCTCCCGCCTCCGCGTCTAAGCCGTTCTTAAACTCACTCTCGTATATGAAATCTGCTTTCATGCATCGTCCTTCCTGTACTCGCGGCCTATCCCTCGCAGGTTTTCTTTTCGTCGCGATTTTGTTCGCATCATGCCGGGTCTCCGCACAAGAACAGGAAGAAGTCCGCGGTGCCGCTGTTGAGCCCGCCGATGCTCCCGAAATCCGCGCGCAAATGGCCATCGCTGAAAATCTTCTCGGCAAAACTCCCGACCGCGGCGCAATCCTGTATTTCCTGGCCGAATCTCACGCGCAACTTCTCGAGCAGCGCGCAGCCATGTCCCGCCTGTCGGAATGCATCGCCCTGAAAGAAGGCTTCGACCCCGATGGAGACCCGGCATTTGCCGCGTTCAAGAACGCCGACGATTTCATCAAACTCGTGCAACAAGTCCACAGAGATTTTCCCGCCATCGCTCGCTCCCGCCTTGCGTACACCATCCAGGAAAAGGATTTGATCCCCGAAGGCCTGGCCTACGACCCACTCGGCGATCTTTTCTTTATCAGCAGTCTGTACCGCCGCAAAATTGTCCAAATCCCCCGCGATGGCTTGCCCACAGACTTCGTCCCGCCCGGCCGCGACAATCTACTGCCCATCCTCGGCATTCGCCTCGATCCTGTCGATGGCTCCGTCTGGGCCAATTCTTTTCTCGACACCGGAAAAACGGAGTTGCTACATTTCGATCGCGCCGGCAAACTCCTCGGACGATTCTCCATCCCCGGCAAAGAGAAACACGGCTTCAACGATCTCGTCGTTCTTCGCGCCGGCGTCGTCTACGTCACCGACACCCTCGCCCACAAGCTCTACCGCTTCGACGCCAAAACTCAAAAGTTTGAAGAACAACTAGTCTCGCGCCCTCTTCTTCAACCCAACGGCATCGCCATCACCGACGACGAGCAAACCCTCTACGTCGCGGATCAACTCGGCATTCTCCATGTCGACCTGGCCGCTCACAATTCCGCCGAACTCGATCCCGGGCGTCACAACACCGTCTCCGGCGCCGACGGTCTCTACTGGCACAAGAACACCCTCATCGCCATTCAGAATGGCATCGGCGCCCCGCGTATCGCTCAATTCAACCTCAGCACAGACGGCCTCCACGTGCTCAAAACCACCGTCCTCGAATATCGCTCCACCTTCACCCTGCTTCCCACCACCGGGGCTCTGCGCGGCGACGATTTCTTTTTCATCGTCAACAGCCAACTCGACAATCTCAACGGCACGCGTATCCTCGATCCCCTGAAACTCCAGCCCATTCGCATCGGCGTCCTGCGCCTCCCCTAGCCTATGCTCTTGCCGCTTCAAGCACCCATCTGGAATTTCACCCTGTATCGTCTTAGAGTAGTAAGGAAATCTTGCTCGGCGAGCCGTGCTGCACTGAATCTGGAGGCATCGAGGGTCCGACCTTTAGGTCCGACATGCGCTTGCATTTGCTTTGCGGCTTTAGCCGCTGAGGAATTGTTTGTGCGATCACAGCCCGCAAGCTTGACGTTGCAGAATGTCGCTGTCCCGGGTAGCTAAGTTCCAGAAAGAGGTACTCATGATTTTCATGCGCAATCTTCTAGCAGCCTGCTCCCTACTCGCCGCAGCGGCAATTCTTCTCCTACTTCCTCAATTCGCGTCCTCCCAACAAATGGCTGACATGAACCACTCTGCTTCCGACGAACCAACGCCCGCCTTTCACCCCGAGCCGTCAAAAGACGCGTTGCCCCCGACCCTACCGGCCTCCATCTACACCGACAAGCTCATTTTCAACGCCTACGCCGTCGCCGCACGAGTCAACAAAGTTCTCTACCAGCAACCCTGCTATTGCCACTGTGACCGCAGCCAGGGTCACGGCAGCCTTCTCGATTGCTTCGCCAGTCGCCACGGCGCCGGTTGCGACATCTGCCAGCGCGAAGCCTTCTACTCCTACGAACAAACCCGCAAAGGCAAAACACCAACGCAAATTCGCGAAGGCATCATGCGCGGCGACTGGCAAAAAGTAGACCTGGCCAAATACCAAAAAGACTACCTCCCACCGGTAGTCGCCAGGTAGCCACCGGTTCCCGCAACCGCGCATCTGCTCCTCCAGCCCGCGGCCTGCTTTTCCTTTTGTAGCGGCCAATTTTTGGATTGGTTCTTGGGTTGCTCTGCTCGGAAGACCAGCACTCTATAGTTCAAGAAACAAAAAGGGGCGAGCCAATCAAGGCTCGCCCCTTTTTTCCCTACCAACGCTACCAGATGAGTTTCAATCCGAATTGAATATGTCTGGAGCCACCCGACCCGATCACCGGGTTCGCGTTGCCCACGTCAGGAGTCGCAACCACCTGTCCCAGCGTGTTGCCATCGCCCATGTCCGTGTTCATCGTAAATACGTCGAAATTTGGGTGATTGAATATGTTGAAAAATTCGCTTCTGAATTGCAATTTGAACCTTTCGTTCAGCCTCCATTGCTTGCTTACCGAAAAATCCAAATTCTTCAACATCGGTCCGCGGAATGTATTCCGCCCCAAGTTCCCGAACGTTCCCAGTGCTGGGGGCGTCAGAATTGTGTTTCCCTCGATATAACATCCGACGTTCCCGAGTTGGTCTATCGCGTCCTGGTTTCCCGCCGCAGTGATGCAGCGTGGATCTCCTCCGCCGACAACGTGAAGGCCCGTCGGGTCCAGTGTGAAAGTGGTGGGATCGATAAAGCAAAGTTGCACGCTGGTGTTGCATGAGGACGGTTCCCCTGTCTGGGACCAATGAATTCCCTTGATCGGCCCGGTGACATTCCAGCGATCGGAAAATTCTCCTGTTGCGCTCACGTCATTGGTGGCGTCACCCAAGCTGAAGGGTTCCCCACCTTCCAGGGTTAGCACCGTGCTCATTTGCCAGCCTTCTAACATTTGCAACGGTGCCTTCCGGCCTGGAATCTCGTAGGTCGCCGATAACGTAAAACGATGCCGGATGTCAAAGTCTCCGTTCCCGCGATCCGCCGCATAATTTGCGCTGTTCTGCGGGACGCTCGCCAGGTTATTGGTCGCCAGATCGATCGCATGGCCATAGGTATATCCGGCCAAAAGGTACAGACCGTGCCCGTAACGCTTGGTCAGCGTGATCTGCAGCGCATGGTAAATGGAACTGGATTGATTCCCCAGAATCACCACCGACTGCAACGACGGGAAACACTGTCCGCCCGTTCCCAATCCTCCCGCGGACACCGGACAATTCGAAAAGAAGGGTCTCGCCCGCTGTTCCCACGGCACATAATCCACGTTACTGAACGCGTCGATCGGTCCAAGCCCATCCACCGCTAGAATTCCCTGCGCGGACAATGACGGATTCGGCTGGTTGATGTCCAGATTGCTGTACAGCTTTACCCCTTTGTTTCCGACATAAGCAACTTGCAGCATCATCGATGAAGTCAGCGCTTGCTGCACATTCAGGTTCCAGGTTTCCACATACGGCGTTTTCAGGTGCTGATCAACGCCGAAAACACTGCATGCTGCGTCGTCGTCCGGATTCGCATCGCAAAAATTGGAGTCCGCCGGATTGAACACCGGCCCCACGCCCGAAAAATTAATGTCCGCGCCTGATAGGAACCTCAGGAACGTATTCATACTCCCCGTGCCCGGGGTAATTCCTGCCACGCCGCTCGGGTTCAGGTTCAGCCCGCTGCTATTCACAAAAGTTCGGATCGACGGCTGCTCGAATATTATTCCTCCCCCGGCTCGCAGCACCGTCTTCCCGGTTCCGAAAATGTCCCAAGCCACTCCAACTCGGGGCGAGACATTACTCCAGCGTGTCGGATAGGGCGAACTGATTCCATCTCCAACCTGCACAATCCCAACATTGGGCACGAAATTTGCAATCTGGTTGTTACTTTCCTTGATCGGAAGCGCCAGATCGTATCGCAAACCAAAATTGAGTGTCACTCGCGGCCGGATTCGATAAGTGTCGTCCACAAAAGCCGCCAGCGCCGTCTGACGAACATTGCGTTTCAGATCCCCGACCAGCAACTCGCCCCGTCGGACATTTCCCGAAAGAAAATCCTCAAGACTTCGGAAATCGATTCTTCCCCGGGCGTCATTGCCTCTCAGGTAGTCCACATTACCTAGCTGGTAGCTTCCACCAAATCGGATAATGTGCTTGCCCGCCGTGAATGTAGCCGTGTCTCCCAGATTTATCGCGCCACTGGGCGTGGTGAACAGCGGCCAACTGGAATTTCCTCCCAAATATTCAAAGTTGGATCCAGGAAGCACCCGGGGAAATCCGAAAAGCGTAGGATCCGTTATCCCCGTGTCGATTGGAGCTGAAATGCCAGTCGGCGTCTTGTATTGCGCGGGATTCACATTATGGTCCAGAGGTTGAATCTGTTCCCAGAAGCGGTTGTAACTCATGCGAGCTTGATTGACCCATCGCGAACTCGGGCTATACGTCCAATCAAGACCAAGCACCTGTGTATGAACAATCGCTTGCGAAAGCCATTCAGCTCGCAAGGGCACCGCATCTTCTTCGGTTTGATTTGTGTTCGAATAGATGAACCGACCCGTGAATGTGTTCTGGGAATTTAGGTGATAGTCCGATTTGAAGACGATATTGTCTCCCCGGTTCACATTGTTGAAATCAAAATCGATCAGTTGCGGCGAGTTCGGGTCCACCGTCCCCCCGGGATTCGGAAGGAACAGTTGCGCCAGCGACAAGCTCAGTGGACTGCATGGGCTCGGCACCGTGCTGCACCCCAGATCATTCTCGGCGTCTACAAGGCTGTTTTTCACATCGCCCGTCGGGTTTGACGGAGTAGCCAGTGAAGTAGTCACCGGACTCCTTGCCGCGTACGGATTGCCTACCTTGTCGCGAATCCCTTCATAATCGAAAAAGTAAAACCATTTCTCCTTAATGAACGGTCCACCCACGGATGCGCCAAACTCGTGAAGCGACAGCGCGGAAAACGGGCTTGGGCTGGGATTGAAATAATTTCTCGCGTCATATGCGCTATTCCGGTTGAAGTAGTAGGCCGTGCCGTGAACATCATTGGTACCGGACTTCAACCCAATGTTCATTACCACCCCGGGTTTCGCGCCGAAATCCGCTTGCGGCTGCTCCTGGGTGTTAAATTCCTGTATGGCGTCCAGCGGCAGCAGGCTCGCCGGTGTCCCGGATATCCCCGCCTCTCCCACCACGGTTTCCCCGTAATATGAGTCGTTGTCGTTCGCCCCGTCGATGATGTAGTTGTTGTCATCGGGTCGGTTTCCGTTCGACGTGGTCGAATGAAACCCTCCGCCTGGGGTGCGTTGCACTCCTGGATGTAGCGCCAGCAGGTTCTGAAAATCACGCCCTTGTACCGGCAATTCGTTAATCGCCTTATTAGCCAGGACTCCGTTCAAGACTGCGTTCGAAGTTTCCGTTAGCGGCGCCGCTTCGGTCACTTCCACCACTTCCGTAGGGGATCCCGGCTTCAGTTGGAAATCCAGCTTTAAGTCGTTGCCCACTTCCACTTGTATTCGCTCGCGGTTCACCGTCACGAAGTTGGGCGCTTCCACCTTTACCGAATAAATTCCCGGTTCGATGTCCGTCGCGGCATAGCTTCCTTCGCCATTTGAGGTTAGCGTCCGTTCCGCGTGAGTGCCCACGTTTTCAACCGTGATCTTCGCCCCGGGCACGCTCGCTCCCGACGGGTCGGTGACAACTCCGCTGATCCTTCCGCGGTTGCTTTGCCCACACACAAGCGTGGGCGCCAGACACAGCAGAATCGCGCCTGCAAATACTCGTAGTCTCGATAACTCCATATGGCCTCCGACAGAAACACCTGGTTTTTTGAATGATCTGGAGCGTCTTGCAAGTCTAAGGAAGCTGAAAAGGGAACTATTAAAGCCCGGATTCGAGTGTGCCTGTGGACACTCCCGCGAGGATCTGTTCGAGGCAGTGGCAATTAAGCCGGAATTTGGATAGGCGCGTCATTTCTTGGTCCCCATGCCACTCGTTGCGGCGAAGTATGGTCGATGCTGCTGGCCAAGTCAACGATTTACTCCCGTTTTCTCCAAAAATTGGTCGTGAGTTTCTACATCCGCAAGATTAAAGTTCCCTTGTCCTATACTGTGGCAATGCATCGCAGACCCTTTATTGCTCCGAAGATCTTGACGTCCTCGCTGATTTTATTTTTCT
>Ga0210409_10002692_pt1 | contig 20802 bp, 17 predicted proteins | sample IncBWH17MmetaG_FD_161649 | JGI IMG/M metagenome (GOLD analysis project Ga0210409, IMG submission 161649) | Forest soil microbial communities from Barre Woods Harvard Forest LTER site, Petersham, Massachusetts, United States - Inc-BW-H-17-M | ecosystem: Environmental > Terrestrial > Soil >...
TATAATTTGACCATCGCCCCCACGGATTGCGGGAACTCGCAGTGCCATTTGACGACCTGGCAGCAGACCAACAATCCCGTGCATCCCTCCGCGGGCTCGGCGTTTGCCGCGGCGAATTGTTCCACCTGCCACAATACAGCGAGTTGGACGACGGCAACGTTCAACCACAGCACCACCGGATTTCTGCTCACCAATGGCCACGCCAACCTCGCTTGCGCCCTCTGCCACATCAACAACAACTACACCCTGACGATCGCCCCGACCGACTGCGGCAACTCCCAATGCCACTTGACCACTTGGCAGCAAACGAACAATCCCGTGCACTCGACTTCCGGCCCCGCTTTTGCCGCCGCCAACTGCTCTACTTGCCATACGACAACAGGCTGGACTGGAGCCGCGTTCGATCACAGCGCCACCGGATTCGCCCTGACCGGAACGCATATGTCCCCCACGCCGACCCCCTGCGCGTCCTGCCATATAAACAACAATTACACGCTCAATTCCGCCGATTGTTACGGCTGCCACCAGGCCGCTTTTACGAGCACCACTACGATCGGCGGAGCGGTACCGAATCATGTCACCGCCGGATTCCCAACCACGGCTTCGGCCTGCGCGAGCTGTCACCCGATCACCACCTGGGCGGCCGGGGTCTTTGACCACTCTGCGACCGGATTCCCCCTGACCAATAGTCATGCGACCGTGGCCTGCAGTTTGTGCCACATCAACAACAACTATGCACTGACGATCGCCCCGACCGATTGCGGCAATTCCGGCTGCCACTTGAACACAAACTATGGCGGCGGCTGGCAAGGGACCACCGCTCCGCCGCACTCCGCCGCCGGACCATTATTTGCCGTGGCCAACTGCACCAATTGCCACACGACAGTGACTTTTACCACTGCAACGTTTGACCACAGCACAACTGGATTTGCGCTTACAGGAATGCACGTTTCTCCGACGCCGACTCCCTGCGCGTCCTGCCATGTGAGCAACAACTACACGCTGAATTCGACGGCCTGCTACGGCTGCCATTTGGCCGCGTGGCAAAGCACCACGACTCTTGGCGGCGCGGTGCCCAATCACATCACGGCCGGCTTCCCCACGGACTGTTCCATCTGCCACTCGACGGCCAATTGGACGACTTCAACTTTCAATCACAACACCACAACCTTCCCATTGACCGGCGCGCATGCAACCACTGTCACCTGCGCGCAGTGCCACATAAACGGTAACTATTCCGGAACGCTGCCGACCACTTGCGACGGGTGCCACGATCCCCTGTATCAAAGCACTGCGACCATGGGCGGAGCGATTCCCAACCACGTGGCTCTCGCCTATCCAAAAACTTGCGACTCGTGCCACACCACAGTTGCCTGGACGGGCGCGGTCTTCAATCACAGCACAACAGGTTTCCCCCTCACCGGCGCGCATGTCACGGTGGCTTGCAACCTCTGCCATACCAGTTCCGCCGTGCCTCCGACCGACTGTTACAGCTGCCACACGGCTCAATGGCAAAGCACCGCGACGATGGGCGGGGCCGTGCCGAATCACCTCGCCGCCGACGCGTCCGCGGCCGGAATCACCACTACCGCATGCGCAACCTGCCACACGACGACGAATTGGCTGGGCGCGACGTTTACCCACTCCTGGTGGAATATCAATCACCACAACTCGGGCGGCCTTTGCGCGACTTGCCATACGAGCCCCTCTACGACCTATACATTGTTCGCATGCTCGAACGGTAGCTGTCACACCCGGCCCGGCATTGACAATAAACACCAGGGCAATGGCTCCTATGTATGGAGCAGTGGCGTCACCTGTTATGCCTGCCATAAGAACGGTGGGGGATAAGAGAAAATGAAGTTGGGGCCCCTTGTTGTGGTTGCCGTTTTCCTTTTGGGAGGCTCTTTGTTAGCCGCCCAAGAAGGGCAGCAATATGCTCAATCGCAGCAAAGCGCGCAACAGAACATATTCCACGTGAAATATATTTCAGAGGGCGCGATCTACCTGGATGGCGGGAGCAACTTTGGATTGCAAGAGGGGATGATCCTGCATATCGTGCACGCCGACCCGAACGGAGGCACGACCGAATCCGTAAGGTTTCAAGGCCAGGAACCCCTCGCGGATATACGCATATTCTCCGTGGCCGATTCTTCCGCTGCGGCCGAAATCATAAAATCGCGGGAGGACCTGACCGTCGGCGACATCGCTTACCTCGACGTCCAAAGCATCCATGCCCGCGAGGACAAGGTCAACGCCGCCGAATCCGAAAACTATCCCGTCGTCGTCACTTTTTCCTACGGAGATCCCCTGGACGAGGAGATTCGCGCAACGACCGTATCGGAAAAGGTGGCGCCAAAAATCGAAAACGTGATTCGTGGCCGTATCGGACTGGATGTGGGCTACCTGTCTGAAGGAGGCGGCGTCAGTTCCCGGCAAACGGGCTTGCTGATTGACGCCGACATCAGCCGCATTGGCGGCACTCATTGGAATTTCAAGGGATACTGGCGCGGAGATTTGACCACGCAAAGCTCGGGAAACTCCACCGGTCTCTCTCCGCTGACCTTAAACGAATTGTTGAACCATACCTACACATTGGGCCTGTACTACGAAAATCCGGACTCCATCATTACGGCGGGGATTGGGCGCCTCTACCTGCCCTACGCTCCGAGTCTAAGCGCGATTGACGGAGCCTACTTCGGGTACCGGATAAGGCCTCGCGTAACGGTCGGAGTGTTCGGCGGATCCACGCCCGACCCGACGTCCTGGAGTTACGCTCCCAACCAGCGAATGGGCGGGGCCTTTGTCAATTATGCGTACGGCGACTTTGACCATCTGCGGCTGAATGATACCTTCGGCCTGGCCTCGACCTCTATCGGGTGGCATATCGCGCGTGAATTCGCCTTCGCGGAAAATACGATTTCGTTTGGAAGCAAGGTTTCGATCTACAACTCACTTCAATTCGATAAGGGCCGCACGGCGCTGAACAACGTCGCCTACAGCACGGGCTTGACGCAGAGCTTTTCGAGCATCCGGTTCCAGCCGATACATTTGCTGACGTTTGACCTGAACGACAATTATTTGCGCAACCTGCCGACTTTCGATCCAGTGCTGATCAGCACGGGGCTCGTGGATCAGTATCTCTTTCAAGGCCTGAGCGGAGGAGTTCAGGTCCAACTGCCGTATCGCATTTCGATTTCCACCGATCTGGGCAAAAGCAACAGCAGCACCGATAAGACCCCCTCCTGGAACCAGATGTACGGCCTGACGTTCGGCGAAATCAAAAAGACCGGACTGCAGGTGGATCTTCGGTACACGAAATTCAACAGCTCGTTCGGCCAGGGATCCTACGAATTTGTTTCCGTTTCCAGAAGCATCGCCGACCGGTTCCACGTTCAAGTGCAGGCGGGAACTCAGCACCTCAATTCCGTCTTCAGCACCAACTCGAGTTCCAAGTTCGTGACCAGCATCCTGGATTGGTCAATCGGGCCGCGCTACTTTTTTGAGGCCCTTTATAGCTGGAATACCGGCACGTCGATGAACTTTCAGCAGACGAATTTCACGTTCGGCTACCGTTTTGGAGGGAAGCTCCGCAAATGAGCGGGATTTTCGCACTCACGTTTGATTTTTTCCGCAACGCGAAACGGCCGAAATGGTGGCGCGCCCTGGCCCTCGTTGCCGCGGTCGCTGTCGCTGCCGGGACTTGCGCCGCGCAAGCGGACCCGGGCGAGATTCCCGCCGCTGCTCCCCAGCAGCTCGATGCTTTGCTGCTCGCGCGAAAATTCGTCCAGGAATACTTTGAAAAGTTTTCCGACCTGACTTGCAAGGAGTCCGTTACGCAGATCGTATTGAACAACAGCGGCCACGCCCTCTACCGGGAGAACTCCGCTTACGATTATCAGTTTGAAGCAACCAGCGCGAGTGGAACTTTGAAATTTAACGAGACGCGGGAAACACGTAATCCCTCCTATCGCGATCCGGCCCGGACGCTGCTGGTGACCACCGGCTTTGCCAGCCTGCTTCTCGTGGCGCATCCCATGTACGAAGCCAGCTACGTGTTCGAGCCCGGCCCCTCGGAAACAATCGACGGCGTTTCCTACAACACGATCCGGTTTGTTCCCGTTCCTGGCGCGTCCTCGCCGGCGTCGCTGCGCCTGCGCGGGAAAAATTATCCGCTGCCGTTGTCGGGCACACTTTGGATCGAACCGTATTCCGGCGCGATCGTGAAACTCGAGGCCAAAGTGGATTCCAGCATGAGCGACCTGGGCCTGGCCGGCATGAGCAGCGAGGTCCATTACGCCACTCACAATTTCCGCAATCCCGCGCAATCCGTCTGGATTGCGGAGTCCGCCGTGATCGAGGTCGATACCCCGCGCCAGCACTGGCGCAACCTCCATCGCTTTTCGGATTACAAGAGATTCAACGTCAACGTACATGAGGAGATAGGAAAACTGCCATGAGTCAATCCGTAGCCGCGCAAACGATGATGTTCAGCAAGGAAACTTCGGAGCGAAAGCATCGCTTCCGGATCCTGATCGCCTGGGTCATATCCACGGCGTTCGTCGGCGCCTTCGCGGCCTACGGATTCGATTATTACACGCTGCCCTGGAAGGACCGGCCCTTCTCGCCGAAACACATGCTCTTGCGCCCGAGCGGCCCGATTGGCGTCAATCTGGGCGTCTTCGGCGTGCTCATGTTTTTCCTGATCTATCTTTATCCGCTTCGCAAACGGTGGGGCTGGCTGGGGAGGCAGGGAAATTCGCGCCACTGGCTGGATTTCCACGTTGTTCTGGGCACGGCTGCGCCGCTCGTCATCGCGCTGCACTCTTCCTTTAAATTTGGGGGAATCGCCGGCATGGCCTTCTGGATCATGACCGCCGTCACGGCCAGCGGCTTCATCGGCCGGTATTTGTATTCGCAAATTCCCAGGACGCTGAACGCGGCCGAGTTGACCGTCAAGGAAATTCAGGATGCCGAAGTCCAACTCCGGTGGAAAGCCGAGGAAAAGCACGAAAAGATCGGCACCAAGCTCATCGATCTGTTCGCTCTGCCCAGTCCCGCGGAAGTGGCTCGCACTCCGATGCTGGCGGCCCTGTGCTGGATGATCTGGCTGGATCTCAAACGCCCCTTCCAGGTTTCCTGGCTGCGTTTGCGGGCAGGCGGATTCTTCGCGTGGATATTTTCACTTTTTGGAATTTTCCCGACGCGTAACCCGGAATTGGAACATGCCATTCAAACCGCGCGCAGGCAAGCGTCCCTGTCCAAGCGAATTCTATTCTTGTCACGGACCAAGCAGGTCTTCAACCTGTGGCATGTCATTCATCGTCCGTTTAGTTATTCCTTTGCTATTCTCGCCATCCTTCACATTGTCGTGGTGCTTGGAATGGGTTATAGGTAAGGAAGAGGAGACTCGCATGAAGCGCAGTGCATACTTTCTGACTACCCTCGGGCTTCTGGTGCTCTTCGCCGGGTGCAAAAAACAGGAAAGCGACGCGGATGCCATCCGCTCCGGCATCAATCAGCACCTTGCTTCCTTGAAAACGCTGAATCTCGCCGCCATGGACATGAACATCACCAATGTTTCCATTCAAGGGAACCAAGCCCAGGCGCAAGTGGAGTTCAAGCCCAAGACCGGGGCGCCGCAGGGCGCCGGGATGCAAGTTGCCTACTCTTTGCAAAAGCAGAATGGCGCATGGGTGGTGCAGAACACCCAGCCGGCCGGAGGATCGATCCAACATCCCGGGCCCGGCGAGAATCCCCACATGAACGAAACCTCACCGTCGTCCGGCTCTATGCCAAATTTCCATGATCTCGTCCCCGGAGGCGGCAGTTCCAATGCCCTTCCTCCCGGTCACCCGCCCATAAACGGCCCGGGAAATACGCCCCAACAGTAAGTAAAACACGCTTCAGCGTCTGTTTGTGAATTCGGTTTTGGGCCATGTAGCGCCCGCCTTCCGCGGGCATCTGCTTGAATACACGATGCCCACCTGAAGTCGGGCGCTACAGAATCGGGCATATCTTGCGTTGGCACACGGACTCTTCTGTGTGATGGTATTGCAGCCCGCAAGAGGAAACCCAACAGGCTGAAGCGTGTTCCACTTTTGGCCAGCGCTACACCTGAGCTAAAAGGGATTGTTTCGCCTCTTTGCTTCCCTCGGCCGTCATGTCGCGAAGTCCGACGCGCACGCCAATTTTCTTCAGGAATGCCGTGGGAGGCTCGCCACCGGCGAAAATCCACACAAAATCGTTGGGAATCTCCTGCGATTTTCCGTTGACATCCAGGACGACCGAACTTTGCTTGAACTCCACTGGCAGCGAATTGAAGACGACTTTGACTTTCCCCTTTTGGATGCTTTCCTGAATCCTCTTTTCATTCCGGTCCTTCAGCCGCGTGAAGCATTCTTTCCGGTAAGATAGCGTCACTTGGTTTCCCACCTGATGAGCCAGCCCCATGGCCGCCTCGATGGCGCTGTCGCCGCCGCCCACAACCAGAATCTTCTTGTTCACGTAGTGATCCGTCTCGATCAGGCGATACATTACTTTCGGCAGTTCCTCGCCTTTGACGCCGAGCTTTCGCGGGATGCCCCCCTTGCCGAGAGCGAGGACCACCGCGTGCGCCCGGTGCTGGCCTTTGGTGGTCGTGACGGTGAAGATGCCGTCCTCTCCCTTCTTGATGTCTTCCACTTTCTCGCCTTTGCGGAATTTGAATTCGACTTTCTGCAGGATTTCGCTCCAGATTGCGAGCAGATCTTCCTTGGAGAGTTCCGTCTTCTTGAACTTTCCGTAGACGGGGAGTTCCACCGGGCTCGTCAGCACCAACTTCTGGCGCGGATATTTTGAAACCGTGCCTCCAATTTCGCCTTCATCCACGGTGAGATATTTCAGTTTTCGCTCAATCGCGCGCAGCGAGGCGCTGATCCCTCCCGGTCCGGCGCCCACAATCAGCGCGTCCAGAACATCCGGGCTCGATTTACCTTTTCGTAAACTGGGGATCCTGGCGGCGATCGTGTCGGCGCATTCGCGCCCCTGATTGATGGCGTTCTTGATCAACGCCAGGCCGCCCAGTTCCCCGACGATAAACAAGTTCGGGACGCTGGTCTCATATTCGGCCGTCAGTTGCGGCAGGTCCGCGCCCATGCTGGGGCTGGCCATAACCATGGTGATGGCGCCCACGGGGCAAGCCTCCGCGCACAGGCTGTGCCCGATGCACTTGTACCCGTTGACGATGACGGCTTGTCCCCCGAGCATGGCAAGGACGTCCCCCTCCGGGCACACCGTCGTGCAGGTGGCGCAGCCGATGCAATATTGCGTGTCAATATGCGGATGCTGGGACTGGGGCCCGTCAGAACGCAGGGTCCCCTTTTTCGCGGCTTCGTGCGCGCGGGCCTCCCGGGCCTTTTGCTCCTTGAGGTATCTGCGCACGAAAAACAGCGTGACGATAGCGGCAATGAGGAGACCAACGAGATTATTCACACCTATATTTTCTCACAGCAAGAAAGGAAGGGTGCACCTTCCGTCGCGGCCTGTGCCGAGACCGGCAAGCACCGCTTTCTTGTGTCCCGTTGACTTGCGTTTCGAAATTGGCGCCGTCATGTCCCCGCGAAGGAGTGCAGGAAGTGGCCAAAGCGTTTGTAATATGAGAAATTAAGTACATGGCGCCCGTAGCTCAGTCTGGAAAGAGCGTCTGCCTTCTAAGCAGAGGGTCGGGGGTTCGAATCCCTCCGGGCGCACCACTCCTCATTTTTCGTCCTTTGAAAGATCACTTCGAAGGGCTTTCTATATGTCGGATAGATACTTGCAGCATCTATGGTGCAGTTCGAAAGTACCATCCGTAGCAACTTGGCTTTTTCTTGCGGCGGTTGCTTAACATAAAGAAAATAGGCCTTATTCGCGAGTTCTAAAATCCTCACCGCATCCAGCAGTCGCTCAGGCTTCGATGCGTCAACCTCCCGGAGCACTGCCATCGCTTGCTGCTCTTCCGATTGCCACTCCGCAGCTTTCCGCTCCCAGAATTCATTGGTAATTTTGCCGTCCAGTTTGTCCTGGTACGCTTGATCAAGCCGGTGACGCACTATGGCCAATCTTTGTTCAGATCGTTCCTTCTGCTGCCTCCTAAAGGCTTCCTCGCGGCCTTTAACGTCAAGCATGGACTGTTCGAGCTGTCCGAGGACCGCGTCGGGGATGTGGATATCCCGCAGGATCTGTCCGAGCCGGTCACCCAGCTCCTCCTCCCGAAAATAAGGGAGGTCACACTTCCCGCGAAAGCCCGTGCACCGATAGTACGTGTACCGCCCCTTCTTCATTTCCGCCGTGACCTTGGAATTGTCATAGGCGCAGGTCAAGAGCCCCCGGAATGCAAATTCATGCTTCCGGTATCTGGGCTTGTTCCGGCTCCGGAACTTGTCTTGGACCTCCTGGAAAATCTGGGGGGAAACGAGTGGGGTGTGAGTCCCCTGGTAGATCTTGTCTTCCCAACGAAACTGGCCCATGTAGAACGGATTTTTCAGGAGTCTTTCTAGATAGCCTTTTGCCATGCGCGCGCCAAATTCTGTGAGTAATGCCCGACGCAAACTTGAAAGCGAATGCCGCCCGGAAGCATAAAGTTCGAACATTTGCTTCGCGATAGGTGCCTTGTCCGGGTCCACCTCGATAGTGCGTTGTTCCTTATTGTTACGGTATCCGATCGGGGGACGGCTCGGATAGATGCCTTGCTCTGCTTTTTCCCGCATCCCCTTGCAAACTTCCTCGCGCAAATTATCGATATAATTCCTGGCCATCAATACCTGAATTCCGTGCATGAATTTAGCCTGGGATTTGGAATCCTTATTTATAATTTGACCTTCTTTTGCGAGGTGAATTTCAACTCCCAAATCTTCCAAAGTAAGATAATCGCGGAAATTGCGATAAAGGCGGTCGGTCTTTTCTACAATTATGGTGCGGCAATTTGGATTTTTGCGTAGGAATTCAATCATTTCGCCGAACTGCTCCCGGCCCGCACACTTGGCGGTTTCCACGTCAACGAATTCCCGGACAATCTGGAAGCCGGACTTAGGCGCATATTCTGTTAATGTCTTGCGCTGCGAGGGGATCGAATACCCTTCGCGCTCCTGATCTTTACTTGAAACGCGGGCATAAATAACGGCTTCTTTCATTTTTCTGATTCCTTTCGCTTCGAACTTGCAATTTGCGCGAGTTCACCTTGCACGGTTTCAATTTCCGCGTCAACTAAATCAATTGTATTTTCCACATTAGAATCGGGAAAAATAAATGGGCGTTTAAAAGTTAAATCTCGTCTTTGTAACTTCAATTGTTCCAAGCGGTTAAAAAGTGCAATTCCGTGTGACGCACTTCCTTCCCCTGAAGAAATCAAAATCCCATCCCTTGCTAATTTACGCAAACGTGCAATTCCCACTTTTCCGCGCACAAAAAGCTGAATTCCACAATCATTACAAGTGCAATAAGGCTTTTTTCGTTTAGAAGTACGGATCGGGAGCCCTGCTCCGCACAGAGGACAGGGGAACTCATTCCCAAGGATCTCGGCGAGGGCCGCTTCCAAGGGGTCCAACGTTACGTTAACGTTGGCCTGGGACTGCTCGGGCCTTAGTTTATCCATGCTTTTCTCCTAGCGGTGCTTTTCGTGCCTACAAATGTCCTGCCATCGATAATCGCTTTTTCGATTCGAGTGCTCCCAGGCAGCTTCGTTAGTTCGGCCCCGCAGTGCGGGCAGGTGTCCCACTCACTATGAACATTGTCGGTGTCCTCTCCGACGAAGTTGTAAAGAAGACCCAATGCGTGGACTCGCCGGGTGCCGTGGAACGCCACCTCCAAGAGGCCGATCTGATTGGGATCGCTCGCGGGAGGCTTGGAAACATATTTGAGCAGGTGGATTAGCGCCTTTGCGCCACTCTTGCGCGCTTTGGTGATGTAGACCACTTCGTACCCGGTGATTTCATTCCACGCTCCTGCCAGTCGGGTCTGCGGGAGGAAAGGGCCATAGAGAAGAACGTGCGCATGTAGATTTGTATTATTGAAGCCCACTTCATCGCACCAAATTGCACCCCAACCTTCAACACCAGACATCAACAATTTCAGAGTTTTCTTAACATCCAGATTGAATTGCTTGATTTGCGCGGGGGTCAAACTGCCCGTATTGCGAGTGGTCAATGTGATTTCGCGCATTCCAAAACCAGGTTTTTTATGGGCAGATACGGCTTTCAGAACGGGTTCATACTTTTGAATGAGGCGCGCAAACTGACGGGGAGCGCAGCGCGGACAAAATCGCAAGTCGCAATATATCGGGGAAAACAGATCATGCTTTTCCTTGCCCTTGCATTGGTAAAGATGCGCGTATCGTGCGCATTCCAAATATCGCTTGGCCTTGGAGAACAGTTTGTGCTCGACAAGGACCTGAGCGACTGTACCCCGCCACTCCTCGTCGCGGTCGTCATCGATGTCGGAATCTCCAAACGCGTCAACATTGCCGAAGATTCGGAGTTGCAGCTCCATCCAATCGCGCAGTGAGATACCCCACTGGGTGGCTTGCGCTTCCGCTTTGTTGACATCAATCATTCGGGGACCGTGACCATTTGCCACTTCGAAAATAGTTTTGGGCTGCGGGCCCCCGCAGGAGCTAATACCGTGTAATCCCCAGGGCCGAAGCCCAACTCCTGAAGGTCCTTGGGGGTAAAGAAAAACTGCCCCTTGGGCGGACGATAGGAGCCCAGGTAGGCAATGGGCTCAGTGCCCATGGAAGGATTCCTCCAAATCTTGTAGTCTCCCAGTGCTTCTCTCAGTTCTTCAGTCATCTCAGCTCACTCAGTTATTCCTTCTGATTAAATTAAGTGGGCCGCCTTCGGCGGCCCTGCCTAGCTCTCAGCTTCCCAGTGGCCTTTACACCCAGCCCCGGCAGTGGGGCCCCTGGCGTCTCCTCCTGCCGTACGCTGTCGCGGGTTGTCAGGCCAAGACATTTCCCGCACTTTGGGCCCGAGACGCCAGAGGAACTCGGATTAGCGCGCATCGATTTTTCTCCGGTATTCATCAAGTACCGCATCGAAGAGGCGCTGTTTCAGTTCACGAGGGAGGTCAAGCAGTGGCACAAACTGCCTCTTCCCATTTTTTTCGATTGGCAAGCGAGGGAGATTCGCCCAGGGTGGCGCGCCAGGCTTTTCAAAGACAGCGCAGCGACGAATTGTAATTTCCGCGTCGGACCAACGCAAGACAACGTCTGCTAAGGCACGCAGAGGGAGCTTCGCGGTTACCAATGCTAGGTCTACCTTGATTTCAGTTCCCATGACCAGATTTCTCCTGTTCCCAATTCGCAATTAATTCGAAGAATTCGCGCACTGCCACGATCTGCTCGACCGTCAATGAGGCAAGAGGTTCAGCGCATTTCTCTGAGTGGCCCGAAGATTCCGACTGGCCTCTTAGCGTCGTCAGTGCCACCTTGTCCTCGAATTCACTCATAAACAAAAAGCCAACCAATCTCGTTCATTGGCTGGCTCTGACCTCTTGACCTAACTTGCTGGCTAGAGGACTAGCTGGCTAGTTGTGAAGAATTCTTACTTCTTGCTTTGAACGCTCTCTACGGGCCTATTTAGAAGCAGCTTCCCCTGTTTCGTCTTCACCAGGACGTATTGCTTGATTCCTTCGGGGGAACGCAATTGGACTATCACAGGAAACTCCTCAGACTTGAGTTCGAGTATCTTCATGATCGCCTCAACTCTCCTTGACCCTTGCCTCCAAGGAGGCTAGATTTCCCCTCGCAACACAAGTATGAGGGTGGTCCAAGGAAACCTTCGCGGTGCGCAAATCCAAGAAAGCACGGTCTTCCGTGCAATCCAGGTCGAAAACGCGGAAAGTTCCGCACAATTCCCGACCTACCGTCCCCAAATCTTCCGCACAATTGGCCAAGGGCAATAAAAGGTCAAAATCACTCTTGACAGCGTCTGAAAAGAAGCGAGGACCCAGGCCGAAAATTCGGCCCTCGGAGGTTGTTAATCGCGCTTACGATTTGCGGTTGACGTTCGACTTAGCTGGGAAACAACTGGATTGGTCGAAAGTTCTGACAGCCCAGTCACAACAAGAAGTAGTTGCTGCTTTTGGGCAGATGGAGGAGAGTTATCGACGAAAGTTTTTATACAAACCTGAATTGATTCTGGAGTGCTTGAAAGATCCTAAATTTCCAAAGCAGGACCGGAAAGCCCAGGAAGAATTCATTGCCGACTCGCTGGCCGGAGATGGCCGAATCTCAATTCGCCGCTCTCGCGATATTTGTGGAGAGGATCGGACCAAAGAAAAGCGACAAGGGAAAATTCTTCGCAGAGAGTTCTACATCGAGTGCTCATGTGGCTATGAAGGCCCCGCCCTCCGCGATGCGTGTCCCGACTGTGGCGCCCTTGTTTCCTACCTAGATTTCGCGACCGGCTTCACTTTCGGAGGCTACACGTAAGGGGTTTCCGATTCTGATGGACTCTACCCGGCTCGGCCACATTCCGACTATCCCGTCGCTCGGGACCTGACCGGTTTAGGCACGGAATCAGCGGCCTGGCCTATCCCGCAGGAGGCAGCACGCACGGCAATCGCAGAATCTGAGTCTCCGTACAGACTTGTTGGAAGCAACACGTCCGACAGCAAAGAAACTCATCAAAGGGTGCAATTTCGCAGAACGCATCGCCCCTTTTGCCGCTACGAACTCCGCACCGCGGTTCATTTTCTTCTGAGATGAGTACGTGCTTCGCGGCGTCCACATCTTCGTGACAACAATGATGGAGCTGAGTGTTGACGAAATAGGCGCGAGGAGTCGCTATGGACGGGTTGATGATCGGAAGGTCGCCGACCTGACAATGAAGCTTGACCGACTTGCCGAAATCGTGATGCGGGCAGTCCGGGACAGTCGGTTGAGCTAAGAGATAGTGGGTCAATTGCCCAGTCACAATCCTGAAGTGGTCGCCCTGACGCTGTATCTCCTCCACTCCAGGCATACCTTCAAATGCCTCGACATCGGCATAATGCTGGTTGAGTGTAGATGGTTGGAGTTGCTGACCAAGCTGCTGATGAACCCGATCGAGCAAATGCTCAGCGGCCTCCTGAACTTCCTGAAGATGGCGCGGCAGTTCGTCATATTTGTAGGGGATGAAATACATTTCATCGTTCCGCGCCACTCTGAGCCACGAACCGGTGTCAGATCTTAAGAGAATCATTGGCGCGACGGTGATAGTTGGAACCAACCTGCCCACGGTTTCAGAGGTTGCATAGCGCAGACGCAACCCGTGAAGCAGTCGAACGACTCTATTCGGATCAATCACACCCGCTATCGCGCCGGGCGCCACCTCCGCCACAGCCAATCGTGAGACGGACCTCTGATCCAGCAGCTGAAAAACTAGATCGTACCGATCATCTACATCGGACTTGCCCGTGAATGCATGGACGTAGTGAGGATCGCTGGTTCCCGCTGGGCCGAATGCGTCTTCCGGTCTCTCAAGAACCACCAACCAATCCCCGTCAGTGATGGCTACGCGCACAGGGAACTTCCCAGTACGTTCGAAAACCGAAATGACATACTCCCGCACCGATGGAATCCATTCTCTCCATGGCCCAGGCGCTTGATCTGGTTGCTTCAGCCACTGAGAAACAGTTGCGGAGGCCGTTTCCGTGGACCCACCCGGGGGGATCGGAAATTCAGAACGGCGCTTTGTCTCAACAACTAGGAGAGGCTGATGAACCTCGCGTTCATAGCCGAAATAATCCATGCGGCGCCGAGCACCAATCGCGGGATCGACTTGAGCTTCCGGTATCATGTTCACGATCTCAGCGGGCGTCGATGGCGTAATCACCCAGCGAAGCGCCTTCAACATTCCATCGATGATGTACGAGCGAACATGAGCTTCAAGAGCTTCCTCTAAATCGGGATTGTTGCGCTTTGGGTCAGCCAGAGCCGCACGGACCTCCGTCACTTTCGGCTTATAGAGGAACTCGTAGTCGGCTTGAATTCTTCGGTACGCGATTTGAAAATCGCGAGCCGACCGCACTGTGCCGATGCTCACCGGAACATTTCTTCCAGCCGATAGCTCAAGCGCAGTGCCGAGGGCCAGCCGGCATTAACAAACGTTTCGAGGATGTCGATGAGCTCCTCTCGGCACCGAAGGTCTTGCTGCAGGAGGGTGCGCTGTTCTGCAAGATAGCGCTCGATCGTATTGACCAAGAGGTCCACCGCCATAGATTCGTACTGATATCCCCAGCTTTTGGCCGAGCTGACAACCATTGAAATAGCGTGAAAAACGTCCGCAGGAGCGAACGGAATGAAACTCTGTAACATTTCGATCAGATGATGGGCGACTGACGGGATTGCAACACCTGATAGGAGGGTGATGGCGTCCCGCGATTCCTCCCAGAAAATGCGCCGCGCGTTGTCATCAAGCGCCTTGCTGGAGTCTGCCCCGTCAAATGCGCCGGATGAAAAATATAGTTGGTTCCCGATGTAGTCGATGAGCCGGGCAAGCTCTTGGAATTCCTTCTGCCATTCCTCCGTTCTGTCTCTTATTGCGACACCAAAAAGCAAGTCCATCTGACCCGACGTGGACCGGGTGATAGCCTCAATTAAACCAAAGGAACGTTTCCTGATGGCAGCATCACTTTCCTTCGGCACATCCGAAGAGAACGTCAGCGCTTCTCGAATGTCCATCAGACATTGAGCCGAGCGCCGCGGCCGGAATGTAACGCCCTCGATGACTGGCTGAATCAATGCATACGCAGAGGCATTGCCCCGCCAGAGGTAAAGGCCCGTCGCGATACGGTAAGACCACTCGGCTGCATCGCCGCCGTCCCCCGGAAGATCGGTTCGGGATAAAATTGTCTTCAGAAGTTCAACCGCTTCGTCCGTGTACCGGCCAGATAATGGACTGATCACCGCATATAACGCACCAGCCAAGACGCCCGTGCTTTTCTCAGATCGTGCGATATCACGCAAGATCGACCAGAGAGACGCGAGATCGGCGTCATGAAGAGGCAACAACCGTGTTACGACCTGAAATCGCACGGCGGGTTTGGGATCGCCTAATACGCGACGGGCGTTTTCCAGAACTTCGGGATTGAGGCAATTCCTGTTAGCAAGCAGAGCGCCTATGCCAGCCGCTGCCTCAATTCTCTGGAGAGGCGCGCCCCAGGCTGGCGATCGATCGAATTGGGCATCGGATTCTGGATCATGTTCAGGCACTGGACTATTCAAGCCAGAAAACAAGATCGACTTCACCGTATGCCCGAGAGAGGTCGAACAATCGAGATCCTTACACTTCGCCACTGCCGCGCATGCAGCGATTAAGTTTGCTTCCGCAGAATTTCTTACCTCTTTATGCACGCTCGGATCGTTCGCCGTGAGCGCCTCATTAACGACCGTGAATTCAGCTGCAATACTTTCGACATCACCAATATTGGGGATGGCGTTGGTGAATCTCGACGCGAAATTCCAGAGCTTATTTGCCGCTTCGCGCAGACTCGCATTGGGTTCAGCATCAACCGGCACACCGCGCTCCCGCATTCGATCCACTTCCGAATACGGAGAAAACTGCACCCCACGCGAGACGTATGGGGGATGATTTTCCGGCACACTCCCTGCAAGAGCCAGTTCTTCCACCCTCCCGATCGATTCTGGAAGAACCAGCAATCCCTTCGGTATGCAACCGAGCAGTCGATCACGGTAGTGCGCCTTCGCCTCAGCAACTTGGCCGATAGCGCCAACGGGAAGTTGATGAATCGCCACTTCAACTGCTCTTCGCTGATTCTGGTCCAGCGCCTCGTACCCGACACTGAGCACATCGCCGATTGCAGCGGACAGATCATAAGAGAGCAATGCAGATTCGCTGATCAGCAACGGATAAATCACTTTAATAATGGCGGAACCGGACGCTTTGGCGACCTTGAGAATTTTGCGAAGTACATATGCGTATTTTGCGTCGCCAAGCAACCGAAGAATAGTGTCCGCCGCGACAGGAGCACTGTCCGGGAACTTTGAGAACTCTTCCAACTTGCGAAAGTATGCATCCGCGATATTCAGCACATCTTCATGAAGAGATGAGCCATCCCAGATTGCCGAGTAGTCCGTTAGAACGGTATGTTCCTGGCCACCGATCTGATATGTAATGACCTGCTCAGCGTCACGTAGCTTGTGCTTACGCTCGATGTAGTTATTCACGGCCGCAAGCACGATCTCAGCGCACCGGTCAAAATTTCTTTCCAGATAACGGGGAAACAGCTGGGCGAGCTGCCAGTACGTTTGGTGGTAGTCCTGTCGTCTGTTGGAAGTGAGGGCCAAAATCCGGCTCCCACTCATCGACGTTTGCTCCTGCGATTCCTCTTCGTAACTGAAGAACGCGATGTATATGTCTGCGACAAGCTGGGGGTTGGTTTCAAAAAGAACAGAAACTTTGCGTGAAATCCAATGCCCCTGTTCAGCTCCCTTGTTGCGGATCTCTTCCGGCGTAATGAGTTTTCGCACGGATCGGGCCGACTCCTCGGGAGTTGCCCAAAACAAGTCCATGACATTGCTGATTGCCTTACCAACAAGCCAGCCATCACGAGGGTCCATTTCGAGGAAGCGGTCTAGCAAAAGAACTGCAGCGTGGCTGAGATCGAGCGTGCCTTGGACCGAATTTGTCTCCGCATTAGTCATCCTCTCGACGATATGATTCACCAGCGATTGGCAGGTCGCGGCGACGCGCAGAGAACACTTCGATGAAGCAAGCCTGCGACAAAATTGGGACCACAAACTCAGTCTCAAAGTGGGTATGCCAGCAAGCACGGCACCAATAACGTGAACAATCCATTGTTCCGCCAAATCAATTTCTTTCACATTGGCTGACTCCAGAGCATCAATTAACGGCGCCAAATCTTGCTCATTCTTGGCCAACTCGGGAATGACCGCGGGTGCGATAATCTTTGCGATGGCAGGAACCTTCTCGCGTGCAGAAAAACTCTGGAGCAGTTGCCAGAACGCATCCCGATCCTTGAGCCACGCCTCTTTGAAGAGCAGATCAATGCTAGGGCGAAGGAACAGTGACAGATCCCTCTCCGACGCCAGGAAAGAAAGAAACCGGTCGAAGTCTGCGCCTAGAAGGAGGCGAGACGCCGCGTAGTCGAAGAGCAAGTGATGCGAAAAGCCAATGATGTAGCGACCGCGAAGATTCGCAATCTGTTCGACAAGCACATTGTCTGAGCAAAGCGATGCGAATTCCGGTGCCGCGGCCGCGTCACGCAACTGCAGTTTGGAAACGGTGAGACGTCGCTCCGCAACCAGGGCTCGAATCACATCAGCCACAACCAATTCCCGTGCCGTGCGTTCGCTAGGGGACTTCTCTACGCGACTTAGCCAGTACTGGCTGAGTAGCCCGACCTGCGTCTCGATCGCGGTTAGCTCCGAATTGCCGAGATCACTTGAAAGCATTTCTGCCACCAAGCGGAGGTTGAATGGAATTTCCAATAGCCCTTTGAGCACGGGTGTCGCGGACTCAAACACCGGGTCTAATTCCGGCGCTTGGGCCCGGATATCCTTCAACTCCAATTGGCTGAAACGCGGAACGTTGATGTGCCGGAGGTCGTGAAAGGAAGAAGAATCTTGAAAATATTTCGGAGCGGCCTCATCGATCGGTCTCCGGAAGATTGACTGCAGCTCTTGGCTAAACCGCAGATCGAAGGCACGAATGGAAGCCACAACGCTCCAGCGAGAACCAGTAGTGCGGACAACACGCCGGATCAAGTCCCGGAGAATTGTAATGGCCTTTGAACCTCTTGCAGCATCGAGGGCATCGATGATAAGTAGGCCATTGCCTTTACCGCTCCAGTTCTCCAGCACGTCCGCTAGGTCGTGATGCAGGTCCAGCTCCGATTTCAAAGACCCTTCCAAACGATCGGCAGCCAAAAAGACCACATCTTGATGGTCATTTCGCAAGCTACTTCCGAGTTCATGAAGAACGCCGGATTTCCCTGCGCCCGGTTCGCCTACGACGACGAGAGAATGTTTCATCGCTTGGACACGAAGATGTTCGGTGACCGCTCTTTGAATCCGCACGGGCCGCCCATGCACCGCGAGAGTAGCCAGATGATCCAAAGAATCCAAAGTAATGCGCGTATACTCGCGCAACGAGCGAATGTCGAGCAGATAACTCGGCGATGAGACGAGCTCGAATCCCGCGTCGAGCAGCGCTCGTCTCAGCTCCTGACGGGACAACGATCGCCGTGATTCACTCGCAGCGCCCATAACCTGAACGAGGCAGGACCAGGCCTTCACACCTTCCTGTGGATTAGAAAGAACGGAGTTGGCTAAGGTGTTGCTAGCTCGTTGTTCGTCGGCTTCGTCTGGATTCACATCCAGAGTCCCGATTCTGAAGAGAGAGTAGAGGCGCACCACCTTTTCAAGTGGAGGCTCAGCTCCCATCAAATCCCTCCAAGCCCCTAACGAGAGAGTGTGGAAGTCCCCAAAGGCGCGCGCCTCCTGATCATTGCGGGCGACCGTGGCCAAAATCTCCGGGCCAGCTTCCGGTCCAATACGGGAAAGGCAAGCAGCCAAATGTTTCGTAACATTCTCCGGGCTTTCGGAGGACGTTAGGAGCATCATTCGGTCCTGGTTTGGAGCGAGCTCGCGGCGCCACGGAAACTTACCCCCATTCGTGCCCTGCTCAGAAACGATGTACTGCTGAATGAGCTGTGAAAGCACAGGCTTCATTCGCGTGGCGGTGAGTTGAATGGTTCGCTTGACTTCAACGAAGGCGATCCCGTCATTCTCAAAACTGAGCAGGATGTCGGCCAGAGGTTCACCAGTTTCGCAACGAATACTTTGCACTGGAGAATGCGGGAGACCGGGGACAGCGATGCTCTCCGAAAGGCAAGAAACAGCAAAAAACGCGGCGATACGGTTCTGATAATTTATACCTCGCTGTGTTGCGAATCCACCAGCGGGTTTTGTCCTCTCCTCACCCTCCATCGCAATCGCTCCGTTCTCTGCGCTTCATTTACAGGGAGACCGATCGAATTAGACCGTTGCAGGGGTCACTCACCGTACATACGTTCGATCTGAGCCAGGAACTGCCTCGCTCCACTTGCCGTAAATTCAGGCATAATCCGGGATCTCGACCATTTTAAGTGTTCTATTGGGAAATCCAATCATTTCATTTCGTGCAACAAACCTGGATTGGTTTCGATCTCCGTTCCGCCGATCTTGTACAGTAAACTGGTGATGTCTACGGAAGGCATGAAGAGCTAAAAGAAATGTTCAACCTTGAGCAGTTGTCGAAAATCCGATTCGGGATGAGCGAAGTCCCAAAACACGGCGGGCAACGTGGGGACTACGAGGAGAAGTGGAGCCAGTGGTTTCTAGAACGCTCTTTTTTCCGAGACTTCGTGTACCGCAATCCCCGGGGGAAAAGAAAGGGAGAAGAACTTGCCGATGCCGTCACGCTCTTTGGTGACGTTGCGATAATGACCCAGGTTAAAGCGCAGCACGGCCGGCGCGACCCACTCCTCTGGGCAGAAGAGAAACTGAAGGAGGCCTTCCGCCAGCTCAAGAACACCCATGACGACCTCTACCAGGGACGCATAAAGAAGTTGACCAACGACTGCTATGGGGAGATCGCTTTCGACGCGACACACTATCCCAACCGCTTCGGCATTATCATCCTCGCGCACGACTCGCCGCCGTACCTGGCAGCTGAGTTAGTTCCGGAGATCCTCACCGCTTCGTTTCCGATCCACGTATTCTCGCTTCGCGACTTCGGAATGATTGCGGCGCGCTTCGACACCGCGGGGGATCTGATAACTTTCCTCGAGATGCGCGGCGACGTCGCTGCAAGAGAACGGCTACTCGTCCAGGAGGAGGCCGCTAACATCGAGCGAATGATCCCACAAATAAAAGGAATACTTCGATCGCATATGTCCCCGACCACGGAAGAGGTACTGGACAGGACAGTGCGCTCAATCGAGCAAACCGCCACGGGCGAGCTTCTGAACTCTCCAGACTGGCGCTATGGGCTCGCTATCGATGACATGATCGCGCGAGCTCACGACCGGGACCAAGAACTTGAATGGAACCAGAGAAGTAATGGACCGAAAGGGAGCCTCGAAGTCGCTAGGTACTTCGGTTGGCTGACCAGGGACCGACGTATCTGGCTCGGCAGGAAAATCATCGCCAAATGCACGGAAGCCAAAGACGGTGAACTACACTATTTTCGCCACATCCAACCCTCACGCGGAGCTTCCTGCGTTTATCTCGTGACTTCCCAAAGTCGCCCAGAGCGGATCAAAACCCTCCGATATTTAGTAGGCTACGCGTACACTAGGCCCGGCATAAGACAATGCGTGGGAGTAGCCACGGAACCCATAGGGAACGGGCGGTCCTATGACTTCTATGCGCCGCAACACCCGCCTCGGGCGGCAGTACTCGATAAGCTAAAGGAGATGGGCAATCCATTCTCCTCTGATGAATTGGTTTAGAGGGCGCACTTCAACACGCGGGTGGCAAAGCCTTTGAGGTGGGTTTGATTTCGCGGGTGGCCGCTTCCGAAGGGGCGGACAGCTTCATTTCTTGTCTAGTGATCTGAATTTATTCTTCATCCCGCACCAACTCGCATGTTCCCTCCGAATTCCTAATCATTACTACAGGCTTAACCCATCGCAATATTCCAACTGCGGCAAACTTGCCACGAAATCAACAAGAAAAGTTCTAAAATCGTCCCCTTGGGCGCGCCACTCTTTAGGGGGTCCAACCCGGAGAATTTATGATTGGTTTGCCGCTGCGCGAGTCGCGTGCGATTAGGTTCC
>Ga0210409_10002693_pt1 | contig 20802 bp, 20 predicted proteins | sample IncBWH17MmetaG_FD_161649 | JGI IMG/M metagenome (GOLD analysis project Ga0210409, IMG submission 161649) | Forest soil microbial communities from Barre Woods Harvard Forest LTER site, Petersham, Massachusetts, United States - Inc-BW-H-17-M | ecosystem: Environmental > Terrestrial > Soil >...
CCTGCGGCTTCAGCCGCTGAGGTTTGCCTTCTAAGCCCGCGGAATTGACCTCACCACGTTCTAACGCGCAAGCTTCTGATCAAAAAACCTTGCCATCAAGTCGAGGCACTCCTTGGTTTCGGGCAACTGGAAGTGATACCAGAACGCATGCGGCAAGGCCTCAAAGACCACCAACTGCGCGTCGTTCCCGGCGCCCAGCAGCGCCCGATGAAACAGAGCGGTATCGCTCAGCAGCAAATCGCGCGTACTGGTGACCAGCAGGGTCGGAGGCATTCCGCTGAGGTCCGCGAACAAAGGAGACAGCACTGGATCCTTCCGATCGGCGCTTCCAGGATAAGGATCATCGGGCGGCCGTTTGGGATCCATGGGTTGCAACTCGCCGGGGAATCCCTCGAGGGCGAAAATTTGCCGCGAATCGCTGGGACGGCTGAAATCAGTCAGCACCAAAAAAGCTCCGAGCGCCGCCGGCAGCGGAATGCCCAACTGTTTGAGGCGGACAGTGACCTCGCAGGTCAGAATCGCTCCCGCCGACGTGCCGAAAATTCCGATGGCGCGGGGATTGTAGGTTTTCAACAATTCCTTGTAGACCGCGACTACGTCATCCACTGCCGCCGGGAACGGATTCTCCGGCGCCAGCCGGTAATATACCGACACAACTTTGATCTTGGTCAGGTTCGAGATCGGAATACCCTCGACCAGCGATCCGGAGTCGGAAACAAATCCTCCGCCGTGCAGGTTGATCAGCACACGGCCGCGGTTAGCCTCCGGCATAGTCAGCGGGGTAATGACGTCGGTCCGAACCCCTGCAATTTTGGTCTCTTCAACGTTCACCGGGTAAAGCTTGCGCGCCTCGGCGGAACCTCTGGCGCGCCATGCATCGGTGGAGATGCGCCTTTCGGAAAGCGTCTGCGGCGAGGATTTCCTCTCCGCCAGCGAAGCCAACCACTTCTGCGGCTCCGGGCTGATGGTAGAGGGCATGGGAACCACACGGATGACGTGGGCCGTACCGTCGGAGTCAAAAGTGGCGGAGTCTAACTGCGGAGCCGAGGCAGACTGCGCCGACGCCCGCAAACATATTGCGAGCCCAACCATCGCGACGCGACAAAAATAAGCGAACCTCATGGCGACATTTGTAACAGAGCCTGGAGAATAACGAAACGGAGGCCGCAGGAAAGGTCACATGGGGCAGGTCACAGCTGGGAAAGGGAACGATTAAGGACGGGCGTGAATGGAAAGAGCTCGGGTAGAAAGTGCACGGCTGGGGAAGGGCATAGATGAAAAGGGTACATCTGGAGTTGGGCACGGATGGGAAGGGCACGACTTCAGTCGTGCCATCAAGACGATAAGAGACCTGCGGCTTCAGCCGCTGAGGTTCGCTCTTCGGCCAGCGACTGCCAGGATCGTAATGGCCCAGCCGCTCTACGCCAGCGTGTACTTGCCTCTCTCAATTACCTTCTGCGCGATCTGCTGACCCAATTCAATTGTGTTGAACGGCTCGTGCTTCGCCAGGCGCCGCAAAATCGCCAGTTGCGTGCGCAACATATCGCCCTCGGCCACCGCCGCGATCACCTTCTTCGCAGCCGATTCGATCTTGTCCATCGCCTGCGTGAGATAGATGCGGGTCATGGCAATGGGAAGCGCCGCCGCAGCTTCACCTTTACTTTCCACCATCTTCTGCGTACGCAGCACCGCGGACTCCATGGCGTAAGTCTCGATGACAATATCGGCGATTGCGCCCATGACCTCCTGCTGATCCTGAATTGCCTGCATATATTTTTGCGTGGCTGATCCGGCGACGAACAGGCCCAGTTTTTTGGCTTGTGCCACCAGCTTGCGCTCGTCCGCCAACGGACCATCTAATTCTTCGCCCACGCTCGGTCCGGCGAGAACTTCGTCCATCAACTTCTTGATCGCCGGCATGAGCGCCAACTGTCCCGTCATGGCCCGCTTCAGCAGAAAGCCGGTGATGATCAGCCGGTTGATTTCATTGGTGCCTTCGAAGATGCGGTTGATGCGGGCATCGCGGTAAGCGCGTTCGGCAGGATATTCCTCGACGAAACCGTAGCCACCGTAGATCTGCATGGTCTCGTCGACCACGTAGTCGATCATCTCCGAGCCCCAGACTTTAATGATCGAACACTCCACCGCATACTCCTCGATGGCCTTGCGAGTTTCTTTGGCCGCGTCGGCACTCGATTTATCGACTTCGGCAAGCGCCACATCCATCATTCCTACCGTGCGATAGACCAGCGCCTCGCCGACGTAAATCAGCGTTGCCATATTAGCCAGCTTCTCGCGGACCAGGCCGAAGTCGGCAATCACCTTGCTGAACGCCTTGCGCTGCTTGGCGTAGCCGATGGAGTTTTCCAGCGCCACCCGCGCCCCGCCCACGCACATGGCTCCCAGCTTGAAGCGGCCAACGTTCAGGATATTGAAGGCGATGACATGTCCCTTGCCGATTTCGCCCAGCACGTTCTCCGCTGGAACTTTGCAGTCATTCAGGATCAACGGGCAGGTTGAAGATCCGCGGATGCCCATCTTGTGTTCTTCGGCACCGATGGAAAAGCCGGGAAAAGTCCTCTCCACGAGAAACGCAGTGAACTTCTCGCCGTCGACCTTGGCAAACACTGTGAACAGGTCGGCGAAACCAGCATTCGTGATCCACATCTTCTCGCCGTTCAGGATGTAGTGCTTGCCGTCGGGCGAGAGTTGAGCTTTGGCGCGGCAGTTGAGCGCGTCCGATCCGGAAGACGCTTCCGAAAGCGCATAGGCGCCGACGATCTCCCCCGCCGCCAGCCGCGGCAGATACTTCTTCTTCTGCTCCTCGGTGCCAAAATAAACGATGGGCAGCGTCCCGATGCCGGTGTGTCCACCCCAGGTCGTTGCGAACCCGGCGTACTTGGCGATGTGGTCGGCGATCACCGCGGCGGTGACCTTGTCCATCTCCAGGCCGCCGTAGGCCTCAGGAATTTCGGACGAGCTCAGGCCCAGGTCGCCGGCTTTCTTCAACAGATCGCGGGTGACGGAGAAATCCTTGTGCTCCATCTTCTCCGCGTTAGGCAGAATTTCGTTGACCGCGAACTCTTCCGCAGTCTGCCCGATAAGCTGGTGCTGCTCGGTAAAATCTTCGGGAGTGAAGACTTCATCAGGCTTGCGCTCCTCAAGAAGAAAACTGCCGCCGGAGATTTTGGTGGCGGGAATTGCTGTGGTGGTGGCCATCGAGAAACCCCTTCTAACCACCAAGGACACCAAGTAACACGAAGGAACCTAGAACTTTGGTTTCCTTCGTGTTACTTGGTGCCCTTCGTGGTTGATGCCTTTACTTCCAACCCGTACCGTTCACGAAGCGCTTCAGTCCATCTTTCAGATGTGCAACATTTAAGTTTATAAGCAGCCCAATGGATTTACCACTGAGTTTAATGTACGAAAGGATTTGGGCCTGATGGACAGGGGAGATCGCGTCGACGGATTTGACCTCGACAACGACAAGGTTCTCGACGATCACGTCCATCCGATACCCCAGATCGAGCTTGACCCCACGATAGACCACGGGGAGACCTACTTGGGCTGAAGTACCCTGCGTCCAAAAGTTCATATTGCAGGCAAGCGAGGTGTGTGCTCTCCAACAGCCCAGGTCCAAGGAAGGAGTGAACCTTCATCGCTCCCGTAATAACAGCATGACTGACATCTTGAGAAGTGAAATTTCTACTTGCGGTTGCTGCCATGGGCGGGAGACTCCTAGGGAGGAGTCTTTGCCGAGAGCAATTCGACGGCAAGGTCATCCATCACACCAGCGTGTGACTTCCTTCGTGCTACTTCGTGTCCTTGGTGGTTAATTGATTTTGAAGCTATCCTCTATGACAAATTCTCAAATATCCCCGCTGCGCCCATGCCCCCGCCTACGCACATAGTCACCATCCCATAGCGTGACCCGCGTCGTTTCATCTCGCGAATGATCGACGCAGTCAGCTTGGCCCCGGTGCACCCCAGGGGATGCCCCAAAGCGATCGCTCCGCCATTCGGGTTCACCCGCGTAGGATCGAGGCCGGCCTCTTTGATTACGCCCAAGGCCTGTGCAGCAAAAGCTTCGTTCAATTCGACCACGTCAACGTCGGAGAGCTTCAGTCCCGCGAGTTTGAGTGCCTTGGGAATTGCATAGACCGGCCCCAGCCCCATTTCCTCGGGCTTGTATCCGGCGGTGGCGAACGAAACGTAGCGGACGAGAGGCGTGATGCCCAAGACCTTGGCGCGCTCGGCTGACATGACCACCGCCGCAGCCGCGCCGTCGGACGTCTGCGAGGAATTGCCCGCGGTCACAGTCCCCTTGGCGTGAAAGACCGGCTTTAACGCCAGCAGGGCTTCGAGCGAAGTGTCGGCGCGCGGGCCTTCGTCCACTTTGAAAACGATTTCCTGACGCTTGGGTTTGGACCCATTCGGAGTAGTGAAGCTGACCGGCACGGGCACCGTTTCATCTTCGAACTTGCCGGCTTGAATCGCCGCCAGCGCCTTCTGGTGGCTGCGCAGCGAGAATTCGTCCGCGGCCTGCCGCGTAATCCCCAACCGCTGTGCCACTCGCTCAGCGGTAAGGCCCATGGTGAGATAGGCGTCGGGGTAATGATCGATCAGCCACGGATTAGGCGAAATCTTGTGCCCACCCATAGGAATCATCGACATCGATTCGGTGCCGCCGGCGACGATGATTTCGGCGCCGCCGCTCATAATGCGCTCCGCTGCCATGGCAATCGCTTGCAATCCCGAGGAACAGAAGCGATTGATGGTAATTGCCGACACTTCGACCGGCAGCCCCGCTCGCAGTGAGGCAATGCGGGCAACGTTCGTGCCCTGCTCGGCTTCGGGCGTTGCGCAGCCGAGGATGACATCTTCGATCTCCTTGGGGTCGACCTGCGGCACGCGCTCGAGTGCGCCCTTGATGGCAATTGCGGCCAATTCATCCGGGCGGGTGGCGCGCAACGTGCCTTTGAGGGCGCGGCCCACAGGTGTGCGAACAGAAGAGGCAATGACGACTTCTCTCATATCAGGTTCCAGTGGCTGTACTGAACAAGTCTAGCACTCAGCCATTGCGCCAGACGCACGCCCAAGAGCGACAGCCAAACTCTTGAGCACCAGGATATTAGATGCTTTCGGTTTTCGATTCGCATCTAGCCCGGCTCTGAGCAAGTTCGGCCTCGGTTCCATGGCTTAGTCCCTCAAGCCGGACTGACTAACTGGGCGCATTCGTAGATTTGACTTACGTATACCGTATCGTTACACTATACGAAGTGATTAAAAGTTTCCAGCATCGCGGCTTGGAGAAGTTTTTCCGTGCCGGATCGAAGGCTGGGATTCAACCGAAGCACGCGGCCAGGCTTCGCTTACAACTGTTTGCCCTCGACAACGCCAAACGCCCGGGCGACATGAACGCTCCAGGGTGGAAGTTGCATCCGTTGGCAGGGCAACTGAAGGAGCACTGGGGCGTCTGCGTCAGCGGGAACTGGCGCTTGACTTTCAGGTTTGAGGGCGAAGATGCGATCCTCGTCGATTACCAGGATTACCACTAGGAGTTAGCTATGCCGATGCACAATCCGCCACACCCGGGGCTAGTCCTCCGCGAGTATCTTGGAGATATGGCTGTGTCCGCCGCCGCTGCACATCTGCGAGTCACGCGTGTGACCCTTTCGCGAGTGCTCAACGGTAAAGCGGGAATTTCCGCCAAGATGGCTCTTCGCCTGGGTGCCGCACTGGGAACGTCTCCCGATCTTTGGATCAACATGCAGGCCCAATATGATCTGTGGCGAGCCCGGCGGGGCCGGCAACCTGCTGTGCGCCGCTTTCCGCATCTGGCTGAGCCCGTCCCATCAGAACGAAATCTAGACGCCTAGTCTGCGAGCGGGGCGGCGCTACTCCAGCGTCACCGACTTCACCAGATTCCTGGGATGATCTACGTCCAGACCCTTTTTTACCGTCATGTAGTAGGCGAACAACTGCAAGGGCACAATTTCCAGAAGTGGCAGCAGCAGTTCGGGCGCTCGCGGGACAAAAATCGTGTGATCGGCGAGTTCGCGGAGCTCTTCGTCGCCCTCGGAGGCAATCGCAATCACGCGCGCCGATTGCTGCTTGAATCCCCGAATGTTGGCCAGATTCTTTTCGTGGCGCAGCACCGATCCGGAATCGTCGCGGTCGCAGGTCGCAATGATCACTACCGGCAGGTTCTCGTCGATCATGGCGTTGGGACCGTGCTTGGTTTCGCCCGTGGGATAGCCTTCGGCGTGAATGTAGGAAACTTCCTTGAGCTTGAGCGCTCCGTCCATGGCGACGGGATAATGAATGGCGCGGCCCATGAACAGAAAGTCTTCTACCTTGTAAAACTTCTCCGCCAAACGCTCGCAAGCTGAAGGAGCGGACTGCAGCAAAGTCTCAACTTTTCCCGGCAGATCAAGTAATTCGCGAATATATTCCCGCCGCTGCTCCTTGGAAAACTTGCCCCGGATCTGTCCGAGATATAGCGCAAACAGATATAGCACTGCCATCTGTGCGGTGAAGGCTTTCGTCGAGGCGATGCTGATCTCCGGCCCGGCGTAGGTATAGAGCACGCCATCGGCTTCGCGCGCAATGGTTGAATCCACGACGTTCGAGATGGCGATAGTGCGCGAGCCTTTGGCTTTCGCTTCGCGCTGGGCGGCTGTAGTGTCAGCGGTTTCACCCGACTGCGTAATCACGATGGTGAGTTCGCCGGGCCCGATCAGCGGATTGCGATATTCGAACTCGCTGGCGTAATCCACATCCACCGGGATGTTCACCAGGTCCTGGATCATGTACTGACCCGCCATGCCGGCATGGCGACTGGTCCCGGAGGCGACGATGTTGATGCGGCGCAGAGAGCGAAGTTCATCGGTGCTGATGCGGACGTCGTCCAGACGCACCACGCCGTCTTCGAGCGACACGCGCGGCGCGATGGTATCCCGCAAGCCCTGCGGCTGATCGAAGATTTCCTTCAGCATGTAATGGGGAAATCCCCCCTTGTCAGGCATTCCAGTCTCCTTGGATCGGGATGTAAGTATCAGATTCCCGCTCCACCAATGATCGTCCTTCTGACTTCGCCCGCTGGACTCAGCACCAGAATATCCGCCCGCCCGCCCGGTTTCAGCGAACCAACCTGATTCAGACTGTTGCCGCTGCCGTTGTTCAAGCGCACCACCCGCGCCGGGTTCAAAGTTGCAATTCGCACCGCGTTTTGCAAATCCCATTGGGCAAACTTCATTACGTTGCGCACTGCCTGGTCCAGGGTGAGGACGCTGCCCGCCAGGTTTCCTCCGCTCGTGCACCTGCCGTCCTTCACTTCCACTTCGAGCGAGCCCAGGTGATAGCGGCCGTCGGGCATGCCAGTGGCGGCGGTGGCGTCGGTGATCAGCACCGCAGCTTCCGGCCCTTTCGCCTTCAGGAACAGCTCAACGATCAAGGGGTCCACATGAACTCCGTCGGCGATGATGTCGGCGGACAGCCGCGGGTCAGTCAACACTTCGCCCAGAATTCCAGGATCGCGATGACCGAGCGGCCGCATGGCGTTGAAAGTGTGCGTGGCATGCCGACCGCCCGCGGCCATTCCGGCGCGAGCCGCATCCAGGGATGCGTCCGAATGGCCCAGGCTCACGCTGACTCCCCGCTTGGCCGCCTCCTTGATGACTTCTATAGCGCCTGGCAATTCCGGCGCAATCGTCATGACCCGAATATGGCCGCGCGCCGCCTCCCAGAATCGCTCAAACGCGCCCAGCGAAGGCGTCAACAAATCAGCTGGAGGATGCACGCCACGGCGACACGGGCTGATGAACGGACCTTCGAGATGAATTCCCAGCGGTCGTGCCCGCTGTGTAAATGATCCGCGTTGTGCCGCTTCGATCGCATCGGCCAAGCGCGCCAGAGCGGACAAGGTTGCATCCAGCGGAGCCGTGACAGTAGTGGGGAAATAGCTGCTTACGCCACGAGATGCAAGCTGCCGCTCCACCTCCGGTAACGCCTCCGGTGAGGCGTCCATGACATCCCGCCCGGCGCCGCCGTGAATGTGTATGTCGATGTAACCGGGCGCCAGGATTCCGTCGGAGAAATCGAGAACCCGGCTGCCCGCCGGTGTCTCCCGGCGCGCCCGCGACGCGACCTCCACCACGGAACCATCTTCCACCAGCAGCAACGGCTGCTCGATGCGCTCCAGAGGCGTGAATAAAGTTGCGGCAGTGATCGCGATCATGGTCAGGCAATGCTATATAGCAAAGCATCATACTATAGGAAATTGGGATTGGAACTTTTGCATATAAAGGGCAGGTGAACGCGAGTCTAATCCGGCAAGTTCACGGGGATCTGCAGAAGCCGGCGTCCGGTTTCCCAACCGGCGCCGGGTGCTATACTTTTAGCGGTATCGCGCCCCAGGCCCAGTCTTTCTTCTCTTCTTTCGGCCAGCGCGGTTCCGGTGATCGCGTCCGTCGATCTTGTCGGGGAGTGGCTCAGCCTGGTAGAGCACCTGGTTCGGGACCAGGGGGTCGGAGGTTCAAATCCTCTCTCCCCGACCACTACATTTCAAATCGCGCACACAAGATGTCCCCCTGCTTGCGATGTTTTTGCGCGGATGCCGAGGATTATTGTTTTAGACTCTACGCTGCCTTGCCCGAAAGACTAAGGAAACCCCATATGAAAACGGCAGTCATCCCCCTATTTCTTGGCCTTTCCGCCGTCATGCTTGCGGGATGCGGAATGCCGGCAAAAAACACAAGCCTAAATAGCAACGTCGACAACAGCAAGACGACCGCGGAGGCGCCGACTGGTGACGCCCTGCTCGCACTCGACAGGCAGGCTAACGAAGCCTATATCAAGAGTGATTCGAAGTTCTTCGAGAGAATGCTTAGCGACAAGTTCGTTATGCGCGAAGGCGGCCAGCAAATGGACAAGGCGGCGGTTATCAGGATGATCGCCGCCAATCAGTGCGATGTCAAAGACTGGAAACTTGAAGACCCGCAGATGGGCAAGATCGATGCGGACACGTACGTGCTTAGCTATAAAGGAACGTTTGATGGAAGCTGCACCGCCCCGGACGGGAAGTCGATGAAGGTTCCAAGCCCGATCCGTGCTGCGACTGTTTGGGTTCGAACCGGCGACACGTGGCGGGCGGTGTTCCACGGCCAAAATCTGATTTTCGATCCTAAGAACCTACCGCCCGCAAAGGCGGGCAACCAGGAGAAGCCGACGAAGGACAAAGCCCCGACAAAGCCAGCCGCCGACCCAAGCACCGCCGCTATGATGGCGATTGAAAAGAGCGTCTGGGAAGCCTGGAAAACAAAGGACGCCGCGAAGCTCGAAGACCTGACGACAAAGGACCTTTCGTTCCAAAACATATTCGGCACATATTTTGCCAACAAGGCGGACACGATAAAAGACTGGACCTCGGCACGATGCGACATCAAAAGCGTCAGCGTAACCGACGGGGTAGGCACATTGCTCTCGCCGACCGTTGGCATCCTCAGCCGTAAGGGAACCGCCGAAGGAACGTGCGACGGTCAAAAGTTCACGTCGATGCTGGTGTATGGCACGTCGGTTTATGTAAAAGATAGCGACTCGTGGAAACTGGCGTTCAGCCTGAATCGCCTTGATTAGATAACGCAAGAGGGAGCGGAGCGACCGTACCCGTCAGCGGCCCCTTGGCGGGTGGCCCACTCAAGCCTTCTTTTGGCTTGAGTGGGGCAATGGCGCGCCGCGCCGGGGCCTCTGATCCGTAGATAGATGGTAATGCCCGACCATGTCTTTACGCAGACGCAGATTTCGAAACTGCGGCGGACGCGCTTCCACACGGCCTAGAACGTCGGCTTGCTTGCGGCCACGAATATCGGAAGAAGATGGTGGCAGCTGAAGGTCACGAAGTGAATCTTTCCGCATTGTTGAATTCATTTCAGTCTCCAAGGCACAAGCCTCGGCTAGGCCATGCTAACGGCCCCACTCAAGCCAAATGACGGCTTGAATGGGCCACCCGCCCAATCAGGCCAAGGGCTGCGATAGAATCGGTCGGCGCAAACGGCGCAGGAGACGACGATGGCATCAGTGCTGATTACAGGGACGAGCAAAGGAATTGGTTTCGAGGCGGCACTGGCTTTTGGCCGTGCCGGCCACAAAGTCCACGCCACCATGCGCAACCCGTCGCAGTCTCCGGCGCTGGCTGAAATGGCGGCGCGAGAAAAACTGCCAATCACAGTTTCGATCATGGATGTGGACTCGGACCAGTCTGTCGACCGCGCCATCGCGACAATTCTCAAAGACGATGGTCCGATTGAGGTGCTCGTCAACAATGCCGGTATCGAGGGGTCGGGCTCGGTGGAAGAGCTTCCAATGGCCGCCTTCCGCGCAGTCATGGAGACGAATTACTTCGGAGCGCTGCGTTGCATTCAGGTTTTGGCGCCGCACATGCGGCAACGCCGGAGCGGATGCATCATCAACGTGAGCTCGGTGGCCGGGCGCATTGCCAGTGCGCCCCTCACGTCCTACATGGCTTCGAAGTGGGCCCTGGAGGCGTTGAGCGAAGGACTGGCGGGCGAGATGAAGACATTCAATGTCCGGGTCGCGATTGTCGAACCCGGCATCATAGATACCGCCATGGCGCGGCGCATTGGAGACCCACCGGACCATTCGCCGTACCGGCAGAGCAGGCGATTCGCTTTGCTTTTTGAGGCTTCCCTGAAAAATCCGGCACCTCCTTCACTGGTGGCACAGAAGATCCTGGAAATCGCGGAGAGTGGAACATGGCAACTCCGCCATCCGGTAGGACCCGACGCCGCTCCCTTCCTGCAATGGCGCAATGGAATGACGGATGAGCAATGGGTGGATCTGAACAGCAGCGACGACGAAACCTGGTACCGCCGCATCCAGAGCGACTTCGGCCTGGATACTCGACCGAAGAAGTAGAGGAAGTTAGAACATCGTCTGCCACCCTCCGGATTCTTGGGATACCCGTAATACATTCTGTATTGTCTCTGTGATCGGCTAGACTTAGCTCCTTCCCATGCCGCTTTCTGCCGGCGACAAACTCGGGCCTTACGAAATCCTGGCCTCCATTGGCGCAGGCGGGATGGGACAGGTGTATCGTGCCCAGGACTCGCGTTTGAATCGGAACGTCGCGATCAAAGTTTCTGGCGAGCAGTTCAACGAGCGCTTCGAGAGTGAAGCCAAAGCGATTGCCGCGCTGAATCATCCCAACATCTGCCAGATCTACGACGTCGGCCCGAATTACCTGGTGATGGAATACATAGACGGCCTGCCGATTCTTGACTGTGAAAAGCCGCAGGCTCTGCCGCCGGCTGAGGCCCTGCGGATCGCCCGGCAAATCGCTGCCGCGCTCGAAGCCGCCCACAGCAAAGGCATCATTCATCGCGATCTCAAACCTGGAAACATCCTCGCGACCTCAAGCGGCGTCGTAAAGCTGCTGGACTTCGGACTCGCGAAACAGAGCGCTGGCGGCCTGCCTGAGGGCGAAACCCAAACCATGGGCGTCGTCACCCAGGTGGGCACGATCATGGGCACCCCGGCGTACATGTCGCCAGAGCAAGCCGAGGGAAAGCCGGCCGACGCGCGCTCCGATATTTTCTCATTTGGGGCTGTGTTTTACGAAATGCTCGCGGGGCGACGCGCCTTTTCCGGAGGTTCGTCCGCCGCGACTATCGGCGCTATCGTTCACAAGAATCCCGACCCGCTCAACGCGCCGCCCGCGCTCGAAGCGATAGTGCGCAGGTGCCTGTCGAAATCTCCGGACGGCCGCTTCCAGACGGCAACTGATTTGCGCCAGGCGCTCGAAGGAGCCTCTGTACGGGGCATCTCCGGAAGCAAACGGCGCAACATTTCTATTGCTTTGACCATTGCCGTTAGTCTGCTGGTGATCGGTGCCGTCGGTGCCTTCGTTTATCTGCGAGGCGCCAAGGCAGGTATCGATTCAATCGCAGTTTTACCTCTGGAGAATCGAAGCAACGATCCCGATGCCGACTACATCTCCGATGGCGTCACGGAAAGCATCAACAACAGCCTGGCGCGTTTGCCCAGCCTGAAGGTGATTCCGCACAGTGTCGCTTCCCATTACAAAGGGAAAGCTACGGATGTCCAAAAGGTTGGCGACGAACTGGGCGTCCAAGCCGTGCTCACGGGCGACGTCAGGCAGCGCGGCGACAATTTAACCATCGACGTCGAACTCGACGACGTTCGTAACGGCAAACAGTTATGGGGCGAGCGCTACAACCGCAAGCTGGCCGATCTGCTGGCGGTGCAGAACGAAATCGCCCGCGAGGTTTCTCAGCGCTTGCGCTCGCAACTCTCCGCCGAGGACCAGCAAAAGCTGACCAAAGGCTCAACCGACAATCCCGAGGCTTATCAGCTCTATCTCAAAGGCAAGTACTACACCAACAAGCTTTCTAAAGACGGATTTGGCAAGGGCATCGACTACTTCAACCAGGCCATTGCCCATGATCCAAACTATGGGTTGGCCTACAGCGGTCTGGCCTACAACTACATCAACCAGGACGACTGGTTTATGCCTCCCAACGAAGCCGGGCCCAAGACCAGGGAGGCGGCCGAGAAGGCGTTGGCTATTGACGAGTCGGACGCCGGCGCTCACCTTTCGCTGGCCATCGAAACTCACTGGTATGAGTGGAATTGGGCTGCTGCGGAAGGTGAATTCAAGCGGGCCATTGAACTAAATCCCAACAATGCAGAGGCTCTCGGCTACTATTCTTGGTTCCTGGCGCCGATGGGGCGAAAGGACGAAGCCCTAGCGCAAGCCAAGCGATCCCTGCAAGCCGATCCCCTCTCTTCGATGGCGAACTTGTTCGTCGGATCAGTTCTGGTCTTTAACCGGCAGTGGGATCCGGCGATTGCGCAACTGCGCAGTGCCATCGAGCTTGACCCGAATTTTTGGTTTACTCATTGTTTTCTGGGCCGGGCATATGAAGGAAAAGGAAGACTGCCGGAAGCGATTGCCGAGTTTCAGCGCGCGCTCGAACTGGAGAAGGACAATGCCGAGACCTGGTCCAGTCTTGGACACGCTTATGCGTTGTCGGGGAACCGGGCCGAAGCGCAAAAAATATTGGATCACTTGAAAGAATTGTCGGCGCACACTTGGGTCGCGCCTTACAACGTCGCCGTCATCTATGCGGGCCTGGGTGAAAAAGATGAGGCATTCGCCTGGCTCGAACGCGCTTACAAAGACCGGTCCTACTATCTGGCCGAGTATCTGACAACGGATGCGCGTATGGACAGCCTCCGCTCCGAACCGCGCTTTGGTGAACTCCGGCGGCGCGTCGGACTGCCAGAGTGACGCAACCTGTCCGCCGCTCCTGTCGGCCGGGCTGCAAAATTCGGCTGTACACGGCGACGCCATCATGGCGAATTTCTTCGGCAGTTTGTCCCAGCCGAGGAGAGTAAACCATGGGATTGTGACCGCGTTTCTTCAACGCCGAAGACAGATCTCGAACCACCACCTCGGTGCCGCTGCGGCCGGCAAGTATTCGGTTGGTAATGAGAATGTTCAATACGGATGTCCTTGCGTACAGGTATGCCACAGTTGCGGCGATATTGAAAGCAAAGGGAAAGGACCTCGTTCCGAAACGGGAAGCTTGGCGCCGGGCGAATCACTTCCGGTTTTGCCCGTCACTCGGGCACAATACCGACGTGTTGCTCCCACAATTGGATCATCGCACGGTCGCAGCCATCAGCATTGCCGGGTGCTGTCTGGACGTGCTGGGTAGTCTCTATCTTGCTTACGAACTGCTAGGCGGACAACACGGGCCCCTGCGGCTGGTCACGCGCGCGGTGACTTACTCTCTGGTGTTCGGCATTGGCTACGGCGTTGGCCTTGGACTTTTTTTCGGCGTGGTCTCGGGCCTTGCCACTGGCATCACCATTTCGATAGAAATGAATCGTGCAGCTCGCGGCCTTGATCACTATTCCCTGGCCTGGGAAGGATTGTTCAGCGCCATCCGCGGGTTGGCATTCGGCGCGGCGCTGTACAGAACTCTGGGCCTCGAATTTGCAGTAGCTTTTGCCCTTCTGATCACGGTCGGCACCACCCTCACATACTCCCGGGGCATGCGTCCCGCTATCGATTATGTAGCGGCTCGGCGTTCACGCTTTACCCGCCGCCAGTTCAGGGGAACTATCATCCGGACCGTGGGGTACACGGCCGCGGCACTTGTCTGCAGTGCTCTAGTGCATCAGGTGGGTCGCGAGTGGATATTTGCGATCCGGGTAGGGGTTGTGACCGGTTTTGCCACCGGCATCGGAGCGATGGTGAATCCCTACATTGAGTACTATGCTGACAACCTGCCAGAACGACGGCTTGGAGCCTTTGGCCTGGGGCTCATTCTTTGCGGCTTTGTTCTGCAATCATTTCAGTATTGGCTGGCACTGCTGAATGTCCGTATAACCTAGCCGCGCGTGCGAGTTATTCGCAGTCGCACACTCGCCAGCTTCTACATTCAACTGCGCTTCTCAGAAAAAATCGTAGTACAAACGGAACCACGGACTCTTGCGATGTTCCCAATCATGCTTTCTGTTTGTCTCCAGCAGTATCTCTTGCTCCGTCCTCTCCCAGGTTGCGCTAGCCGCTTCGGGTGAGATTGAAGCAAAGTCGACGCCGGAGAGGCGCTCTACAACGTCTTTGTGCGCCCGGTTGAATGCCCGAATTAATGCCGATGGTTCTTGTGCTTCCACCGTAGTAAATACCGAGACTTTCAAAATGTTTAAGTGCACCACAGCCCTGCCCAGCCGACTGGGGCACGGTGGGATGCTTCGACTATACATGTCCCCGCCCGCGGTCTGCATCCCCAGTTCCCGGACGGCTCCTTTTTGTCCACTATGCTTGTTTCGGGTGTACGGTCACCAGGCTCCGCGACAGGGATCAGCCTTACAAAGAATCTTCTCGATCCCGTCTGTAATCTGGTATGGCAGGGTGTTTAAGGAGAAACAGGAATGTTTCTAACTCTGGTTGCTATCGGCGCCGCGGCGTTGTGTGTGTTGATCGTAATCTGGATCAAACGTGCAAGGGACAGGAATGAGATCGAGCAGCACAGCATCGCACCCGAGGCCCTTCATACATTGTTGGCCTCAAATCCGGAGGTCATGGTTTTTGACGTTCGCCAACCGCTCGACCTGTTAGCGGATCCTGAAATCATCGTCGGCGCAACCAGGATTCCCCCAAAAGACCTGCTGGAGAATCCAACGCTCATTCCGAAAGAGAAAGAGTCGGTCGTCTACTGCACCTGCCCCGATGATAAAACCAGCCGAGTCATCTCGCGTCGAGCTCGGGCGCTGCATTTTTCGCGGATACGATTCCTTAAAGGTGGACTGGCAGGCTGGAAGGCGAAGGGTTATCCGGTAAAGCGCTACGATCAGCCGTTCCACCTCGACAGTCGAACCTAGCGCCCGTGCCCGACAGGCTGCTTCTGCCATAGAGGTCCGTGATGTGGCTAAATGCCGTAATTCACGCCACGGAGCGCGTCCTGGTAGGCTTCACGGGCTTCGGTGGCTTTGGTGTGCGCGTCGTGCTCGGTAAAGTGGGCGCTGTCCCACTTTTCCATGGCAGTCATCGAATGGTCGGGAATGGCTAACGCCTCTTCCGCGCGAATGGCGTTAACCCATTCGTCGACCGCCTTTTTGTAGGCGATGCGCAATCGATCAAGATCGGATGTGCTCATGCCACCGCAGGTTAGTGCCATTCCGTAGGCTGGTCAATCGAACCGGCGGAATTTAACCGAAAATTAACCTTGAGTAGTGAGCGCTCGGCCGGAGACCTTACCAAATACGATGGGCGTACACTGTCCCGGATATGAAATGCCGCGCTGCGCTGCCCGTCCTGCTTGGTCTTAGCATGTTTTGCTGTGCCTCACTCGCTCAATCGGTGTCCCTGGTTCGTGTCAACGGACAGCGGATTAACGATCATCTGAAGGCGCTTTCAAAGTTCGGTGCGAATCCACAAGGCGGGGTGAGCCGGGTTGCCTACTCCGAGGCTGATCTGCAGGGACGCAAGTACGCCGTCGGCCTGATGAAAGATGCCGGGCTCGATGTCCACATTGACGCCGCAGGGAACATTGTCGGCACTCGCGCGGGCACCGATTCGACGCTTAAGCCGATCCTAGCCGGCTCTCACATCGATTCCGTTCCCATGGGCGGGAACTATGACGGCGACGTTGGCTCGCTTTCCGCGATTGAAGTTGCGCAGATTCTGAAAGAAAAACAGATTGCGCTGCGCCATCCGCTCGAGGTCATCATATTCGCGGATGAAGAAGGCGGCACTGTCGGTAGCCAGGCCCTGGGCGAAGGCCTGGAGAGAGGCAAGCTTGATCGGCTATCGCAAAGCGGCAAGACAATCGGCGACGGCACACGCTTTATCGGCGGCAACCTCGATCAGCTTTCCGCGGCGCAGCGCCAGCCGGGCAGCATCGCGGGATATTTCGAACTGCACATCGAACAGGGCGGGCGGCTGGAGCAGGAAAAAACTGATATCGGCGTGGTGGAAGGGATTGTGGGCATTCTTGAAAGTGAGGTCACCATCGAGGGTTTTGCCAACCATGCCGGCACCACGCCGATGGACCAGCGGCATGATGCTCTGCTCACGGCCGCGCGCTTCATCGAGAAAGTGAATCAGGTGATCACCAGCACGCCCGGCAGGCAGGTCGGCACGGTGGGATGGGTCAGAGCCGAACCCGGCGCCTACAACGTCGTTCCGGGAAAAGTTGTGCTGGGGCTGGAAGTGCGTGACCTGGACGAAAAGAAGTTTGTCGGCCTGTTCGATCAGCTTCGCGCCGAAGCCGACGCCTTGGGCAAACTCAATCAAACTCGTTTCAGCTTCGCCCCGCCCGTCATCATTCATCCCGCCCTGACCGACAACACCATGAGAAAGCTGATCGGGGACTCGGCCAGGTCGCTCGGCTTCTCAACCAAGTCAATGCCCAGCGGCGCCGTACAGGATGCCCAGGAGATTTCGCATATTGGTCCCGTGGGCATGATCTTCATCCCGAGTGTGGGCGGAATCAGCCATTCCCCGAAAGAGTTTTCGCGTCCGCAGGATATTGTGAACGGAGCAAACGTTCTACTGCAGAGCGTCCTCGCCTTTGACGCGCGCTAGACCGGTGTCCGCTGGGCTGCGCGTTATAAAAGACTCGATGAAGAGCGGCCGCTCTGAGTAAAATACGTAGATTGCTGGCGTCGTGGAGGTGTGTATGCGCCGGACTGCCTCGCGGTTTTTCCTGCTGGTCATTTGGTTTTTCGTGCTTCCCCTGCATCCCCAGGTCGGAGCGCCGCTAGGCCGCTGCGGACCGCGGCCGCCCGATCCGGATTGGCCGCAAAACCAGTTACCTGTCGGCCAAGTGTCGTTAGACAGGCAGACCAGACCGGCAATAGACCCAGTAAGCCTCGAGCGTGACGCTCGGGAACTTGCCGAGCTTTCCGCTTCAATTCCCGCCGACCTGGAACGGGTGAACCGCGGCCTGCTGCCCAAAGACGTTCTGGAAAAACTGAAGCGGGTGGAAAAGCTTTCCAAGCATCTGCGAAGCGAACTGACGCGTCAGTAGAAAGTTGGCGACACCTCGTCATCAGACCTAAGGATGCCGGCTACTGATTTTCGTCGATCGGAGACATTTCCGGGGCGATGGGCGGGCTAGCCTGGATGCGCGGACTTGCCTCCACTCGTTCATCAGAATTTTCTTGAACGCGGGCAGGAGACGCCGCCAGTGGTTGGGACTCGAGAAGGAATTCGTCGGGATCTTCGAAAACAGGCGGGACATAGTCGAACCCGTATCGGTATCTCGGCATATGGAGCCTAGCCAAGGATGGCGGTTGGGCGCTTTTCGCGGTTCTGAAAGTTACCGTTTGAGCGGGCTTCGGGCCCGATTTAGATTGGTCACTCTGTTGAGCGATCGCGAGAATTGGCGCCTGAAGCAGAATACCCGCCACTATCAGCCTAGCGACTAGAGTCCTAAACGCCCGCATGACGTTCCCTCCCCAGTAGATCCGCCTGTTTCTTATAAACCCTAATAGGAGGGAAAGTCTTCGTTACCTTGAGGTTACGAAAGGGTCAGGCAGGGCGCTTCTCGGTCTTGGAGGGAACCCCTTGCACTGGTTTCCTGGGAGCGCTAGCTCTTTCCTGATACCTGATGGCGGGCAGAAACACGGGCCGGTAGTGGCGTCGCTTGCAGTTATGACATCTCATAAACCGGAGCAGGAACAATGTAGGAATTCTTTCCCACAATGTTTTGGGGGAGGAAATGTAAACCTCCAAACCACCGCAATACGGGCAATTCTCTACACCGATTCGGCGCATGTTCAACACCCCCCGGGACTTGTTCGGACCTAAATGCTTGGATGTCCTATCGCGTGCTTGCGACTCAATCGGTGTTTGTTTTCTTGTCGCACCTAACGATTTTACCGCCTAGGACTCGAAGGGCGAGAGTCGCGGACGACAGACTACTCGCGAAAGACAAACAAAGCGCCTAGACCTTTGGAAACACCCATACCACGGAAAAGTTGCCCAGATATTGCTTTGACGGTCAATAAATTCGTCCTGAGAATAGATCGGGCCCTTCGGGCTAACCCACTGTCATTAATCGCAGGGATAACGAACTTGTTTAGTCCTCGTCTAAGCGTGAGATATGACACTGTTTAGATATCGCCGATTTTCGGGCTTAATCGCGCTAGCGTTTTGCCTCAGCGCCATCGCTCAAGGTCAAACCGCGAACCATGACTGGGCCAAGGCAGCGCCCGCCGATAGTGGCCTCTCGGAAGCGAGACTCCGCGCCCTGAGTGCCGCCGTCCGCTCCGACGAGTTTAAGAAAATTGGAAGCATCCTGATCGCCCGCCACGGCAAACTGGTCTATGAAGATTACGTGGAAGGCGATGCCAACAGTCCGCGCGACACCCGCTCAGCGACCAAAAGCATTACCGACGTGCTTATGGGCATCGCCATCCAGGAAGGAAAGTTGGGCGGAGTCGATGCCAAAGTATTTGCGCTACTGCCCGAGCGTGCCGCCCGGGTTCAGAATCCAGACGCCCGCAAAGCCGCGATTACGGTCGAGGATTTTCTCACCATGAGCTCGCCGCTGGAGTGCGACGACTGGAACGACGCTTCCCGCGGCAATGAAGAGCGCATGTATCTGGTGGAAGACTGGGCGCAATTCATTCTGGATTTGCCAATTCGCGGGCGCATGCACAACGGTGAACAGGTTGATCCCCCGCCTTATGGCCGCTATTTCAGCTATTGCACCGGAGGAGTCTTCACCCTCAGCGAGATTCTGGGGAAGTCGACTGGAATGAGGGTGGACCATTACGCTCAACAGAAATTATTCGCCCCGCTCGGAATCACGAACGTGCAATGGGTCTATTCCCCGCTAAACATCCCGCAGACTGGAGGAGGGCTCCGGCTGAATAGCCGCGACCTGTTGAAGATCGGCCAACTCTATCTGGACGGCGGCCGCTGGCAGGGGCACCAGATCGTGAACCAAGAATGGGTACGGAATTCAACCCGTCCACATGCGCGCATTGACGACAGCACCGAGTATGGATACCTGTGGTGGCTCAAGTCATTCAAGAGTGGGGAAAAGAGTTATCCGGCTTTCTTTATGACGGGGAATGGCGGCAACAAGGTCGTCGCGATCCCGCAACTGGATATGACGGTGGTGATCACCAGCACGAACTACAACACCCGCGGCATGCATGAACAGACAGAAAAGCTCTTGACGGAATACGTCCTGGCTGCGGTCAACTAAAATGTAAGGGCTCGAAGTTGGAGCCGCAAATGGCCACGAACATCCAGGCAACTCACCCACCGGAAGGAAGAGGCATTCAATCGCTTCCGGGAAGGCCGGCTTCTCCACTCTGGTTGCGGGTCGCCTTCTGGATTTGCATCGTCATTTCTGTCGCGGTGGTGATACGTCGTGTCTATGCGTTCATGTTCCCGCCGCGGACTGCTCCGCCGCAACTCGCGGCGCTCGATGCCCTCTTCGCGTCGCATATGACGCTGACGCTGGCGCACATTCTGCCTGCATTGGCGTTTGTGCTGGTTGCGCCTTTTGTGGTTTTCCGGAAGTCTGCCCAGACAGTTTGGCCTGAGCGCCTGCTGTTCCCGCTCGGCCTGATAGTCGGACTGACCGCCTATGCCATGAGCGTGTATTCGGTCGGCGGATGGGTAGAGCGGTCCGCCGTGCTGTTGTTTAACACCCTGTTTCTGTTCTCGTTGTTTCGTGCCTACAGGTTCAGGAGTCGCGGCGAGGACCTCCTCCACCGGCGATGGCTGCTTCGGGCGATCGTGATTCTTCTGGGCATCGCCACCACCCGGCCTGTCATGGGCGTATTTTTCGCCACCAGCCGTCTTACCCATTTTGAGCCCAGGCAATTCTTTGGCTGGGCCTTCTGGATCGGCTTTTCGATCAACACTCTGGTCGTTGAGCTCTGGCTGCGTAAAGAGCGCGTCCCGCACTAACCGAAGTCGATCCGTCTCCATCGATACTGTCCTAAATTTTATGGACCACGAAGGACACGAAGTTGCACGAAGGCGCGATTTTTATGGGTTCTCGTCGTGTACCTTCGTGTCCTTGGTGGTTAAATTAGGAAACTACCCATCCATCCCCAGACTTGCTTGTCCACGAATCGAACCAATCGCAGGCAACGAGGCGACAATTACAGGTCATCTCAGTGCCGACAGGCTGGCGACCGAAAATAGCGCGCCGACCGCACGGCTGGCAACATGGTTCACTGATCGACAACGGGCGGGAGAGCAAACAAGGTGTAGAATTTTCT
>Ga0210409_10002697_pt1 | contig 20792 bp, 17 predicted proteins | sample IncBWH17MmetaG_FD_161649 | JGI IMG/M metagenome (GOLD analysis project Ga0210409, IMG submission 161649) | Forest soil microbial communities from Barre Woods Harvard Forest LTER site, Petersham, Massachusetts, United States - Inc-BW-H-17-M | ecosystem: Environmental > Terrestrial > Soil >...
CGCCGGCTGTCTTCATGGCGTCCTGGAAACCCAGTGTGCGTTGCTGGGCGTTGAACGTGGTCGACACGCCTTCGATGATGGCGACCTTGTCGCCGGATTTGATCTGCTTGGCCAGGTAGTCGCCGACCAGCTTGGCGCCAAGGCGGTTATCCGGACCGACGAACGGCACGGTGATGCCTTTTTCCTTGAGCGCGGCGTCATCCAGCTTGTTGTCGATGTTGACCACGATGATGCCGGCGTCGATCGCTTTCTTGATGACGGGCACCAGCGCCTTGGAATCGGCCGGCGCGATCACCAGGCCGTTGACCTTGGAGACAATCATCTGTTCGACGATCTTGATCTGGTTCGAGGTATCGGTTTCGTCCTTGATGCCGTTGGCGATCAGGTCATATTGCGCAGCATGCGCTTTCTGGTGTTCCTTGGCGCCGTTTTCCATGGTCAGGAAAAATTCATTGGCCAGCGACTTCATCACCAGCGCGACCTTCGGCTTGGCGGCAGTCTGCGCCATGGCTGGCAGGGAAGGCAGGGCGCAAACGAGGATGGTGGCGGCAATCAGCTTGAGGCGGATACGGGTATTCATCAAAAGTCTCCTGAAGTCGTTATTAAAATTTTTACCAATGAGTCATGTCGCACGGCAAATCCGTTCGAGCCGGCATGCCGTCATTTGAAACGCGCAAACGTTTGCGCGTTTTTTGATGATAGCACCAGAATCGGCAAAAAAAAAGGTCAGGAAATGATCGCCGGGGACTTCTTGCCTGAGTAGCAATGGAAAATGCCAGGGCTGGCTTGCGAAAGAATCAACGCCCGTGCGCAACGAGCTGCGCCGCCGGCAGGCATTGGCGCCACACCTTCATGCGCAGGTGGACTGCTCAGGCAGACAGGAAGCGCTGCAGTCGTTGCGCGCCGTCCTCCAGCCGTTCCAGGGAACTGGCGAAACACCAGCGCACATAGCCCTCCCCTTCGGCGCCAAAGGCATTGCCGGGCGCCAGTCCCAGGCCGGCGTCGCGCACCAGCTGCTTGCACAGCGCCAGGCTGTCGCTGACGCCGTCGACCCGGAAGAACAGGTACATGGCGCCCTTCGGCCGCGGTGCGGTAATGCCAGGCAAGGTGTTCAGGCGCTCATAGAGGAAGTCGCGCGCCTGGCGGTAACGGGCCACGGTGTTACCGATGATTTCATCGCCGCGCTCGATGGCGACGATGCCCGCACGCTGCACAAAACCGGGAGCACAAGAAGTGTTGTATTCGATCAGCTTGCCAAGATCCGGCATCAGCGCCGGCGGCGCCACCAGCCAGCCGAGCCGCCAGCCGGTCATCAGCCAGGACTTGGAAAAACTGTTGGATGAAATCAAGCGATCGTCAGCGTCGGCGATGTCCAGGAAAGAAGGCGCGCAGGGATGCGGCTGCTCGCTGTACACCAGCCGCTCATAGACATCGTCGGCGACGATCCAGATGCCAAGCCGGCGGCAATGCGCCAGCACGATTTCCTGCTGTGCGCGCGGCATCACCCAGCCGGTCGGATTGTTAGGCGAATTCAGCAGCACGGCGCGGGTGCCGGGTGTCAGTGCGTCCAGCAACTGCTGCAGGTCGAGCTCCCAGGTCTGGCCGAACTGCAGCGCTACCCGCACCACCTCCGCGCCGAGGATTTTCGGGATTTCGCTGACATTGGGCCACAGCGGCGTCACCGCCACCACCCGGTCGCCAGGGCTGATGATCAGCTGCGCCAGCACCATCAAGGCGGATACGCCGGAAGAGGTGACCGCGATCCGGCCGGCGTCCAGCGGCTGGTGCAGGCCGGACAGGTACTTGGCGATCGCCTCGCGCAGCGGCGGGATGCCGTAGTTATGGGTATAGAAGGTATCGCCGTCGTCCAGCGCCGCCTTGGCGGCATCGCGGATGAAAGCCGGCGTCACCTGGTCTGGCTCGCCGAACCAGAACGGCAGCACATCGTCGCGGCCGATGCCGACATTGGCAACTTCGCGAATGCGCGAGGCGCCCATTTCACGCACCAGGGCGCGGGCAACTGCGGGATGATCCAGAGACATGGCAAGATCCGGTTAACAAAGGCGAACACCAAGTGTAGCTGAAAGCCTGGCCCGCAGTGGCATGGCGCCATCGCCATGCCAGTCAACCGATCATGCAGGTCGGGGAAATAAAAAAGCCGCTCAGGGAGCGGCTTTTCGGATTCAGGTCAGCGCTTAGGCTGCCTTGCGTTTGGCGACGACTTTTTTGGGAGCCGCCTTTTTGGCCGCCGGTTTCTTGGCCGCCGGCTTCTTCGCTACCGCCTTGACTTCAGCGGCGTCATCTTCGCTTTGAACTGCCGCCGCCTTGGCCTTGCCCTTGGCGGGCGCCTTGGCTTTACGCTCTTCAAATTCGAAGCTGACCTTGCCATCCTTGCCCTTGACCAGGAAAGCCTTGAACGGACGGCGCGTGCGCTGCGAAATGAAACCCGGCAGCAGATCGGTCTTGCCGTCGTTGAGCAGCTTGACCATTTGCTCCGGCAGGATTTCTTGCTGCAGGATGATGCGGCCGCTGCGGAAATCGCAAGCCTTCGGTTTGGCTACGGTTTTTTCGCAGACGTAGGCCAGGCCCATCTCATACACGCCGCTGGCGCATTTCGGACACGGGCCCAAGGCAGTCTGGCCGGTGAAATCGACGCCTTCGCCATCTTCGCCTTCGCCGTCATTCTGGCCGAAATCGAACTCCAGCTTGAAATTCTTGATTTCTTCGTCGCGGCTGATTTTCAGGATGGCGGCAAACGGCCGGCCCATCTTGGAACGGAAACCCTGCAGCGGACCGATGGTGCGCTTGGTCAGCAGTTCTTCCACTTCAGGAATTTCGAACTGGCGGCTGCCGGGCGTCTTGCTCATCGAGAATTCGCACTTGGTGCAGGCGAAACGGCGATAGTTTTCCTTGACCACGCTGCCGCAGTTCGGACATGGCGCCAGCAAGGTAGCGTAGTCGCCCGGGATCGTATCGTTATCGTATTCCTTGGCGCGCTTGACGATGATCTGGGTCAGCTGTGCGATTTCGCGCATGAACTCTTCACGGCTGATGGTGCCGCGTTCGATCTGCGACAGCTTGTGCTCCCACTCGCCGGTCAGCTCAGGCTCGGTCAGCTCATCGACGCCGAGGCCGTGCAGCAAGGTCATCAGCTGGAACGCCTTGGCGGTCGGCATCATTTCCCGGCCTTCGCGCAGCAGGTATTTTTCGTTCAGCAAACCTTCGATGATGGCAGCGCGCGTCGCTGGCGTGCCCAGGCCCTTGCCGGCCATCGCTTCGCGCAGCTCGCCGTCGTCCAGCAGCTTGCCGGCGCCTTCCATGGCCGACAGCAAGGTGGCTTCCGTGTAGCGCGCGGGCGGCTTGGTGACCAGGCCGTTGGCGGTAATCTTGTCGGTCTTGACCTTCTCGTCCTTGGCCACTGCAACCAGTGTGCCACTGTTTTCCGGATCCTTCTCATCCGCGGCTTCCTTGCCGTAGATCGCCAGCCAGCCCGGATTGGTCATGACCTTGCCTTCAGTCTTGAACTGATGGCCGGATACTTCGGTGTAGCGGGTGGTGACCTGGAACTCGGCTGCCGGGAAAAACACTGCCATGAAGCGGCGCGTCACCAGGTCGTACAGCTTCTGTTCCGGTTCCGACAGATTCTTCGGCGCCTGCGTGGTCGGGATGATCGCAAAGTGATCGCTGATCTTGGTGTTGTCGAAGATACGCTTGTTCGGCTTGACCCAGCCCTTGTTCAGGATCTGTGCGGCAAACTGCTGGTAGTTATTGTTCTCGGAGACCGTTTCCAGCGCTTGCTTGACGGTGCTCAGGTAATCTTCCGGCAGATGACGCGAATCGGTACGCGGATAAGTCAGCACCTTGTGTTTTTCGTACAATGCCTGCGCCAGGCCCAGGGTATTCTTGGCGGAAAAACCGAAGCGCGAGTTGGCTTCGCGCTGCAGGCTTGTGAGGTCGAACAGCGCCGGCGCCATCGAGGTGGTCGGCTTCGATTCTTCCTTGACGTTGCCCAGCTTGCCGCGGCAGGCGGCCACGATGGATTCGGCGGCGGCCTTGCTCCACAGGCGCTCGGCGCGCTTTTCCGGATCGTTTTCATCCTTCTTGTGGGCAGTGTCGAGCCAGCGGCCTTCATAGATGCCGGCGGCGCAGACGAATTCGGCGCGCACTTCCCAGAAATCGCGCGGCACGAACTTCTTGATCTTCTCTTCGCGCTCAACCACGATCGACAGCGTCGGTGTCTGCACCCGGCCGACTGTGGTCAAATAGAAACCGCCTTCTTTCGAATTGAAGGCGGTCATTGCACGCGTGCCGTTGATGCCGATCAGCCAGTCCGCCTCGCTGCGACAGCGGGCGGCGTCGGCCAGCGGCAGCATGTCCTTGTCTTCGCGCAGATGGGTAAAGCCGTCGCGGATCGCGCCCGGCGTCATCGATTGCAGCCACAGGCGCTTGACCGGCTGCTTGGCTTTCGTATATTGCGCGATCAGGCGGAAAATCAGCTCGCCTTCGCGCCCGGCGTCGCAGGCGTTGATCAGGGAAGTGACATCCTTGCGCTTGATCAGCTTGTTGAGCACCTTCAGGCGCGACTCGGTCTTGGCGATCGGGTTCAGCGCAAAATGCGGCGGAATCATCGGTAAATGGGTGAAGGTCCACTTGCCGCGCTTGACGTCGTATTCTTCAGGCACTGCGATTTCCAGCAAATGGCCGACCGCCGATGACAGGACGTATTCGTCGGATTCAAAGTACTCATCGTGCTTGGTGAAGCCGCCGAGCGTCTTCGCGATATCGTTCGCGACAGAAGGTTTCTCGGCAATGATGAGGGTCTTGCTCATAGTGTTGTCTCGAAAGTAGTGCGCAATATTTCAGCGCATTTTTTTGCTTATGCACGCCATGGCTTGTTTTTTAGCCATCGCGGCAGTTCGGAATTTTGGTTGCCAGAGAGAAATTCTCTCATCATACACCAGACGATTTCGCTGCCAACTCCACGGCTAATATCGAAATCAGCACTGTGGCGGGCAAATATTGCGGCAATGATAAGCGGGTTGCTGGAAAAGCTGCAAGTGCGCAGGTCCACCGACATAGGGGCAGATGGCGCTGAGCGCGGCTAATGCAAGAGGCGCGGCTCGGGATCGTCGTCTTCGTCGAGAAACAGCTCGTCGAACATCAAGCCGTCCGGCTCCTTGCCCTGACTCCATAGCACCATCAGCACGATCACCTTGAGTTTGTCGAGCGGAACCGGGGTCTCGCTGACGGTCAGTGCGCGCTCGATCACGATCTCGCGCTGCACCGGATTGAGCATCTTGGCCGACTCCAGGAACTGGATGAAACCAATCGCGGCAATGCCCAGTACGTCGATTTCCTGCTGAGCGTAAATGCGGATGCCAAAGGAAAAAGAGGTTTGCTGCGGATACTTATCAGCGAATTCGTGGTTGGCTTCCGCCAGATCCGTCAGCCAGCCGAGGGCTTTGGTGATCTCGTCTTCTTCAAAGCCGATCGCCGACAGCTTCTTGACCAAGGCCTCCGGTTCAGGGCAGGCATCGGGCCGATAATAAGTTTCATACAGATAAACGAGGACTTCAAACATGGTTCTACTGTATCGCTAAGGTAAGGGTGTGACAAGTAAAGTGCAACTTAACAATGAAATGCTTTACAACAATGTTGCAGCTTCGAGCGTCAGTATACGTATATTAGTATCGCAGGATTTGCGCAAAGCTGCGCGAAATCGCAAATTAGATCTTAAATGCGTTACAGCATTATCAGTCGAGGCGGCGGTAAAGAGCGCCGGGCAGAACTTCGATCAGGCCGGCCAGTTCCAGCGCCAGCAAACGGCCGTTCAAGCTCGCCGCGTCGCTGCCGCAGCGCACCGCCAGCACATCGAAACTGACCGGATCATGGCCGAGCTGCCGCAACAGTTTTTGATCGTCATCGCTTGCCGCTAGCGGATCCTCGGCGGCGGCCTGGGTCACGCCGCCGGCCTCGTCAGCCACGCTATCCGCCTGCGCCGGGGTGTGGAAACTACGCAACTCTTCCAAGATATCCTGCGCCGATTCCACCAGCTTGGCGCCCTGCTTGATCAGCTGATGGCAGCCTTTCGCCAGCGGCGAGTGGATCGAACCGGGAATGGCAAACACATCGCGCCCCTGCTCGGCCGCCATGCGGGCGGTAATCAGCGAACCCGACTGGGCCGCGGCTTCCACCACCAGCACGCCGCGCGCCAGGCCGGAAACGATACGGTTACGGCGCGGGAAATTGGCTGCGATGCCGGGCACGCCCAGCGGGTACTCGCTGACAATGCAGCCCGCTTCAGCGATCTGGTGCGCCAAGCCGCGGTTGCGCGCCGGGTAGACGATGTCGGCGCCGGTGCCGATCACGGCGATGGTGCTGCCCGCTTCCGCATAACCCGCCGCGCCGCGCAAAGCGCCTTGATGGGCGGCGGCATCGATGCCCAGGGCCAGGCCGGAGATGACGGTCAGGCCGCGCTGGCTGAGGATTTCTGCAAAGCGTTCAGCATTGGCGATGCCCTGCCCAGTCGCGTTGCGGCTGCCGACCACCGCCAGCGCCGGCCGCGCCAGCAGTTCAGCGCGCCCCTTCACATACAGCATCAGCGGTGGATCGCTGATGTCCAGCAAAGCTTGCGGGTAGCCTGCGTCCGCCAAGGTCAACAAGCGGTTGCCCGCTTGCTGCAGCCACTCCAGAGTGCGTTCGATCAGAGCCAGAGTGGCGTCCGAGGGCGGTGCCAGCAAGGCATAGGCGATGCGCTCAGACACAACCTTGTGCAGGGCGGAGAAGGAAGTGGAAAAGATGCTGGCCGGAAGGCCGAAGGCCGCCAGCAAGCGGCGCGCAGTTTCGGCGCCGACTCCGGCAGTCTGGTCGAGACGCAGCCAGGATGCCAGTTCATCGGCATCGGCGGCGGCCCGATGGCGGCTCAGACCGGCGCCGCCATCATCGTCGTGAAGATTATCTTTATTAACAGCAAGGACCTTTACTTCATTGCGGCGATCTGGCGGTGTCGCCGATATCGACCGTATTCTGGACTTCCATGATCAAGCCATACGAAATATGGTTGAACACGCGGAAGATGAACAGGGTACCGTATTGTTCGTCCGGCAGCTTGACCTTCTTGTTGTGATCGGCAGGATCCTTGATGGTCGTACCCAGGCGGGACAGCTGCAGCACCGTGCCGACGTCGATATTGTCAGCCTTGCCCTGATTGATGGTGGCGATCTGGTTCTGCGCCGCCGTGGCCACGCCGCCATAGATGGAGACGATGCGGGCATCGACATTGCCGGCCGGCGCATGCGGCACGTAATTCAGGATTGGTTCGACCGGGCGTGGAATGATGCGGTCGCCGACCTGCATTTCTTCCTTGACGTCGACCACGCTGAAGGTTGCCGCCTCATCCGGCGTGCTGCCGCGGCGCTCCAGTTTCAAAGTACCCAGGTACAGCGCTTCGTTGGCGATGACCTTGCCCGTGACCGGATCCTTGAGCGGAGTGCCGGGACGGAATACCTGGAATGCAGTCGCATCCGCCAGGTCGCCGCGCACATAGGCCTTATCGCCCTTGCCTAGATTAATATGGCCTTCCTGCACCGCCACGATATGCGGCGCGCTTTTCAAGTCGTCGCCTTCGATGATCAGCGGTTGCGACAGGAAAGGACCGATGGCATCGGTGGAAATGGTCGTAATCGCATCGCGGCCGATGCCTTGCACCCGCACTTGCGGCGACAGCTTGACCACGCCGGGTTCGCCGCTAGTGCTGTTGCCCAGGCGCAGGCGGCCGTTGACACGGTCGAAATACACGATCTGGCCTGGATAGATCCAGTGCGGATTGCGGATCTGATCCTGGTTCAAGCCCCACACCTGCGGCCAGCACCATGGATGTTGCAAGAATTGACCGGAAATCCCCCACAGCGTGTCGCCACGCACTACCACGTGCTGGTCCGGAGCATTCGGCAAAAACTCGCAGCGCATGGTCTTCACTGCCTGGGCGTGGGCCATGCTGGAAATGCCAAATCCGGTGCATAAAGCAAGAAGGAGTGCAGCTGTGCTAAACTTTTTCATATTGTTTCCGGTGAATACTGCGTTAAATTGGCGCCTGTACCCTGGAGCTTTTCGGCTCCCGGCCGGTTCGTCGCCACGGCATTTGATATTGGTAAAGCAAAATAAAGCAAAAAACTTGCCATAGTGAATCAAATTTTGCCCATAATCGATTGAACTAGCAAGAGAAAACCCCTTCCAAACCGCCTAATTGTTACGTATTCAAGCATGTCCTTATTAAATATTCTGCGTTATCCCGACGTCCGCTTGCACAAAATTGCCAAGCCAGTGACAGTTTTTGACAGTCGGTTAAAAAAATTGATCGCCGACATGGCTGAAACCATGTACGAAGCGCCAGGCGTCGGCCTGGCCGCTTCGCAAGTCGACGTCCATGAGCAGCTGGTGGTGATCGATACTTCCGATACCGGCACCGACCTGCGGGTGTTCATCAATCCGCAGATTCTCTGGGCCAGCGAAGAAAAGCAGATTTACGATGAAGGCTGCCTGTCTGTGCCAGGCGTCTACGATGGCGTTGAACGCCCTGCGCGTGTGAAAGTGCGCGCCCTGGACGCGGACGGCCAGCCGTTTGAAGTCGACGCCGATGGCTTGCTGGCGGTCTGCATCCAGCATGAAATGGATCACTTGCAAGGCAAGGTATTCGTTGAATATCTGTCACCGCTGAAGCGCAACCGTATCAAGGCCAAGATGCTCAAGGAAGAACGCGAGCAGAAGCGCGACAAGCAATACGGTACGAGATAAACATCTTTTCCATGTTGCGGGACAAACTGCAAGAAGCGCCCTGTCAGCGGCTCTTGCCGTTTGTCCCGTAGTCATTTTGGCCACCCTTCGCCTTATCGCTCACAATGAAAATCATCTTCGCCGGTACTCCCGAATTCGCCGCCGTGGCGCTCAAGGCCCTGCACGACGCCGGTCACCAGATCGTCCTCGCGCTGACCCAGCCGGACCGCCCGGCCGGCCGCGGCATGCAGCTGCATGCGTCGCCGGTCAAGCAGTTTGCGCTCGATCATCAGATCCCGGTCGCGCAACCGGTATCGCTGCGGCTGGATGGCAAATACCCGGAGATCGCCAGCGAGGCGCATCAGCTGCTGCAAGCGACGCCGCATGATGTCATGGTGGTGGCCGCCTATGGCTTGATCCTGCCGCTCAGCGTGCTCGACATCCCGCCGCGCGGCTGTCTCAACATCCACGGCTCGCTGCTGCCGCGCTGGCGCGGCGCGGCGCCCATCCACCGCGCGATAGAAGCCGGCGACAGCGAGACAGGCATCACCATCATGCAAATGGACCAGGGCCTGGATACCGGCGCCATGCTGCTGATCGAAAAACTGGCGATTGCAGCAGACGACACCACCGGCAGCCTGCATGACAAGATGGCAAAGCTTGGCGGTCAGATGATCGTGGAAGCGCTGGCTCGCCTTGGGCACGATGCATTGCCGGCAACGCCGCAGCCGGCGGAAGACGTGACCTACGCCGCCAAGATCAGCAAGGAAGAAGCAGCGCTGGACTTCGCGCTGCCGCCCGAGGTGCTGGAACGCAAGATACGGGCATTCAATCCCTTCCCCGCAGCTTCTGCTTCATTCGCTGGCGTTACCTTGAAGTTGTGGCAAGCACAGGTAATTGCCGCCGATGGCAAGCACGCACCTGGAACCATCATCAGCGCCGATCCGCAGGATGGCGTGGTGGTGGCTTGCGGTAGCGGCGCTTTGCGGATTACCGAATTGCAGAAACCGGGTGGCAAGCGGTTGCCGGTGGCGGAATTCCTGAAGGCGTTCCCGATGCAGGGCGGTAAATTCGATTAGACGGCGACCAGCAGGCATTCCAGGTTTTGGGAGCCGCACCATACTGCATTCGGGGCCAAGGCAACGGGATGTTGAATCGCGGCCGCTTCAATGCAAACAAAGTGCTGATACGAATCCAGCTTCAGATCGGCGATCCGCGCGCAGCCGGTTTCCCAGGGATTCCACACCACCGCATCGACAAACCCGGCCTGGCTTGCGATCACACTATGCTGGTGATCGCTCAAGGTAATCGGCTTGTCGACGGCGAAATAAACACGGTCGACTTCTTCCCTGATATGCAGGACTTCCGCACCCTCCTGCTTGATGCGGCGCTCATCCATTGAGTCCCGGTACTGATGACCGGCGAGTCCATACACTGCAGCGCCGGCAAGTTGCGTGCTCAGGTAGGTATGCAAGGCACAGGTAAAGTCAAAAGGCTGGTCTCCAGTATTGGTAACCACCAGTTCTGTATTGAGCTCCTGGCCGGAAAATTCAACGCGCAATTCCAGCGAGAAGGCATGCGGAAATATGCTCCGGGTTTCCTCGGAATCGCCGAGGCCAAGGCGGATCAGGCCGCTGCCATCGATCTGACGGGAAGTCTCCAGCAAGGTCCATAGGCTGACGCGCGCAAAGCCATGCTTGGGCAGCGGGCCTTCGTTGGAAAATTGCGGGAACACAACCGGTATGCCGCCGCGAATGGCGCTGTCGCTGCGCCAGGAATTGAGCGGGCTCATGAACAGTCGTTCGACGCCATCCGGCGTGCGCCAGGAACAGATATGGGCGCCGTGCAGGCTCACTTTTACCTGCGCGCCGTCGGCGGAGGTAGCGGTGAGGAAATCGTTGGTCGGTTGCGGATTTTCTGAAGTCGGCAAAATCATCTCTCCTATGGCTGTCCGCATATTATGCGCCAGAGCCATCCATTTCTGAAGACTACCGTATCGATTCAGCCATCTTGGTTGCCATCATGCGCTTGCTTGAGGCACCGGCACCGCCAGACTGATTCCATGCTGGGTAAAGCCAAAATTTTCATAGAACCGGTGTGCATCCATCCGCTTCAGGTTGGACGACAGCGCGATCTTGTAGCACCCCGCTTCACCGGCGATCCGCACGGCATGATCCAGCATCACGCTGCCGATGCCCTGGCCACGGCAGGCGCGGCTGATGACCACGGCATCCAGCACCGCCTGGCGGGTGCCTTCGTGCGTCAGACTGCAGAACGCCAGCAGGCTGAAGGTGCCGACCGCGACATCGTCGGCAAATACAAGATATGCGCGGAAATAAGGATAGGCCGCCATCTCGGCCATGATCTTGTGGGCGCCGGCCGCATCCAGCGTGGCGGCGCGCGTGGGGGCATCGTCCATCTCGGCCAGCAAGGCCACCAGCGTGCCAGCATCGTCGGGCGTGGCCTGGCGCACCGTAACGTGCGGCAGGGAATGATCGGCAGTCATGGGTCTTTGCTCCGTAACGAAATGCGCAAAAGGATAAAGACTATACCGAAAATTCCACGGATGGAAAAAATGACGGGGCGTCTGCAATACAGACACCTCGTCATCGAGAAAGAACGGCAATTGTTTAGATAAACAGCTTGCGCATGCGCGACGACACCAGGTCGATCATGCTGACGGCAACCACGATCATGATCAGCACAGCACAGGTTTGCGCATATTCGAAGCTGCGGATGACTTCCCACAGGATCACGCCGATACCGCCGGCGCCGACCATGCCGACTACCGTCGCCGAACGGACATTGGCTTCGAAGCGATACAGGACATAAGAAATCCAGAGCGGCATCACTTGCGGCAAGACGCCGTAGACGATCTCTTCCAAGGCGTTGGCGCCGGTGGCGCGGATGCCTTCGACCGGTTGCGGATCGATCGCTTCCACAGCTTCCGAAAACAGTTTCGAGAGCGTCCCGGTAGTGGCGACGAACAGCGCCAGGACGCCGGCAAACGGCCCCAGCCCCACGGCCACCACGAACAGCATGGCAAACACCATTTCATTGATCGCGCGCGCGGCGTCCATCAAGCGGCGCACCGGCTGGTTAACCCAGGCTGGCGCGATGTTCGACGACGCCAGCAAGCCGCACGGCACGGCGCACACCACTGCCAGCGCCGTACCCCAGACGGCAATCTGTATCGTCACCAGCAGCTCTTGCAGGTAAGTGCGCCACTCGTGGAAGTCAGGCGGGAAAAAGCTGGCGGCGTAGGTGCCCATGTTGCCGCCGTCGCGCAGCAGTTCCAGCGGACGCATGTCGGCGCCCTTCCATGACGCGATCAGGATTGCCAGCAGCACGCCCCAGAACAATGTCCGGCCAATCGACTGCTTGGGCGGAACAGGAAACGTGGTTTGCATTTTCAGAGGTACGGAACTAGTCATTGCTTAGGATTTGGCCAGGTCGGACAATTTGCGGTTGATGTCGTCAAGCTTGGTTTTCTTTTCGTCGGCGCTCAGGTTCTCGTCGGCTTCCAGCTTGCCCTTTTGCTTGAACAGTTCCAGCTGGCGGATAGGGTTCAGCTGGACATTGCTGGACTCGGCAAAGCCGCTGTATTGCAGCTTGGCCAGCTGCGCTTTTTCTGCCGCGGCGTTAGGACCGGTCTTGCCGTAGTTGATGAAGAAATCCTTGACCTTGGCCTTGACGTCAGCCGGCAGATCCTTGCGCCATACCAGCGGATCGGCAGCGATCAGCGGCGACTTCCAGACGATGCGCACTTCCTTGGCGACCGCAGGCTGACGCTCTTCGATACGGTCCATGGTGTCGGATGCAAACACCGCGGAATCGAGCTGCTTGTTGGCAACGGCCAGGATGTTGGCTTCATGGTTGGAAGTACGGATGACCTTGAACGCGGTTTTCGGATCGACATTGTTCTTGGCGAAGATATAGTAGTTCGGCAGCAGGAAACCGGAAGTCGAATTCGGATCGCCGATACCGAAAGTCAGATTCTTGGAATTCTTCAAGACGTCTTCGATGCTCTTGTACGGGCTGTCTTTCTGCACGCCCACCAGGCTGTAGTAGCCCGATGTGCCGTCCGGATTGACCACATGCGCGAACACTTCGCCGCTGGCGCGGTCGACCGCTTCCATCGCCGACTTGTTGCCGAACCAGCCCATCTGCACCTTACCGAAACGCATACCTTCGATGATGCCGGCGTAGTCGGAAGCAAAGAAGCCGTTGACCTTGACGCCGATGCGCTTGCTCATTTCGTCCAGCACCGGCTGCCAGTCCTGCTTCAGGTTTTGCGACGATTCAGTGGAGATGATGCCGAAGTTCAGCACTTTGGCGTCGTCGGCGTGCGCAGTCGTTGCCGCCAGCATCGCCAAGGTCATTGCGGCGCCGGAAAATAATTTTGCAAACATGATATGAAACTCCAGATGAGGATGGATGTGATTGGATAAGCTGTTGCGTGGAAACTGGATAGGCTCAGGCTGCGACCGCCATTGCCGGGATGCTGTCGAACGGCGTCGGCACGGCGGCAGCCGGCCGGGTCAGGCTGTTGGAGCCGCCCAGGATGTCCTCCGCCTCGCTGCCATACAAATCGCGCAGCATGGCTTCGGTCAGGGCGCTGGAGGGGCCGTCGTACACCACGCGGCCTTTGTGCAGCGCCACTGTGCGCGGACAGAAGCGCAGCGCCACATCGACCTGGTGCAGAGAAACAATGACAGTGCTCTTGTCGCGCTGGTTAACATCGGCCAGCGTTTGCATCACGCGCCGCGCCGATTCCGGATCCAGCGAGGCAATCGGTTCATCGGCCAGCACCACGCGCGCCTTCTGCACGATGGTGCGAGCGATCGCCGCCCGTTGCTGCTGGCCGCCGGAGAGCGCCGAGGCGCGCTTATATGCATGATCGGAAATGCCGACGCGCGCCAGCGCTTCCAGCCCGAGCGTTTTTTCTTCGGCTGTAAACAATTTGAAGCAGCTGCGCCAGAGCGGCATGCGCGACAAGCCGCCGGTCAGGACATTGGTCAGAACCGGCAGGCGGCCGACCAGATTGAATTGCTGGAAGACGAAACCGACGTTGGCGCGGACCGCCCGGATATCACGGTCGACCAGACCGTCCTTCTGCACCGATTTGCCATCGATGGAAATAGTGCCGCCGCTGCTATCTGCTGCCATCAGGCCGGAAATATGACGCAATAGCGTTGATTTCCCTGAACCGGATGCACCGATCAGCGCCACCATTTCGCCTTGCGCAAAACACAGACTGACATTGTCCAGCGCCCGGAAGCCGCCGCGGAATGTCTTTGATAAACCTTTGATTTCGACCATGATTGTTACCGCCATTACGCTTTTGAATGGCCGAAGTATTGCGGTCAAATATGTCAGGCGTATGAAAGTATTGTGACCATTCGATTACAAAGGGCAAATTTGTAGACAATCTACAAGTCTGTTTTGAGTGGCTTGGTTGCTGCTAGGAATTACTTTTTTACAGGAAAGAAAATCCGATTGGCCGGCACCCAGCTTGGGAAATGGTGCCGTGCTGAGCGCGGCGCAGCCCAGTGTCGTGTCATGCCTGATCTGTCGGTATATCGCGCCGGCCTTGGCCCGTAGCGCTAGGCGTGCCGAGGAGACATAGCGGGGCTATGGCGACGAGGCGCAACGACGCGATACGGGTCAAGGACCAGCCAGATGCCGACAGATCAGGCATGACACGACACTAGCGCTGCACCACAATCGGATTGACGCTGGTGCGCTGGCGGATCTGCTGCAGGATGTTGTCGGCATCGGAACGGCTGGTGTAAGGCCCTGCGTACAGGCGATACAGGCCGTTGACGGCGACGCTGTTGAGGGAGTCAACCAGGCCGGACAGCTCCTGCATCAGGCGATTGCGGGCGCCATCGGCATTGGCTTGCTGGGAATAGGCGCCGAATTGCAGATAGAAGCCGCTGGCCAAGGTACTGTTGCCATCGCTCTGCGCCAAGGCGGGAGCGATCGTGGCCGCAGGGGGGGATGACGGCGGATCAAGCAGCAGCGGTTGCGCCGTCAGCACCGGCATGTCCACCGATTCAGCGACCACGGCTGCCGGCGCGCTGTTGTCCCTGGCCGGTTCAAGCGGCGCTGGCGCCGCCGTCGCTGCCAACGTGCCGTTCTGGCGCTGCTTGTTCATGGCGATGATATCCGCCGGCAGCAAACGCTCCACCTCCAGCTGGCCGCTGCCGCTGCCGAGATAGCCCAGCTTCAGCGCCGCTGTGTATGACAGGTCGATGATGCGGCTGGAATGGAATGGTCCGCGATCGTTGACCCGCACGATCACCTGTGCGCCGGTTTTCAGATTGGTCACCCGGGCATAGGAAGGAATCGGCAAGGTCGGGTGCGCCGCGGTCATCTTGTACATGTCGTACAGTTCGCCGGACGATGTCTTTTGATTATGGAATTTCTTGCCGTACCAGCTGCCGGTGCCGCGCTGCTTGAACGGCTGGTCGTCGGTCATCGGCGTATAGGTCTTGCCAAATACGACATAAGGCTTGTTGCCGGTACGGGAGTATGGTTCGATGGTGGGCACCGCATCCGGCACGTCCAGCAGCCCCTCAGGCGTGACATCGCCCGGACCGTCATCCTTGTAGTAGCCGCCGCGGCCGGAGCCGGCAGCGGGCAGCGCAGGCCCGCCACGACTGCCTGCGACGGTCTTGCCTGGCGCTGCCGAGGAGGAAGGCGCTTTCGGCGAGGTGCCGCAGCCAGCCAGGATCAACGCGGCCAGCAGCGCACTCGAATAGGCGACTACGCTGTAGTTAGCGCTCACCTTGCGTTTTCCGCCCTGCTTGCCTAGCATGCACTCTCCCTATGATTCCGACGACTGCGATATTGCCGTAATGGACCCGACCTCAAGCGCCAAGTTCAACCACGCTATGTCTGTATCAGTTTGCGATGGCGCTGAATGCTCATCAGGATACCTGCTCCCAGGCCCAGGGTCACCAGCGCCGTGCCGCCATAGCTCATGAACGGCAAAGGTACGCCAACCACCGGCAAAATGCCGCTGACCATGCCCATGTTGACGAACGCATAAGTAAAGAAAATCAGCGTGATGGAGCCGGCCAGCAGGCGCGTGAACATGGTCGGCGCGTTGACCGCTATCATCATGCCGCGCCCGATCAGCAGCATGTACAGGAACAGCAGGACAGCGTTGCCGATCAGGCCGAATTCCTCGGAAAACACCGCGAAGATGAAATCGGTGGTGCGTTCAGGTATGAATTCCAGATGCGCCTGCGTGCCTTTCAGCCAGCCTTTGCCAAAGATGCCGCCGGAACCGACCGCGATGGTCGACTGGATGATGTGGAAGCCTTTGCCGAGCGGATCGGAAGTCGGATCGATCAGCATCATCACGCGCTGTCGCTGGTAATCGTGCAATACCGACCACAGCACCGGCAGGCTGGCGCCGACCGCCACCGCCAGGCCGAGCAGCACGCGCCAGGACAGGCCGGCCAGGAAGATCACGTAGAAACCTGCCGCCAGCACCAGGGTGCCGGTGCCGAGATCCGGCTGGCGGATGATCAGGCCGACCGGCAAGGCCAGCAACAGCGCCGCCACCAGATAATCGCGCCAGGTAATCATGCCTTCGCGCTTCTGGAAATACCAGGCCAGCATCAGCGGCATGGCGATCTTCATGATCTCTGACGGCTGGATCACCACGCCGAAATTGATCCAGCGGCGCGAACCCTTCTTGACGATGCCGAACAAGGCCACCGCAATCAGCAGCGCCACCCCTATCGTATAGATCGGCACTGCAAAGCGCATCAGGGTCTGCGGCGGTATGTTGGCGGCCACCCACATGATGACGAACGCCACCAGGATATTGCGCAGCTGGTCTTCCACCCGGCCCGGAAAATCGATGCCGGCCGAGTACAGCGTAACGATGCCGACCGCCAGGATCAGGAAAATGATCAGCGACAGCGCCGCATCGAACACCATGATGTGCGATTTGACGCTGCGCAGCCACGCGTATTTGTCGCCCAGGCTCATGCTGTTGCTTTCAGTTCGGTGACCATCTGTTATTCCCGATTTCCCGGGGTTGCTTCGCCCGGCTTGTAGCTGTCTTCAGAACCGTCGTTCGGTTTCACGTCGGTTGGCGCGGGCCCCAGATCCTCATCGGCTGCGGCTGGCGACGCCACCGGTGCGGCTATCTTATCGTTATCGCCAGGCCGCTTGCCCAGCAAATAGAAATCCAGCGCCTTGCGCGCGATCGGCGCCGCCGCCGCCGCGCCGAAGCCGCCGTTTTCGACAATCACGGCCAGCGCAATGCGCGGCTTGTCGGCCGGCGCAAAGGCGGTATACCAGGCATGGTCCAACTGGCGCGAGGTCAGCTTCTTGGCGTCGAACTTCTCGCCCTGCTTGATGGCGACCACCTGCGCAGTACCGGTCTTGCCGCCAGATTTATAGCCGGCGCCGGCAAATACCCTGGCGCCCGTGCCTTCGCGCGTCACGCCGACCATGGCTTTCTTGATGAAGTCGACGTTTTCCTGCTTCAACGGAATCCGGTAGCTTTCTTTCGGCACCGTTTCGGTGTGCTGACGCGTGACGCCGTCTTCGATGATCTTGACCAGGTGCGGCTTCATGACGATGCCGTCGTTGACCAGGGTCGCCACCGCATGCGCCATCTGCAAAGGCGTAAAGGAATTGAAGCCCTGGCCGATGCCAAGCGAAATGGTGTCGCCGCCAACCCACTTCTGCGCCGCCACGCGCTTGTAGTATTTGCGCTTCCAGTCGGTCGACGGCAGCAGGCCGCGCTGCTCATGCTCCAGGTCGATGCCGGTCAGCTGGCCGAAACCGAAAGGCTTCATGAAATCATGGATGGTGTCCGGACCGAGGTCGTTGGCCAGCATGTAGTAATAGGTATCGCAGGACACCACGATCGACTTGTACATGTCGACCCGGCCGTGGCCGCCGACTTTGTCGTCGCGGAATTGATGGCCGCCCAGCATGAAATAGCCGACGTCGTTGATGGCGAAGGCCGGCGTACGTTTGCCCAGCTCCAGCGCCGCCAGCGCCATGAACGGCTTGTAGGTGGAGCCGGGGGCGTAGCTGCCGCTCATCGGCCGGTTGATCAGCGGATGGTCGGGCGAATTATTCAACTCGTCCCAGCTTTGCTGATCGATGCCTTCCACAAACAGGTTGGGATCGAATGACGGCTGCGACACGTAGGCCAGCACGTCGCCGGTGGAAGGCTCGATTGCTACCATGGCGCCGCGGCGGTTGCCGAAGGCTTCTTCCACCACTTTCTGCAATTCGATGTCGATCGACAGGATCAGGTTGTCGCCCGGGGTCGCCGATACGTGCGACATGCTGCGCACTGCCCGGCCGCTGGCAGCGATCTCGATTTCTTCGTAGCCGGTGGTGCCGTGCAGCTGCTTTTCGTAGCTCTTTTCCAGGCCGTCCTTGCCGATGTAGCTGGTGCCCTTGTAGTTGGCGGCGTCGTCGCTGTCATCGATGCGGTCGGCATCCTTCTGGTTGATACGGCCGATATAGCCGATCACGTGCGCCGCTACTTCGCCCAGGGGATACTGGCGGAACAGGCGCGCCTGCACATCGACCCCGGGAAAACGGTAACGCTGGGCGGTGAAGCGCGCCACTTCCTCGTCGGTCAGGCGGGTGCGGATCGGCAGGCTGGCGAAGCTCTTCGAATCTTCCAGCAATTTCTTGAAACGGCGCCGGTCTTTCGGCGTGATGCTGACCACCTGCGCCAGCTCATCGATCACCGGGTCGAGGTCGCCACGGATTTTCGAGCGCGTGATTTCCAGCGTATAGGCAGAATAATTGCGCGCCAGGATGACACCGTTGCGGTCCATGATCAGGCCGCGGTTGGGCACCACGGGCACCAGCGAAATGCGATTGTCCTCGGCCTGGGCGGCGTAGGCATCGTGACGCACCACCTGCAGCCAGACGAAGCGCGCGCACAGCAAGCCGAAGCAGATCATGACGAACGCAATGGCGGCCGATATCCGCAGGCGGAAATGGCGTAGTTCGCGTTCGGTGTTTTTAAATTCAGTCATGGATATCAGCTACGGTTCAGCCCCAGCCGCGGCTGTCGATTAAATGGGGCGATTATCATCGCGGTCGACCGCCCGCCGCTGCGGCGCCAGCAACAGCCACACCACCAGCGGCCACAATGCCATGCTGACAAAGCTTTCGGCAAAATACAGCCAGCCGGGAAACTTGCCGTTGACGGACATGCGGATCACCAGCTGTATCAGCTGGGTAAACAGCATCAGCGGCAGCACATGCAATGCCTGGACGCTGACCGAGAACCACAGCACGCGGCGATGGATCATGATGGCAAAATAGGACAGCAGGGTATACGCCAAGGCGTTCTGGCCGAGCAGCGTGGCTTCGTGCACATCCATCAGCAAGCCCATGCAGAAGGCGATGCCGATGCCGATCTTGCGCGGCTGGTGGATGCTCCAGAACACCAGCGCCAGCGCGACGAAATCCGGCACTCCCGGCCATTGGCCCCAAGGCAGCAGGTTAAGCAGGAAGGCCAGCAGCAAGGTCATCGCGATGAACAGCGGATTGGCCGGCAACAGAATGTAGTGTGGGCGCATCATCGGGTACCAGCTCCCTGCGGATTTTTACGGGCCGCTTCCGGATTGCTTTCTTTGCCGGCGTCTTTCGCGGCTGCTTCCCTGGTCTTGTCGCGGGTGCTCTCGGTCAGGCGGCGCTTGCTGAGGATATCGGCTTTGCTGTTGGGAACGGCAGCTTCATCGTCAGGACGCGCGATCGGATTCGGATCGACCAGCAAGATCAGCAACTGCGTGTGACGGTCGATGCCGGCCACCGGCTCGCATACGATATGGGCGAAGGCATCGGCCGACTTGGTTTCAACCTGTATCACCTTGGCCACCGCCAGGCCGGCCGGGTAGACGCCGTCGATGCCTGAGGTCACCAGCAGGTCGCCCTTCTGGATATCGGCGTTGGACGACATGAAACGCAAGTCGAGGTAACCGGACTGGCCGCGGCCGTAAGCGACGCTGCGCAAACCGTTACGCAGCACCTGGACCGGGATCGCCTGGTCCTTGTCGGTCAGCAGCGTGACTTCAGAAGTGAATGGGAAAACCCGCGTGACCTGGCCGACGATGCCGGCATCGTCGATCACCGGCTGGCCGGTGGCGACGCCATGCTGCGAACCGCGGTCCATGATGACCTTGCGAGCAAACTGATCGCGGGCGTCATACAGGATTTCGCTCATGACCGACTTCACCGGCAGACGCTGCTCGGCGCCCAGCAGTTTGCGCAGCTGTGCATTTTCCGCCGCCAGCTGCTGCGCCTGCTGCAATTGCTGCGCGCGCTCGCCCTGCTTGCTGCGCAATGCCTGGTTTTCCTTTTCCACCGTCGACAGCGAAGAAAAATAATCGATCACGCGATTGCTGGCGTCGCGCGGCACCAGGGCCACCATCTGCAAGGGATAGAGCGCGGTGCCGACTGCCTGCCGCACCAGCAGCAGCGCATGCACTTTTGAATCGGCAATCAGCAGCGCCAGCGCCATCAGCGTGCATATCACCGCCTTGGCGCGGGCTGACGCGCCTTGCTTGAATAGGGGTGGTGGACTGTATTCCATCAGTAATGGACAGATTCTGTTTGATCGGTGGCTGGTGGTACAAACGCGGTACCGTAGATGTAACAACGGGTCGTGTGCACTGGTGCACCGACCCGGTTGCCGCTACCCACCCTCATGATCAAGCTGACGAGGTGGGGTAAGCGTCGCATCAGTCTGGATTACTCGTAAGAAAAGATCGAGCCCAGCTTGTCCATCCGCTCCAGCGCCATGCCGGAACCGCGTACCACGCAGGTCAGCGGGTCTTCAGCCACAATCACCGGCAAGCCGGTTTCTTCCATCAGCAGACGATCCAGGTCGCGCAGCAGGGCGCCGCCGCCAGTCAGCATCATGCCCTTCTCGGCGATGTCGGCGCCGAGTTCCGGCGGAGTCTGTTCCAGCGCGTTCTTGACGGCCGAAACGATGTTGTTGAGCGGATCGGTCA
>Ga0210409_10002698_pt1 | contig 20783 bp, 14 predicted proteins | sample IncBWH17MmetaG_FD_161649 | JGI IMG/M metagenome (GOLD analysis project Ga0210409, IMG submission 161649) | Forest soil microbial communities from Barre Woods Harvard Forest LTER site, Petersham, Massachusetts, United States - Inc-BW-H-17-M | ecosystem: Environmental > Terrestrial > Soil >...
TTGCCGACGGACTGCGAAAGAAGCGCGGCGTCATAGGTGACCGTATCGGCGCCGTTGATTCCGTAGCATCCAGAGCCGCGGCGGAAAATCACGCGCACATTTTCGGGTTTTAGATTGAGGAGCATGGCCAGAGTCGCTCGCTGATGCCAGACTCCCTGCGTCGGCGACCACACCGTGGCCTTGTCACCCTGCACATCGGCGACGGCACAGGAGCTGCCGACCGAGCCATGCATCTGATAGGGGTGGTAGTAGGTGGCCTTCACCACAGTCGCGGCCTCGGCAAGTTTCTGCTCCACGTCCTTGGAATTCACGAGCAAAGTGTCACGCGTCGGCTTTTGATTTCGCAAATGGTCGTAAAACGTTTCCTGCTTCGGCAGTTCGGGAGCGGGCGACCAGGTGACATTCAGCGCCTTGGCGATCTGAACGGCCTGCCAGGTTTTTTCCGCGACCACGCCGACGAAATTTTTTTTGACCACCACTTTCACAAATCCGGGCATGGCGGAGACCGAGCTCTCGTCGACATTCATGAGGTTCGCGCCCACAGCCGACGGACGAATTACCATGCCGTGGAGCATGCCGGGCACGCGCACGTTGTGCGCATACTCGAACGTGCCGGTGGCCATGGCGGCCATGTCCGGCCGGCCAATGGGTTTTCCAAGAACGGTCCATTCGCTGGCGGGCTTGCGTTTCGCGGCGGGATCCACTTTGAGATCGAATTTCTTTCCGGCTACGAGTTCGGCGTAGGACACTTTCTTCGAGGCATCACTTTTCGAGCGAATCTCGCCGTCGACCGCGGTGAGTTGGTCCGCCGGAATATTCAATCGTTTTGATCCGAGTTGCAGGAGCGCTTCACGAGCGGTGGCGCAGGCTCCCGCCAGATTGTTGTGATTGAAATTGGTGGGATGCGACTGGCTGCCGGAGGTGACTCCCTGATCCGGCGTCATGGAGGTGTCAGCGACAATCAAGTTGACACGGCGAAATGGCACGCATAGTTCCTCGGCCACGAGTTGCATCTGGGCCGTGGACATGCCCTGCCCGAGTTCTTCTTTTCCGGTGTAGGCAGTCACGCTGCCGTCCGAGGCGATGGCGATCCAGGAATCGACCTCATTCGCCGGGGGAGCATCCGGCGCGGCAGGCTCTCCGAATGCGCCCGCCCGCGTTTGCTGCGCATGGAGCGTTCTTAAAGCGCCGCCCATGCTGAAGCTGACGATCAGAGCGCCAGTTCCCTTGATAAATTCGCGGCGCGAAAAGCCAGCGCGCGCCAGAGCATCCGCCGCGCGCTGCGTCATCGGAAGTTCATTTGCGGGAAGGGATGGGTTTTTCATCGCGCCATCTCCTTTTGCGCCCGCCCGATCGCGCGAAGCATGCGCGTGTTCGTGAAGCAACGGCAAAGAACGCGTGACATTCCTTCCTGGATTTCTTTTTCGGTCGCCTTGGGGTTTTTGTCGAGAAAAGCCTTGGCGTTCAGAATCACGCCATTCAGGCAATAACCGCATTGCGCGGCCTGCTCTTCGATGAACGCTCTCTGGATGGGGTGCGGCTTGTCGACAGTGCCCAGGCCTTCGAGAGTGATAATCTCGACGCCCTGCACCGATTCCACCGCCGTGATGCAGGAACGCACCGCCTGGCCCTTCACCAAGACCGTGCAGGAACCGCATTGTCCGAGGCCGCAGCCGAATTTCGGTCCGCGCAGTCCAAGGTCATCGCTCAGGACGTACAGCAGCGGCGTGGTTGGGTCGACATCCAGGCTGTGCGTTTGTCCGTTTACCTTCAAAGATAGGAGGCTCATATGTCTATGAAGTTATTGCGAAGCCTACGTTTCGTCAAGTGCGAGTGTTGGCGAACTCAGTCTGAGAAACTTCGCAGGCCGCCGGGCAGATAAGCATCTTCCATCCCGTCCAAGTAAAAAGGGCCAAACCTCAGGCTTGGCCCTTTTCTTTTTCTGGGAAATTTAGCGTGCAACGTCCGAAATCCCGGGCTCTAACTATTCCCCATATACGTGACATGGACGTAGGTGCCCAGGCGCACGTTGTAAGCCAAATACCAGCCGTCGTGGTCAGGATCTTCATAGATCACGATATTGTCCGTGCTCCAGTCCCAGTCGTTGCAGTAGCCGAAATCATACGGCGCGACCGAAAAATAGAAGCCGCCGAACCAGAAGCGGCTCGGGCCTCCTCCTTCGATGCGAAACACATGGCCCTTGCCGAAGCCGCCTGTAAAGTGTCCGTGCTCCCAGGGATGATCGACGTGGTAGTGCGCGTCATCCCTCCCTGTGTCGTGTCCAATCCATTTGTCGCCGCTGGAATGAACGTGAGGGGCTTCAGGGTGGCCTTTCATGTCGCTGTAGGAACGAGCTTGTTCTTGCGCTGGGCGAGATTGCTGTTGAGGCGGGCGAGATTCCTCCCGAGCGGGAGCAGGACGCGCCGCAGGGGCTGGCCCGGGATGCGGCGCCGGACCGTGCGCGGGAACGTGTCCCCCGCCAACGCCACGCACGCCGCCACCCTTCGAGCCGCCGTGATTTTGCGCGGACGCGGGGATCGCAAACAACATGAGGGTGAGTATGACTCCGAAAAAGTTTTTCATTTCAATCTCCTGAATGTGTTTTTGGAAGGGATATGAAGTTGCGCATGGGGTGAACCCTCCCCGGGTGGGCACTCAGTAGGATGGGCTGCGCGGCTTCGTGGTTACAAATATTTGAGGAGACAGGTTCACGTGGAGGCGCGCAATATTTACTCGCGAGGTTGGAAAATCTCCCGTCTTCATGCAGACTACGATACGATAAATGAACTGACTGCGCATACGGTACACACACTATGAAACTCGACAAAATCTATACTCGGACGGGCGATGAAGGAAAGACTTCGCTTGGAGACGGATCGCGGCTTCCGAAATTTCATCCCCGCGTAACAGCCTACGGAAGCATCGATGAAGCCAATTCCGTCATCGGATTTGCGAATCTGCACGTGTCGGACCTCGAGGTCGTTCAGCTGCTAAGGCACATCCAGAATGACCTGTTCGACGTGGGCGCCGATTTGTGCCGGCCCGAGCGTCCCGGGGCGGAAAAGCCGTCGCTGCGCATTACGGAAGAGCAGGTGAAGTGGCTGGAAAATCAGATCGACCGATTCAACGCGGAATTGGAGCCGCTCAATAGCTTTGTGCTCCCGGGCGGAAGTCCCGCCGCCGCCCATTTGCATCATGCGAGAACGGTCACGCGTCGCGCGGAACGCGAGGTGGCGCGCCTCTTGGCCGATGAGCCGGTAAACGCGGCGGTTCTGCGCTACGTCAATCGACTGTCGGACCTTCTTTTTGTATTGGCGCGATTTTTGAATGACAAGGGCAAGGAAGACGTTCGCTGGGAGCCGGGGCTGCATCGCTGATCGAGTAGCGCAGGCTTCAGCCTGTGGGGGTTGGTGATGAGCTTGCGCTGACAAAACTACACAGGCTGAAGCCTGCGCTACTATGGGCGCTTCGCGGCCCTTGTGGTGACTCACGCGATTTACAGCGTCATGTAAACGACGTGAACGAAAGCGTCGCCGTTGAGGACTCCTTTTCCCCAGACCGGATCGAGATCAGCGAGGGGCTTGGCGGCGACAGCTGCTTCGAGCGATTTTCCCGAGGACTTCAGTTTTTGAACGCGGGCGCGCACGGTGACGAGCATGTCCCGAAATTTCCTGAGGTCCGCTTTATTTCCGAGCGGGCCGTGGCCGGGAACAATTTTGGTGTCGTTGTCGACCATGGCCAGCATCTTGGTGGTGCCCGCGATCATGCCGCCAATGCTGCCGTTGGTTTCCTTGTCAATGTAGGAGTAGATGCCGTTGAAAAAAACGTCGCCCATGTGCAGCACATTCGCTTTCTGGAAATGGATGTAAATGTCGGAATCGGTGTGCGCCGGGGCGAGATGTCCAAGGGCTACGTGCTCACCGCTGAAATTCATCTGATACGATTCCTTGAACGTTTTCTGAGGCAGAGCATTCTCGGGAGAAGGATCGAAATGCAAGCCGATGACGTCGAGGTCATGCGTTTCCATCAACCGCTTGAGCGTGTTTTCGTGCGCGATCAAAGTGGCTCCCGCGCCGCGTACGTTCGCGTTATTGTCGGTGTGGTCCCAGTGCCAGTGCGAGTCGATGGCCAGTTTCACCGGTGCTTTGCTGATTTCATCCAGGGTCTTTTTGAATCGGTCCCAGGCCAATTGGGTGAAGGTATCCACGAGCAGCTTGCCGTCCTTGCCGCTCAAGACAACGACGTTGCCACCCGGCCCCTGCAACAGAGTGAGGTTTTCCGAAAGCTTGGTCGACTCAATCGGAACTTTGCCGAAGCGGGCCCGAGCCGCGGCCAGAGCGTCGCCAGTCGCTGCGCCACCCTGCTGCGGGGATCGCGGCGTTGCACCCAGAAGCGCATCGGGAAAAACTTGCGACAGAGCCCACCCACCCGCCAGAACTCCTGTCGCTTGCAGAATTTCGCGCCGCGTGACTCGTTCGACGATGTTGCCGGAATCCATGATGCACCTCGCTGCGATATGGAATCTGGTTTTGACCCGGTAGGCCGTCCGGGAATATATCAAATTTGAGATCGGATGGGCATTGGCACTCTCCATGGTATTGCATTCACCGGCGCACTTTTCAGATCCTATCGCCAGCCGCTATACTTAACTGATTTTCAATGCGAGGAATACAAGGAATACAAATGGATCAGTTCGAGTCATTCAAGGCCGCACAAAAACAGGGGTGGGCGCATTTTGCGCCATTAGAGGCGATTACGACTCCATGCGCGGCGCGGCTGGTGAAGTGGGCGGGCGTCCGCTCAGGCCAGCGCGTGCTCGACGTGGCGTGCGGGACCGGCGTGGTCTCTGTGACGGCGGCGCGCCTCGGCGCTCGCGTCAACGGTCTTGATCTCACGCCCGAGTTGTTGGAACGGGCGCGGGAGAATGCGCGCATCGCGGGCGTCGAAATTGAATGGCTGGAAGGAGATGTCGAGAAGCTGCCATATGGCGACGCAACGTTTGACTTTGTCCTGAGTGAGTTCGGCCATATTTTTGCGCCCCGGCCGGAACTTGCCATCGGCGAAATGCTTCGCGTGCTGAAGCCGGGAGGAACGATTGCATTCTCCACGTGGCCGCCGGAACTTTATGTCGGCCGGATGTTCGCGCTTACGGCAACTTACATGCCGGCGCCGCCCGGCGTTGCGCCACCGCCGCAATGGGGGGATCCGAATATTGTCCGCCAAAGACTGGGCTCGGCCGTGAAGGACATCATGTTCGATCGCGCGACGATGCTGGTCCCCGCGCTCAGCCCCAGCCATCACCGGATGGCATCTGAAAAGAGCGCGGGCGCGATGGTGCGCCTGGTTGCTGAATTACGGGGCAGCGATCCCGCCAAACTGGAAAAGTTCCGCAGGGAATACGAAGCACTCGCCGGAGAATATTTCGAGGATAATCTGCTGCGGCAAGACTATCTGATTACACGGGCCAGGAAGATTTGAAGGGATAGGCCGGACAATTCAACTAGAGTGGCGGGAATATGCGGCCTGGATTTAGAATCTGAAATTTCAAATTTGAAATTTCAGATTTGAGATGTAGACCGCCGGAGCGGAATGGGCGGGGGCTGAAAAATTCCAGCGTTCTGAAACAGCGGTTGATAATTCCTACCTGCCATTTAATGGTGATTCTCAAATATCCAATTTTAAATTTGAAATTTCAAATACATTTGCGATCTTCCCACACCTTGTATAACCTTTACAGTTGAGGTGCTGCTTCAATGAAACTCACCCGCATGCGCATTCATTTTAGACTTCGCGCAGTCTGTGTTTTTTGCTCGCTGTGCGCGCTGCTTGCACCCGCATCACGGGCCGATGAAGGAATGTGGCTGTTCAACAATCCACCTTTGAAGGTGCTGCGTGAGAAATATCATTTCCAGCCGACGGCTGCCTGGCTCGAGCACGTGCAGAAATCCTCAGTGCGATTCGATAATGGCGGCTCCGGATCTTTCGTCTCGCCAGACGGGCTGGTCATGACCAACCATCATGTGGGCGCCGATTGCCTGGGGAAAATCAGCACCAAGGACAGAAATTATGTGGCGACCGGATTTGAGGCCAAATCAAACGCGGACGAACCAAAATGCTCAGACCTGGAACTGAACGTCCTCATGAGCATCGAGGATGTGACCGCCCGCGTGGCCGGCGCCGTGCAGTCCGGCATGGACGGCGCTTCAGCCGAAAAAGCCCGGCGAGCGGAGATCAACAACATCGAGAAGGAATCACGCGACAAGACAGGACTGCGCAGCGACGTCGTTACTCTTTATAACGGCGGGCAGTATCACTTGTACCGCTACAAGCAGTACACCGACGTGCGCCTGGTGTTCGCGCCGCAAAAAGCGATCGCCTTTTTCGGCGGCGATCCCGACAACTTTGAGTACCCGCGCTACGATCTGGACATCTGTTTTTTCCGAGTCTACGAAAATGATAAGCCTGTACACGTGGACAACTATCTGAAGTGGAGCGCGACGGGAGCCACGGAAGGCGAATTGATTTTCGTATCCGGCCACCCCGGCCGAACCGAGCGGGGCGACACCATGGCGCATACCCTGTACCAGAGAGATTACACGGTCCCGGGCGTCCTGAATCTTTTGCGCCGGCGCGAGGTCCTGCTGGACAATTATTCCGAACGCAGCCCGGAAAACGCCCGCCGCGCCGAGGACGAATTATTCGGCATCAAAAATAGCCGGAAGGCATATCTCGGAATTCTCGCCGGTCTGCAAGACCCCGCGATCCTCGGAAAAATTCGCGATTCGGAAAAAGAATTGCGCGATGCGGTGGCAAAGGACCCGAAGCTAAGCCAGTCCTACGGCGATGGCTGGGACCAAGTGGCCGCGACAATCAAGTCGGTCATCAAGATTCGCGACGAATACAATCTGTTCGGAATCGGCCCGCAAAGGAGGGCGCAGTCCTTCAACAGCGACTTATTCGATATCGCCATCAAACTAGTTCGCCTGGCGGAAGAGACGCCAAAACCAAATGGCGAGCGTCTGCGCGAATATTCTGAAGCCGGGCTCGATTCCATGAAACTGCAGCTTTTTTCGGATGCGCCGATTTACGAAGACCTGGAAACCGTGCAACTCGCCGACTCCCTGGGGATGATGGCCGAGGTCATGGGCGAGGAAAATGAAACCGTTCGGATGGTGCTGGCGGGCAAATCGCCACGCGAGCGCGCGGCGGAACTGATTCATGGCACCGCGCTGAAAGATGTTGCGGTCCGCAAGCGCCTTGCCGATGGCGGCCTGAAAGCCATCCAGGATTCCAACGATCCCATGATTCAACTGGCCAGGCAGATCGATCCGGAATCGCGCCGCATCCGGCAAGTCTTCGAGCAGCAAGTCGACGAGCCGCAACGCCAGGCGTACGCCAAAATTGCCAATGCTCGATTTGCAGTTTATGGATCGAGCGTTTATCCCGACGCGACTTTTACCTTGCGTCTTGCGTTTGGCGAAGCCAAGGGCTACACCGAAGGCGGCGAAAAAATTCCCTGGGCCACTACGCTCGGCGGAACTTACGAACACGCCGCCGCGCACAATAACAAGGATCCATTCGAGCTGCCCAAAATCTGGAACGAGCGGAAATCGCAGCTCACACTTTCAACGCCGTTCAATTTCGTGAGCACAGCCGACATCATTGGAGGCAATTCCGGCAGCCCGGTGATCAACCGCCAGGGCGAACTCGTCGGAATTATTTTTGACGGCAACCTCCAATCCCTGGTGCTGGATTACACCTATACGGATAAAGAAGCGCGTGCCGTCGCGGTCCATTCCGCAGGGATTCTGGAAGCGCTGCGAAAAGTCTATTCGGCGAATCGACTGGTTACAGAACTCACTGGAAAGAACTAGATTCAGCGCAGCCGAAACTGGCGCAAGGCGCGCGCCGCGTGCTCATCAGCCCACAAACGAAAAGGCCGGACGTTTTCGCGTCCGGCCTGTTTGTCCTCGTTATAGGTGACACCTATTCCTTAGTTAGGGAACGGCAGATAGGTCCACAAATCGTTGAGGTAGCCTGGGGGATTGCCATTGGAAGAATCATAGCCCTCCCCGCCGAAGACGGTGACATAACCTAGCAGGTCCGGAGCCCAGATTGCCGCTCCCCGGCGTCCGCCGACGACGTTATTTACATATAGCACGCCGTCAGCACCAGGAAGGGCTGCGGCCGCAAATACGGTATTCTGGTTGGCGTTGCTTATTCCCTTCCACCAGATCCAAAGCCCGGTGCTGTGCTGATATTCCCAGATGTCATCCAGGAATCCAGTCGGGTCCGTCGTACTTGTACCGTATCCCCAACCACCGATAAGCCAGAGATTGCTGTTGGCATCGCGCCAGCCGACGGCGCCCCAACGCGACCCGGGAAAGTTTCCTGCCGCGCCGGGACTCAAGTTGCCAGTTGCTTCTGCGCCGTAATTGCCGGTCTGATTCGCGAGGTTGCTCCCCGAGACCCAAATCCACTGCTTGGTCCCAATATTATATTCCCAGAGATCATTCAGGATCGCCCCAGCAGGGGGAGGACCGGAACTGCCCGTCCCTACCGAATCGAGTCCGAATCCGCCGAAAAGCCAAATGTTGCCAGCTGCATCTGCCCACAGTGTAGCCGCCTGACGTCCACCTGGAGCCGTAGTGCCACTTGATGTTCCTTGCGAGGCGGGGTAGTTCCCCTTCTGATAGGCAATGTTGGAACTTGCAGGTCCGATCCAAGTCCACTGGTTTGCGGCGGCGTTGTACTCCCAGAGATCATTTAGCAATCCGGTCGTGCCCGCGGAGTCCACGCCTTGGCCGCCAAAAAGCCAGAAATTCCCGGTCGCGTCTGTGGTCGTTGCAGCAGCCCATCGACCCCCCGGAACTCCTCCCGGTGTTCCTTGAATTCCATAGGCGCCGCTTGCGTTGCCTGTGATTGGGCCTCCTACGTGGGTCCATGGGCAAGAGCTGGTGCCAGCGCCCGAACCATCAACCGAAGCACCGGGTGTGCATTTCCATAGGTCATTGAGCAACCCAACAGACTCAGTGCTGTCAATTCCCTGGCCACCAAACAGGTAAAGGTCGCCAGAATTGCTTGTCCAAGTCGAGCTACCCCACCTCGAGCCTGGAACGCTCCCGGTGGGAACATCCTCCAGTTCGAGTGGTCCGACTCGCACCTGAAATACGGGGATGCCCGTAGCGTTCGCAAAAATCGGGAGATTGGCGGGGACCCACCCTCCAACGGAAGGATCATAAACCCAAAGATCGTTCAGAAGAGCTGGAAGTTGATTCCCTAGCGGGCTCGGAAACGGAAAGCCATTTCCTCCGAAGAGCCATTTTCGTCCCTGTTTGTCCGTCCAGGACGCAGCAAAGTCTCTGCCGCCCGGCGTGCTGAGGTTCGCAGGGAATGGCTCATTCAGCGGCTGGAGCGGCGTCGTAACCGTGGAATAAGTGTTGGCCCTATTGGTCGAGGCGAGGTACCACGAGGTCCAACCCCAGTCGTTGTGTTGGCAGTCGACGAGAACGTTTGAGACGTTGGTAATCGCTACCCCAGTGTAAAAAAACTCATTGCAGGGCTGCGGCTGGCTGGTTGGGGGGAGAAACACATTTACATTGTAAATGCCGCCATTCGTAACCTGTGTGGGGAAGGTGAATGTGGTATCTCCGGTAACGAAAAGGTCGTCGCCCGCATTATCTTGCAATTCGAGTGTGTCGCCGGCGGCCTCCACCAGTCCGACCACCGATCCGCTGATTTTGAAACCAGGCTGTGTGCAGATAACTTCCACGTTATTGACGTTCGAAGTAGCGTTACCACTGCCGTTCACGACGGAGCACACTTGCGGCGGGTTAGAGGGCTGAGTAAGAATCGAAACGGTGTATGCGGTACCAGGGTTAACCGGCGTCGAAAAGGTAAAGGGGACGTTTGCCTGGCCGGAAATCGGGGTATTGTTACCTCCGTTGTTCTGAAGGACAAGCCCGGATCCAAGCAGGCCGGAAACTGAACCGCCGATTGTGAGGCCGGTCGTACCGCAATTGATCAGAACGTTGTTAACGTTGGATGTCGCAATTCCTGAAGCGTTCGCGACGCTGCAGGTCTGGGTGGGAGCTGTGGGCTGCGTCTTCACCGTCACAGCGTAGGTGCCAGAGACAGCAGTCTTGAAGGTAAAGGCGCCGTTTGCCAGGATCGGCAGGTCGTCTCCGCCATTATCCTCCAGGATCATCCCGGTTCCGACAAGGCCGACTACCGACCCCCCGATGGTCTCTGAAGCTGGGGTCGAGCCGGAACCGGAGCCAGAACCAGAACCTGATCCGCTACCGCCGGCATTGAGCGAACCGCCCGACCCGGTGTGCGCGGGATAGCATGAAGATATAAATAGCGCTATCAACACCAGGGATACGAAATATGCGGACTTCAATGAGAGTCTCATGGCGGTTGTTTGCTCCTTCTTGGCTTCGCGTCGAACGCGTTATCCCCGTTTACACACACTTCAGCGCACACTTATCCACCAAAGTGAACGCGGGCTTTTATTATTTGGTCTAACTAGGGCTAGACCGTTCGGTAACCTGGCAGACAATAACCGGATTACGCAGTATGCCGTCAACTACACCCTACTTGCATGGCCAAAGGGGGTCAATTTAGAGTTGCAGCACATGTGTCTACCTGACTAATAAATATCAGGAGAAAAAGATTCAGCGGAGTAGTGCTTTGGCTGCCGGATCTCCCGGATGGATCAGAGCAAAATCCATTAGAACGAATAGGCTACGAGCGTTTGCAAAGTATTGTGATACGATCTCCGTCGACCTACTTACACCGCCATATTGAACCGCCCGAAATGTAAAATCTTAGCAACCGGGCGGTGGTGTTGCTCTACACTTAAAAACTGCCTCTTATGCGTCCTTCACAGATTCGCAATCTCATCGTTGTGGCGGTCCTCGCGATTGTCGCGCTGTGGGCGAGTTCCACGGCCGCCGATTTTATTATTGAGTACAACTGGTGGAAAGAGATCGGACAGGTGAATACCTGGGTCGGGATGCTGTGGTACAGCATCGCGCCTGCGGCGGCAGGTTCGTTGGCAGCGTTCCTCGCATTATGGGTGGCTCATGGACGCGGTTTGCACTTCGCCGGAATTTTTCCGCGCGATCACCGTCTGTATTCCCGATTAATTCCCGTGGGGCTGGCGATCGTGGCAATCGTGTTCGCATCGAGTTCAATCGACTACTGGACGGTGATGCGATTTTTCGGGTCACGCGGGCTCGCGGCGCCCGCAGATGCCTGGAAGGATCAGGTTTTTTCGCGCGGCTTGCCGTTTTATCTTTTCGATTTGCCCTTCTATGCGGAAGTGCTGGGATTTGTTTTTGTGCTGGCGATTCTTTGCGCACTGGTATTTTGGGCGACGGCGAGAGGCTGGCAATTGGCGGAACGCTTTCGCTACGGAGCATTAGATGACGGGCCGCGCAGAACTCTGACGATTGGGCCGGGTTCCTTGCTGCTGCCGGGGGCTACGCGCGCCGGGTTTGTACGGATCATCAGCGTCATTTTATTGGCCGGCTTTGCGGTATGGGTCTATCTGGGCAATTATGAGCTGCTGCTCAACTCCCATGCATTCATGACCGGCGCGGATTACGTGGACGAAAAGGTTACGCTCCCCCTGCGCTGGCTGCTCATTGCGGTCACCCTCGGGGCGTTGCCCATCGTTTGGCTGAGGAGATACAAACAAGCGGTCATCCTAGTCGCCGGGTTTTTTATTCTGCAGCTCGCTTTGCCGGGCATTGTTCACGCGATTTATGTGCGGCCGAATGAAATCTCCATCGAACGGCCCTATATCGAGCGACACATTGAGGCCACATCGATAGCGTTTGGTCTGAATCGGAACGCCCAGGAACTCCCGTTCAATCCTTCCGGGCAAGCGACGGTCGACCCTGTGCAGGACGCCACGCTGCTGGACAATGTCCGGTTGTGGGACCTCCGCGCCTACAACGCGACCATCACGCAGATCCAGGCGCTCCGTCCCTACTACACTTTTCCCGCTACTGACGTGGATCGCTATTTCCCGAATAACCGCATCAAGGAAGTGCTGCTATCGCCGCGCGAAATCGACGTTACGCAATTGTCCGCCGAGGCCAGCCAGAGCTGGATCAATCCGCGTTTTATTTATACGCATGGCATTGGCGTCGTCATGTCGGAGGTCAACAAGATCACGCCCGATGGCCTCCCGGTCCTGCTGATTGAAAATGCTCCGCCGGAGATCAAGGCGCCGGGATTTCAACTCACCCGGCCGGAAATCTATTACGGTGCAAAAACGCAAGATCCGGTGTTCGTCCACACCGCTCGCGAAGAATTTGACTACCCCTCGGGCGACCAGAATAAATATTCGACCTACCAGGGAACGGGCGGCTTCCCTGTCGGATCTTTTCTACTGAAGACTGCCGCGGCGATTTCGCAGGGCGAGCCCAACATTATTTTCACAAGCTATCTGACCGGGCAGAGCCGCATGATGATTCACCGCAACGTGCAGGAAAGATTGCAGTATCTTGCGGGGTTTTTGACCTGGGACCAGGATCCTTACCTCGTGATCTCCGATGACGGCCGGTTGGTTTGGATGGTGGACGGTTATACCACTTCCCTTTCGCATCCGTATTCCGCCACGATTCCGGTGGCCGGACTGAACGATGGCGCAAATTACATCCGGAACGCAGTGAAGGCGACGGTGGATGCCTACAACGGAAAAATATCTCTCTACGTGTTTGATCCGGGCGATCCCATTATTCAGGCGTACGAGAAACTCTTCCCTAAATTATTCCAGCCTGCTTCGGAAATGCCTGCCGACCTGCGCCGGCACGCCCGTTATCCCGAAGCCCTGTTTCAAGCGCAGGCCGAGGCCTACCGGACCTTTCACATGCGCGATCCCCAGGTGTTTTACAACAAGGAAGACATCTGGGATATCGCTCATAATTTATTTGGGCAGTCGGCGCAGCCTGAAAATGTGCAGCCCATGTACGTGGTAGCCACTTTGCCGGGAGAGAAAACGCCGGAGTTCCTGCTGATTCTTCCCTTCGCGCCGCGGGGCAAGGATAATTTGATCGGTTGGATGGCTGCGCGATGCGACGGCGAACATTTGGGGAATTTAATTTTTTACCAGCTCCCGAAACAGCAGCTGATGTACGGCCCCATGCAGATTGAGTCGCGCATCGACCAGGACCAGAATATTTCCAAGGACTTGACGCTGTGGAACCAGCAAGGGTCGCGCGTGCTGCGCGGAAATATCATTTCACTCCCTGTGACCGGCGGCTTCCTCTATGTTGAGTCCATTTACATTCAGGCCACCGAAGCCCGCATGCCGCAGCTGAAAAAAGTCGTTCTGGCCATGGGCGACCGGCTGATTTATCGCGACAATTTCGATCAGGCCCTGGCGGAACTGACGGGAGGCGCGGTGCCGGCCAAGACCGGCGCGGCCACCCCTGCGTCGGCTCAGGCTCAGGCCACGGGTACGCCGGCTCCCGGGAACGAAGTCCCTGCACTCGCCGAGCGCGTGCGCCAGATTCGCGATCAGGCTCAACAATTGGTGCAAGAACTCGAAAAACTGGAGAAAGATGCGGGGAAGAAGTAAGTAGGACGGGCTTTAGCCTGTCGCATTTTTCGCGCGCAAATCAAAAGCAGACAGGCTGAAGGCCTACTGATGCGCCCAGTGTATAATTCTATTGCTATGACAAATGCTTCCTACCTTTCGGAGAAATTTGCGTCAGGGCTGGCGTATGGCCGCTACCTTCAGACCGGGAACGAAGAGCAGCAGCGCCGCTGGACACAGGTCTATGACGCGGCCCATCTGAGCGATGCTCAGAAGCAAATCATCGCCGGGTTTGTGCGCGAAATGAAAATTCTGATCTTCAGCGGCATCTGGTGCGGCGATTGCGTGCAGCAATGTCCGCTGATTTACCGGATCGCCGAAGCCAATCCTGGAAAAATTGATTTGCGCTTTGCCGAGCGGCCGAAGGAAAGTGAATTGGACCCTCAGATGCGCATCAACGGCGGCAGCCGCGTGCCCGTTGTCGTATTTTTGTCCGAAGACAACGAATGGTGCGCCACCGCGGGCGATCGCACGATCCATCGCTACCGCGCGTTGGCTCACGCGAGGCTTGGGCCCATGTGCCCGACCGGCATTGTGGCCCCTGAAAAAGACGAGCTCGACGCCACGCTGGGCGATTGGCTGAACGAAGTAGAGCGCGTGCAATTGATGCTGCGGCTCACTCCCCGCCTTCGACAAAAATATCAAGATTAGGTTTTTCAGCCGGATTTTCGGAACGTGAGCGGTTGTCCGAATTGCAGTTGTGGCAGCCCACATTCTCGCCAGATCGCGATCCAGCAAGGCCTGCAGGAAACTCAGAGTCCAATAACTCAATATTTTTTTTCGAGGTACTCGCGAAGACGGCCGATTCGGAAGGACGCATCGTTCGTCTCAATCTGCACGAGGAGTCGGGCGGCTTCCAATTGATTTCGGAAGTCGAAAGCCGAGGAAGTGTCAGGTGCGGCGACTAATTGAAGATTTTTCTCGATCTGGACGGTCTCTTCCTGGAGAGACTTGAGCTTGGCTTCCTGTACTGTGACGCTGTCCACCAACTGCTGCCGAAGAATCTCCATTTGACGTACGACGTCGCTCTCCTGTTCTTTTTTCCATTCGTCGTGCGATTCGACGGCGCGATCCAGATGTTTGTCGATGGCGCGGCTGGCGAGATTGTAGTTGATGGAAACCTGCCCATACGGCTCCGCCGTCTGGGGAACGGAATTGACCTGCTTATGGACTCCGACGGTGAGAACGACATCCCAATTATTCTGCCGGCTCAGCTTGTCATAGGCTTTCTGCACGCCATCTTCGCTGCTTTGTTTTTTTGCGACGAGTTCTTTCAACGACTGATCGCTCAGCGGTGGAACATAGATCGCGCTGAGCTTCGATTGCGTATCGGCCCTGTCCGCCTCTAGCTTGATCTTGGTGGTCTGCAAGTTGAAGAGCATGAGCCGGGTGGCATTCTGGGCCTCCAACATCTTGGAGGTCTGTTCGATCAGCGCGTCCAGCGAATTCGAAGCCTGTTGGATCAAATTGAGTCTGTTGAGAAGAGCTTCTTTCTCCAGGCTGGGCAGCGCGTATTGGATTTCCTGCTGCGCTCCCGTGGTGGCCCTGTAGAGTTCGCAGTTTTTGCGGGCAACGTCCATGGTCAATCCCGCTTTCCTGAAATCGGAAAGGCCCAGCGAAGCGCCCCCGACCAGTTGAACCGGCAGTCCGGTCTCGGGCTGGGTCACGCCCACTGTGGCCGTGGGGGTGCGCAGCAGGTCCCGCTGCGCTTGCCCTTGCTCCATAACGTAGGCGCAATAGGCCTGCGGATCTTCTTCTCCGGCCAACGCGAGGCCGGGGAAGAACAAAGCTGCAGCCAGCACTATTTTCCATTTGCAAAACATAGGGATCTCCTCAGAAGAATAGCGGCTTGCGGCCGAGGAACACGGTCTTGGATTTCGCGGAATCGGGGTGGTCGAGATTCATTTGCATCAGGAAACCGCGCAAGTTGGTCTTGAAGATTGGATGAATGGCAGTCTCTTCGCCCGCGAATATCTGGTTCACAGTGCCGACCTTGCGGCACGCAATCATGTTGAGGTAGCAGTCGTAAATCGGGCGCCCAGCCACCGCACTGGCCTGGTCGTCGTAAGGCACGAAGGCAAAGTACAGCGTCTGCCCGCCGGCTGCGTTCAGGTAGTACGGGCTTTGTTTGGCGGTGAGGATGGCTTGCCGCAACCGGTCGATCTGCCGCGATTCTTCCTGAAGTTGTTTTTCGGCGACGTTGATGGCGACATCGAGTTGGGCAGCCTCCGAGCGCAACTCCGCTTGCTTTTCGAGGACGTCGAGCGAGTCCGTGCCAGTGGTGGTCTTCTGCAAGATGCTGTCTGTCAGCTGCACTTCGGCAATTTTGCTGTCTGTGTAAGCGCTTTGGGCCTGGTTCAGTGCCGACAGTTGTGTGGCCGCGTCGCCTTTTGTGATCAGTCCGGCAGCCAGATCTTTGTTTATGTTGGACTCCAGCTGATCGAGCTGCGCGAGGACCGCCTGGGTTTTCGCGTTGTCGGCCTGCTTCTGGGTGTCGAGTGCGGCAAGTTGTGGCCCGGTGGCGCGATTGTGCGTGCGTTCGCCGGTAATCGCATCCTGAAGTTGAGGCTCGAGCGCCAACAGCGCGGCCCGGTGCTTATTCATCTCGGCAATACCGCTTTGCAGCTTCTGTGTGTCCACCTTCAGATCTTCGATGGTCTGCTGGCTGGTCACAAGCTTGTCGCGGAAGTCGAGACTTTTTTCGTCGACCGCGGAAAGAATGAGCGGGGCGGCCCACGAGGTGTCGACGGCATAGAAGCCCATCACGAAGGCATACGCGAGGATTCCACCCAGAACGAGATAGAGAACGGCGATGGCGAATACGCGGTACAGCGAAATCACGACTTTGTAGTGAAGTGATTGCCTGGGGGCAGTCCTTTTCGGCTCGGCTGGAGGCGTATTAGCTGTTAGGGTTGCCAAGAAGCACCTCTTGTTCTTCTTTGGTTCGTGTTCCCCAGTCTGCGGAATCCAAGGTGCAGAGGGCGAGAGGCGTCAGAAACAAGCTGCTCACGATCGACCAGGCGACATAAGCCCCAAAGGCCAGTGGATGTGCCAGCGCTTCTCGAGCGCTATATCTCTTGATGACCCAGGTGAGCACAGCACCTATTCCAAGAGCAGTGATCAGGGGCAGCGGTCCGGCCCATGCCAGAGGGTCCGATGAGAGCATGGTGATCACGACCAGAACGGCAACGAGCGCTCCCAGCGGCGTCAGCACCAGCGTAAACACCGTGTTCGGGTGCAATTTCCAGACGTGTTGCGGCAATGTCCGGAGTGTATAGAAAAAATCGCGCAGGATGCTGCGGCGCCAGCGGAGTTGCTGTTTAAAAAGAACGGAGAGTGTGTTCGGAACCGTGGTCCAGCATAGCGCGTCGTTGTTGATGTAGGTCCCGTAACCGCGTAGCAGGGTCTGATGAGTCAGGAACCTGTCCTCGCCTTGATTCACTGGAATGCCGAACCAGTGGCGCGCGCGGATATCCGGCTCGATTTCCAGGAGCAACTCGCGCCGAATGGCGAAGAGGCAACCGCTGATGCAGCAAACGCTCCGCGTCCAATTCTCGGGGATCTTGTAAAGCTGGAACGCGGAGTAATAGATGACCGCTTGAATGGCGGTGACTACGCCGTCGTTGGGGTTGCGGACTCCCACCCTGCCGCCGACCGAGCCGATCCGCGGCTCAGAGAAGCAGGCGGTCAATTCCGCGATCGCGTCCTCATGAAAAATGCAATCGGAATCGATGGAGATGATGATCTCGGCGGTGGAATGCTGCGCCGCGTTGCAAACTGTGCGCGCCTTCCCGCTATTGACCTCGTTCCGGCCGGTGCGGATGCGGATGTTGGTGAAATCGCGCTGAGCCTTTAACATCCACTCATAGCTGTCGTCGACGGAACAGTCGTCCTGGGCGATCACTTCAAACTTCTCGTTCGGATAATTGCTCTTGCTGATGCTTTCGATGGTTTCGTACACCGTCTGGCCCTCGTTGAAGCAAGGCATGAGAACGCTCACGGTGGGCTGATAGGTGTAGTCCTTTTGGATTTTGGTGCTGGGAAAGGATAATTTGAGGATGATTCCCATCAAATACTTGACGACGGAAATCAGCAAGCAAAGGATCATGACGAGCCAGAGAAAAATCGGGGCCATTTGCGCAGCGCCTCCCTGGTACGCAGCTCATCTTGATTTCAAGAACTAATTCGATTGTATAACGAGGTCGATTGTAGGCAACGCAGTAACGCGCCGCTAGTTTCGATCGCAATGCCCTCGCGCCCGGCCAGACGCTGTACCGCCTGATTGACTCAGAAACCGGAAAAGTGGCTGCCGAGAATGTGGATAGTCCCCGGTGTGCTCGCTTGTCGCTGATAGCGCGCCTGGCGTATAGTCGGCTCGACAGCAAGCTCACGCCATTGGAGGTGCCACTAACATGACTGAATTTCCCATCAAACGTCGTGACTTCCTCGTTGGCGTTGGCGTAAGCGGACTGGGCCTAGTATTCGGCCTCGATCTCAAGCCAGCCATCGGCGCATCTCCCGAAATTGACAAGGCAGCAACTGGCGCCGGCGTGAAGATGGCCTGGGTTCGCATCGCTCCCGACGGGGCGATCACCATCATGGCGCCGGCGGCGGAGATGGGACAGGGCACGATGACCGCGCTGGCGGTGATCTTCGCCGAGGAGTTGGACGCCGACTGGAACAACGTGGCCATCGAGTTCAGCCCTTCGGACGATAAAATTTACGGCAATCCACTTTCCTTCTTTTTCGGAATGATGGTGACGGCGGCCAGCACCGCGGTGATGGCGTATTACAAGAACATGCGTCTTTATGGCGCGCAGGCGCGGCGCGTGCTTCTTGATGCGGCTGCAACGCACCTCAACGTCCCCGTCGCGGAACTTACGACGGAACCGAGTATGGTAGTTCACACTAAGAGCGGGCAGCGACTCAGCTTTGGAGAGATTGCCGGCTTCGCTCCTATGCCGGAGACTCTGCCGAACGTCTCGGAAAAAGATCTTAAAGATCCGGGCCAGTTCCGCTTGATCGGCCACGAAGTCCCGCGCGTGGATGTTCCGGCCAAGACCAATGGTTCGGCGCAGTACAGCATCGATGTGCGGCTACCTGACATGGTGTATGCCACCGTGGTGCGGGCTCCCGTTCTCGGGGCCACGCTGGTTTCCGTCAATGACTCGGAAGTTTCCAAAATGCGGGACGTGCTGAAGGTGATGCAGTTGCCGCCCGATCGTGTGGCGGTTGCGGCGCAGACTTACGAGGCGGCGCTCGCCGCGGAACGCGCGCTGAAAATCTCCTGGAGCAAAATTGATCAGAGCGAATTCGACAGCGAGCGCGCGATGGAACAGCAGTCGGCAATTGCGCGCGACCTCAGCAAAGCCGGAGTGCAGGTACAGAACACTGGCAACGCCGTTGCCGCGCTTAGCGGGGCGGCCAAAGTTTACAAGGCCGAGTACCGCACCGAATTTGTATACCACGCTCAACTTGAGCCGCTGAATTCCGTGTCCTGGGTAAAAGACGGCGGGAAAAGCGTGGAAGTATGGGCGGGATCGCAGACGCCCACGCACCTGAAGCGTTCCGTCGCGGAAGCCCTCGGCATAGATCCTGAAAATGTGATGCTTCATCGGACCTACCTGGGCGGCGGGTTTGGCCGGCGATCGGCCATGGATCACGACTGGGCGGTTGACTCCGCGCTCGTATCCAAGGAGTTGGGGCAGCCGGTGAAGGTCATCTGGAGCCGGGAATCCGATGTGCGATTCGGACGGTTCAAGCCGATGACCGCGCAATATTTGCAAGCGGCCGAAGACAGCAACGGGCGGCTGATCGCCTGGCACCATCGCCTGGTCGCGGACGAAGCGCTGGCCATGACGGACCCGCTGCGCTTCGAGAAGGGCAAGGGGTTCCCGAGAATTTCCACGACCGGAATCAAAACCGACTACGACGTTCCCAACATTCTGGTCGAGGCTGTACGGAACAAGCTTGGCGTGCGCATGTCGGCGGTACGCGGCGTGGGCTCAACCGTGAATCAATTCGCGGCGGAAAGTTTTGTAGATGAAATCGCAATGGCCCGCGGCGATGACCCCGTGGAGATGCGCCTGGAGTTGCTGCAGAAATCGTCGGCGGAGCAAGAGGTTCTCCGCGCGGTGGCCAGCATGGCTGCCTGGAAGAAAGGCGAGAAGGCCGGGCGCGGCGTGTCGTTCGTCACCAACGCGGGAACGTACATGGCCACGATCGCGCGAGTTACCGTGGATCACAACACCGGCGTGATCCGCGTGCCGGAAATCTGGATTGCGGCCGATGTCGGTGTTCCGATTATGCCGCGCAATCTGGATGCGCAATTACAAAGCGCCGTCATCCACTCTCTGAGCAATCTGCTCAAGGAGCGAATTACTTTCAAGAACGGTGCCGTACAACAATCCAATTTCTACGATTATCAAGTCCTGCGCATGTCGGAAGCGCCGGAAGTGCACACGCATATCGTGCCATCAACACGCAATCCGGTTGGAATCGGCGACCTCGGCGGAATTGGCGTGGGCCCGGCCGTCGCGAACGCCTTCTTTTCCGCAACTGGGCGCCGCTTGCGGCAGTCCCCGTTCCTGCCGGAACGCGTGCTTGCGGTTTTGAAAACCTAGAGCAAAGTGGAGACTCTGAACACAGACGGGCGGGCAGGCTCTAGTAAACGGATTTTTTCCGGAGGAGGTTCAGACTCGTGATTTCTTTAACAGTAAACAAACGCAGTGTGAAGGTGGATGTGGAGCCCTCCACTCCCCTGCTCTGGATCTTGCGCGAACATCTGGGCTTGACCGGCACGAAGTACGGCTGTGGCGTCGCGCAGTGCGGCGCCTGCACTGTGCACCTGGATGGACGGCCGGTGCGATCGTGCAGCACTCCGGTATCGCGGGCCGCGGGAAAAGAAGTCACCACCATCGAAGGGCTTTCGCCGGACCGGAGTCATCCGTTGCAACGCGCGTGGATTGAAATCGAAGTGCCGCAATGCGGCTACTGCCAGTCCGGGCAAATTATGAGCGCGGCTGCCCTGCTGGAAAAAACGCCCAACCCCGTGGACGACGATATCAACCGGGCCATGTCCGGAAACATCTGCCGCTGCGGGACCTACCCGCGCATTCGTCGCGCCATCCACCGCGCCGCGGAAATGAGCAAGGCTGGCGCGTGAGGATTT
>Ga0210409_10002699_pt1 | contig 20766 bp, 19 predicted proteins | sample IncBWH17MmetaG_FD_161649 | JGI IMG/M metagenome (GOLD analysis project Ga0210409, IMG submission 161649) | Forest soil microbial communities from Barre Woods Harvard Forest LTER site, Petersham, Massachusetts, United States - Inc-BW-H-17-M | ecosystem: Environmental > Terrestrial > Soil >...
TCGTGCGACAGCACGACGTTCGCCGAAGGCGATGCGGGGGAGGCTCGCCGCGTAGCGCTAGCGGAGCGGCGAGGGGGCCGCAGGCCCCCACTAGAGCATCCCCTCCGACGTCGTCGGCGAAGCCGACGAGGGTCGGAGGTAGTATCCCGAGTCTGCAATTCCTTCGGAATTGTAGACTCGGGATACTACGGAATCTTCTTTGCGAAGGCCGCGGGTTCGGGCGACGGTTCGAGCTGATCGACCTTGTTATAGGCAATGACACCGCCCTGAGGCTCGCTCACCATGTCCGAAACGACCACTTTGGCGACGTTGTAAGCGCCGGTTACTCTCACCTTTTCGCCCACGGCCGGCAACGGGAATGGGAGGACGACGTTGAGCATGTCATCCATTACGCCACCGTCCGGCGGCTGCTCGCCCGGCTTGACCTTCTTATAGACAACCATCGCATCGTAAATGACAGCGAAGTTTCGCGCCCAGCCGACCACGCGGATCTTGGGACCCTTGGTGTCTCCCTTGTTGTCTGCGATCCAAAAGCTCGGCACCTCGGGCGTGCAATTGTCCGGGTCCTTCTTGCCCGTCTTGTGGACGGCACAGTCAGGTGCGCGAGGAATGTTCGAATCGACCACGTACCCCACGATCGAGATGGGTTGCGCGGTCACTTCCTTGCTGTGGATAAGGCTGCGAAGCTGGTGGATGGCGCCGTAAATCGTGTAGTCACCGCCCGACTTGAGAGGCAAGTTGGGCGGAGGCGTGGGCGCAGGCAAGCTGGCATGCTTGCCGGACCAGGCGGGTTGTGGCTTGTAGGGGTTTTCATCCCCACCGCAGGCCGCCGCCGAAAGGAGAATCGCGGTCCCGATTGCGCCGAGACTGTGCCTCGAAGACTTCAGCATGATGAGCTCGTCTCCTCCCGCTCCGGAAAAACGTATTCCGATGGGACAGGTAACACGCTGGAAACGCTGGAGACAAGGGAATCCGCCGTCACGCCGAGAGCGGAGTTTTTCCTGGTGCGGCTCCTCCATCGGATCCTCGCGCACCTGAGCCGGAGCGCCCGCCTGAGCGTCGTGACGACCCGAGACGCAGCGCGTCGACATCCTTAACCCGAATGACGTCGCCCGAGCACCTGGCCACCAGCCGCTGCGCAATCACCGCGAGTTCCGCGTCCTCTCCCGAAAATGCGTGCTCGATCAGGCGCGCATATGCCGCGTGCTCGATGCCCACCGGCCGCCCCAGCACCCGCAATCCCTCACGCGCGAGGCGATCCGTAATGATCGCCCGAAGGTCTTCGGCTCGGTCTCGCAAACGGGGCAAGACTACGGGAAAAGCACAAGCGTCCGCCAAGCGCAGCGCGAGGGACGCGTCGAGGCGCACCTGCGCAACGAGCTTTTCTGGCGCCACCACGGCCGCAAAGGCCAACTGTACGTCCAGCGGCTCGGCGCGCTCCCACGGTGTGCGCCTTTCGGCGAACGCCCGCGCCAGGAGCTGTTGGATGTCGATGGGCAGCGCCGCCCCATCGAGGAGCACGAGCATGCCCTTGTGGGCGAGCGCCAAAGGCGAGGCAAGTGGACTGAGCCATCGCGCCAGATCGTGCTCTCGAGCGCTGGTCGCTTCCACGAGCACGAGCGGACCGCCCTGCCGCGCGCCGGCCAGATGCGCGCGCGCAAGATAGGGGACCGGGTCGACGCCCGTTGGAGCGACGATGGCAATCGGAGCCCCGACACGAGTCCGTCGTTCGAGCGCCTCGAGAGCCATGCGCGATACCACCGAATAGCCGCCGACCGTCGCCGGGCGCGCCAACCGCATCGCGGCGAGTGTGTTGCGTCCTGTATCGAGCGCCCGTTCGTGCCGAGTCCGCTCTAGCCGATCCTCCGCCGCTTCAGCGCGGTCAGAGGCATCGTTGGCGCGTGCCAGCAAGCGCGCCTGAGACGCCCGCGCGCGGCACGCTACAGAGAGACAATCTGCCACCTTTTTCAGAGCCCGCACCTCTTCGAGCGTCGGAGGCTCGTTGCGCGCGACCCGGGGCAACACGAGCACTCCTTCGGGTTCGCCGTCGCTCGCGATGACCGTGGCGAGAAGCGCGCCGCGATCGGCCATCCACTTCGAAAGGGCACGAACCTCCGGCCGGCGCACCTCCAGGGCAGCGAGAGCATCGGCTCGCAGCGTGCACTCCGGCTCGTTCCCTGCCGCAATGATCAGGCCTTCCGGCAGCGCCGAGTCGTCCTCGTGCAAATAGCCAGCGCGATCGACGCTCGTGACACGCGGCGGTTCGCATACCCACACCTCGGGCGAGATCGCTGAGTAGCCGACGACCGTGTGAAGCTCGGTCAGCGCGCCGCGTATTGCCTCGTCGGGCTCGGCTCGCCAGGCGCTGTCGCGCGCGCGTGCAAAGGCGTCCAGCCACGCTCCTCCCGCAGGGCGCAGGGGAGCCTCAAGCATCGGCAACAGGGAGCCGACGCAGAGCGCCAGAACCGTGGCCACAATCGTCGTCGCCCATGAATCGCTTCCGCCTGCGCCGCTCGCCGACCCTGCCATCAGGGCCACCGCCCCGCCCGCGATCGCGAGCACGACGACCCGCCTCGTGAAGCGGGCGACGCGCACGGCGTCCGGATGCGTCGCCGACGCCGCCAGCGCGATGCTAGCCAAAACGACGAGCAGTCGCCCGACTGCACCCGCGGGAACCTGGCTGATCAGGCCCGCGAACACCGCCGCACCGACCGACAGGCCGAGCAACGCCCTCATGGCCAGTGACCGCTCGAACACACCGAGCTCGAGTCGTCGTCGACGCATTGTCCATTCTGTCTGAGCCAACAGAACCAGCGTGCTGGCGAGAGCGGCCCCCAACCCCCAGGACTCGGGCGATTCCGTCATCCACGCAAGGTCGCCATCGGACGGCGCAAGATGCGCGACCAGTGCCAACCACCAGATAATCGCAAGACCAACGACAGGAAAAACCGGTGAGGTCGGCGCCACACGGACCAAGCCGCCCAGCGAGGGGGTTCGTGCTATCGCCACGGCCGCTGCCGCCGCACACGCCAGCGCTCCCAGGGAACCGAATGCAGCCAGCGCTCGGGTCTCTGTCTGTGTGCCGAGCGATGCGAGGACCATCGCCGCGCCCCAGCCGATCGCAAGGCCGACACGACTCGTACGGCGCACGGCGGCAAACCCAGCGCACAGAGACACTACTGCGGCAGCCCACCCGCGCGGCTCGCGTCCTTGCTCGACGGCAATGGCCAGAGCAGCGGGGCAAGCAATGATCGCCAGCAGGGGGAGTCTCCACCTCCAGGGAGTCCAGGGACCGAGCGGCGAGCTCGTGTCCGTCGTGGTGGCAAAGGCTCCCATTGCGAGCGCTCAGTCTTGCACGGTTCCCGGCGTTCTTGGATACGATTGCGGCATGCCTTCGCCCGCAAAGCCCGCTCGCACGATCGCGCTCGGCGTGTGGCTCGCCACGCAGGGACCCCTTGCGATGTCGGGATTCGCGCTTGCGGCGATCGGCGCCGCGATTGGGGCCGCTGCCCCGGCGCTGCTCCAGCGTGAGGGAGGCCGCGATATCACGCCCGTGCCCATGCTCGCTTCAGAGCTCGTTGCGTGGAGCGCCGGGATGATGATCTCGTTGGGCGCGGGTTTCCGCGCGTTCCACGGAGATCGCGAACAAGGGATTCTGGCCCTCGTTCGAGTGCGTTCGGCAGGCTTGGGCGCCTATATCCGCGGGCGAGTGGGCGGACTCATTCTTGTGCTGGAGGCGACGGTGGGAGGCGCAGCGCTCGTTGCGGGAGTCGCCGCGTTGGCGGCCGGTGGCGTGACGGCCCCGCTCGTTCGTGCGAGCGCCGCCGCGCTCGCGTATGCGATTGCGTTTGCCGCGGCCATCGGACCGATCGCGATGGCATCCCTCGCCGCGCGGACGCGCGCGGGAGGCTACGTGGCGCTGATGAGTGTACTCGTCCTCCCCGAGCTCGTAGCACCTTGGACATTGACGCTCCTGCCCGGGGACTGGCGAGAGCTCACCTCCGTTCCAGCCGCGCTCGGCGCGATTTCCCAGTGCATCGCGTCGCCGCTTGGTTCCGCCCCGCGTGCGGCGAGGGCCCTGGCCGGATTGGCGGCGGTGTTCGCCGTGTCGGTCGTGGTCATTGCAATGCGGGTGGGCCGCGCCGCCGCGGAGCAGGTCCATTGATCACCCTCGAAGGGGTAGCGGCCCGGCGTTCACCGCTGGCATTGTCGAATATCTCCGTGACATGGGGACCGGGCGTGCACGCTCTCCTTGGCGCGAGCGCCGATGGTGGTCCCCTTTTGCTGGCGCTCATCGCCGGAGCCATACGACCTCGGGTCGGACGCGTCCGGGTGCTCTACGGCGCGGCGACCGACGCGCCCGTGCGCCCACAAGTCGCCTTCGTGCCGCTGGAGCCGGCCCTCCCAGGGGCGATGCGCGTGGCGGAGGTCTTCCAGATAGCGGCCGCCATCCGAGGCGAACGCAAGCCAGACGTAGCCGACCGTCTCGGCGCGCTGGGCCTTGCGACGCTCGCCGGGCGTGCCGTGGGTACGCTGTCGCGTGAGGAGGCCAGAGCGGTCGCTGTCGCCGAGGCCATCACATCGATGCGCGTGCGCGTGCTGCTCATCGAAGAGCCTCTCCTTTCGCTCGACGCTCGGGCGGTGAACCGGTTGCCCGAGCTGCTTCGCGAGCGGTCGCGCGCTGGCTGGACCATCGTCATCGCGACCGCTTCCGTGCGCGATGCCGCGGAGCTGGCGGACGATTGCGTTCTTTTGCGCGGCGGTGTTGTCGTGGGGCAGTCCTCGTGCGTGGACCTGTTCGCGCGATCCTCCACAAGCGCTCGGCTTCGCATCGTGACGAGCGACTCACGAGCACTCGCGGCTGCGCTTGCGCGCGAGGAGCGAGTCGATGCGGTGGCCCGCCGTGACACTTCTGTCACCGTGCGCGGGCGGGATCTGCTGGAGCTGGCGCGCGCTGCCGCGCGCGCAATCGTGGCCTCGGGCGTGTCGTTGACCGAGCTCCGCGTCGAACCACCGTCCCTCGAGGAGGCGCGTGTTGCCGTGGGCGGGATGGCCGCACAAATCGCTGAGGAACAGCCATGATCGCCGTGCTGGCGCGACCGCCGATCGCTCGCTTGCTGCGTTCGGGGCGAGGACGGACGGTGGTCCTCGCGTGGTCCGCGCTGGCCGTGGCGTTCGCAGTTACCGCTCGATCGAGCGGTTCGCTGCACGCGGCGGATCATGCCTTGCTGGGGGCATTCGCCCCGCTGGTATTGCCGCTGCTCACGTACGTGCTCGCGGGCGCCGTGATCGGCGCGCGTTCCCTTTCCTTGTCTGCGGCGCCGATGGTCGCCCTGGGCGCCCGACCCACGCAAGCCACTGCGGCCACGATGAGCGTCGCGATTGCTGCATGCGCGCTCTCGAGCGGGCTGCTCGCCATCGTCGTCGACGTCGTGGCCCATGCGTCCGCAGATCCGCCGCTGGGGCGCGACGCCGTCGCTTGCGCCTATGCCGGCGGCCTTGGAGGCGGGGTGTACGCTTCATGGTTCGCTCTGGGCGCAAGCTTCGGCAAGCGCGGCGTAGGCCGCCCGGTGCTTCTCGTGCTCGACTGGGTGCTCGGCGCTGGTGACGGGCCGACGGCGCTCGTCACGCCTCGCGCCCACATTCGAAACCTTCTCGGCGGATCGGCGCCGCTGCAGCTCTCCGAGCGCACCAGCGCGCTTGCGCTCGTTGTGCTGGCTCTGGCCTGCGTCACGCTTGCAATCCGACGGGTGCGGGCGAAGTAGTCTGTGAGTCGGACACTGCCCGACGGCCACGGTAACGCTCGATTGCGGACAAGACGCGTGCGAAAGCGTTCCAATCGCGATCCATAAGGGACAAGCGGCGTTTCTTTGCGCTAAAGACGCGGTGTTGAGTCTCTTTGGCTGAGACCAACCTAAATTCGCTCGACGACGACGTCGGGGAACACGTGACGCAACCGCTCGAAGTCTTCGACATCCGCCGTGTAGACGACGTCGCCTTGCAGCGAAGCGGCCGCCATGACCAGCGCATCGCCTAGCGACGCCCCCACGAGTCCCATAGCGACACCGGCCAATTGCGCGACGCGCAGCGTCGGCGACTCGAACCAGAAGGCACGAAGAATCGCGGCGCGTTCCTTCTCTCTCCTCCCGCGTCGCCACCACTCCGCGACCGCGGAGGCGGGAGCGATGAGGTCGTCACCATCCTCGGCGGCGACGCGTAACACCTCGAGCGCCGTTCTCTGCCTCCGTTCGAGCGCGATGAACGCCCCCGTATCGAACGCGATGCGCACGTTCAAGCTGCCCGAGTTCGTCGCGTCCCAGCCCCCCGGCCCCAAGCCGCTCGAATCTCGCGCTTCCGCTTCGACGAGACCGCTGGAAAGTCGCGCACCAATTGGGACAGGGCGTGCCTGCGCTCCTCCGCCTCGAGCTCGCGTTCGAGCCCCCGTACAAACACGGCCGACAGCGAGAGTCCTTCGCGCCTGGCAATCCTCTTCGCCGTCGCCAGCTGTGTCTTGCCGACAGAGATGCTGATCTTCTTTGCGTCCACACAATGGAGCGTAACGCGTTCGGTAAAAATTGCTACCCGACCGCGTCGCGAAAAGGCCGCTACCTCTTCCAACGCACCACGAGATCGCCCCCGTAGTCCGCCCAATAGAGGAATCGACCGTCGGTGGCGAGGAAGCGGCTCCCGAAGATCGTCGCGTCGCCCGCAACGGGATGCCCCTCTGCGAGCGGCTGCAGCGTTCCGTCGTCGAGGTTCGCCCTCACGACGCCGCCAGGTCCGGCGGAGTACACGCAGACCCCGTCGACGACTGCATCCACGAATGGCGCGGGCGCCGACGCGACATGGACGCGCGGCTGGGCGGCACCGCCGTCGGCGCCGGTGAGCGGCACGCTCTCGACGGCGAACGTTCGCGGCGTCCCGGTGCCGGCGATGACGCTGAAGTAAAAGCGCCCCGCCGAAAGCCCAATGGGCCAGATGTACGGCACGTCGGGTGCCGCCCATACAAGCTCGTTCGCGGCGTCCGGAACCAGGTTGCGTCGCTTCAGCCCCTCGTAGCGCGAGCCCCAATACGCGAAGCCGTCCGACACAAGGAAGCGCCCATCGGGACCCTTGCCGAGGTATTCCGGCGCGCCAGACCCGTCCCGCTTCACGCGGGCGAGGTCCCCGATGTCGTGCGATCCTTTCACGCTCCGCACGTGATCGCCCTGCGACAAGTAGTTGTACACTGCGGGGTCCGGACGCCATGCGACGTACAAGTAGTCGGCGTCGAGCGCGTACTCGGCTTGCCAGAGCCTGACCACGCCGGGCAGGTTCCTCGTGGCGGAGCCAACGGGCCACGAGCTGCTCTGCGCCACGGTGCGCGATTGCCCGGTGGGCACATCGAGGGCCACGACATTGAGCTGGTTATCCGCCCCGAAGACGCCACGCGCGTCGGCTGCACGGACGAAAGCCAGGCGGCTCGCGTCGAACGTGGAGGCCCGGCCGGTCGCCGCGTCCACACTGTGCATTGCGCCCCCACTCTTCCAGAGGATCGACGAGCCGGTCGCGTACAAGTCTCTCGGCCGCGGCTCGTTCGCGATGGCTTCCGGTGGAGAATCCCCGAAGCAGCGGCCCGGAGGCGATCCGGACGATGTGGGCGGCGCCGCGACCGCCGGCGCCGGAGCGGCCATCCCAGCTATCGGCGCCGCGACCGGATTCGGCGGGACCGAACAGCCCGTCGACGGCAACAAGGAAACACCGCAGGTTACGACTAGCCACCGGGCGCGTGCCCCCATGGGTCCAGGGCCAGTCGGCCACGCCATCGATCGTCTCATGGGGCTCCTCCTCCGTGGCCCCTCGGACGGTTCGGGCACGGCGGATATTCACGGCACTCAACGGTGCGTGAGTGTCCCCTAACCGCCCATCATACAGGCGGCCGATTCGGCGGGCGTGAAGCTCGCGGCCGGTCGAACGTCCTCGAGGTAGCTCTTGAGCGGCTTCGTGTCGTCGACCAGGTCCGTCGTGAACTGTTTCAAGTCGATCATGTCCTGCTGAATCTCGGAGCCCAGCCAAGGCATCGTGAGCGCCTTGGTCTGATCGGTGGGCTCCAGCGGCGCATTGCCGATCGGTGGAATCGACACGCAGTGGCTGCAGTTGTCGGACCGAAAATACGGCAGGTAATAGGCGAGGTTTGCCTCCGCATCGTACGTCCGCATGAGCTCCTGCAAATCCTGCCACCACATCGCGTGGATCTGCGCCTCGGTGGAGCCTGGAAAAAATCGTTGATACGAATAGAGCGAGTAGTTGAGATCCATCCGATACGCCGTCAGCGCCAACCTGTCGTGCGGATATTTGCGTGCGACGGCCTGATTGATAAGGCCGAAGTCATTTTTCAGATCGGCGATCGTGACGGGAAGCTGCCCGGCCAGGCTGTCGAGGATGGGGTCGACGTTCCAAGCGGCTCGGATCGTCTCGTGCAGTTGTTTCGACGGACCGTCGCTATGAAAAGCCGGCCCCGAGTCGTCGAGCAGATAGCTGCACTGAACGTTATTGCCCATTCCTTGTCGGATGAACGCATAGTTGATGATGGCGCCGATCCCGCCCGCGCTGCACCCCGTGACGAACATCCGGGGAACCGTCGCGAACGTCGTGTGCAGCCAATCGATGACCGCCATCGTGTTCTTGTGCCCGTTGTGCCGGTACACGATGCTGTCGGTCCCACCGTCGCCGGTGCCGCCCTCGACGGGGCCGTCGCTCGTGTACGTCACCACGTTGTCGCCCGTGTGGACGTCGCCCGTGCAGTAGGAAATAAAGACCATGTTGTAGTCTTTGAGCGGGTTGTCGTCCGTGCGTCGCAGGTGATTCAAGTACTGATAGTTCGACATGTGATCGTCCGGAATGCCGTGCGGATTCGCCGCGCCGCGCACGCCGCCGTTGCCCGAGCAACTCGGGTAGTCCCAGCACGCGCCGCCGGGCTCGAAGTCCACGACGAGATCGTTGCTGCTGTTCGAGTAGTTCACGAAGAATTTGAACTGGCTGCCATCGCTGCACACAGTGCCGGGCAGTTCGACTTTCAGCCATGTGCCGCACGCTGGAAGCGTCATGTCGTTCGGATCCGACGTGCACCGGCTCGCGGGAGGCGCGGATTCGTCGGCCGTGCAGGGCACGAGCGTCGGCTTGCCCCCGTCGGAGGGGGCGGCCTGCGAAGCAGCCGCATCCTTGGGGGGGGCGGCGCTTGGCTTTGCTGACGTGCACGCCGCCAGCGAGACCACCACGCTCGCACTGCTTACGACAATGAAGTGAGCCAACCAGGTCATGGGAAAGCCCGATCGTGACATCGTATCTTTCAGTGTATACGAGTCGCGCGCGACGCCGGATCCAGAACTACACTACGCGCACCGTCATGATCCTCGACACTCCGCGCGTCCGGTGGCAAGCGGGAGACGACATTGCGGCTCTCGTTGCCCGTCACGCCCGCGAGGCCCCCGAGCGCGTCGCGCTCGCACAAGGGGACCGCTCGGTCACCTGGGGTGAATTCGACCGCAAGCTCGACCGGGTCGCAAGCGCGCTCCATGGATCGGGGTGCGTGCACGGGGACCGGGTGGCCATTCTCGCGCAAAACTCGATCGAATACGCCGAGGTATTCCTCGGCGCGTTACGCATGGGAATGTGCGTCGTGCCGCTGCCGACGTTGGCCGCCCCGGAGGCGCTCGCCCGCATGATCTCCGACGCCGATTGTAAGGCATTGTTCGCGGCGGCGGAGTACCGCGCCGTGGTCAGCGCGATCGCGACGACGAGCGTCTCACTTCGAGTGGGGCTCGACTTCGCGGGCGAAGGCTTCATTGGGTACGCTGCGTTCTGTGACGACACGAGCGGGGCACCCGCCAGCAGGGGCCTGACAGCCGACGACGCGTTCGATGTTCTTTACAGCTCCGGTACGACCGGCCTGCCGAAGGGCGTGCGACACAGCCACGGTGCGCGCAAGGCGAGTTATGCGGGGTCGAGATCCAGATACTTTTCGCGTGAAAGCGTCAATGTCATCGGCACCCCCTTGTATTCGAATACCACGAGCATCACCTGGCTTCTGACGACCGCGCAGGGTGGGCTGAACGTGCTGCTCGAAAAGTTCTCGGTGGATGCGTTCCTCCGTGCCGTCGAGCGCCACCGGGCCACTCACGCGATGCTCGTTCCCGTGCAGTTCGAAAGGATACTTGCCTCGGAGCGGTTTGCCCGCACCGATCTTTCGAGTCTTCGCTACCTCTTTTCGACGAGCGCGCCTTTCCGGGCTCAGGTCAAACGCCGAATCCTGGACGAGACCGCAGCCGAGCTCGTCGAAATCTACGGGCTCACCGAGGGTGGCCCCGTCACGGTCCTCGAGGCACGCCAACATCCCGAGAAGCTCGCAAGCGTCGGACGCCCCGCGCCGGATTGCGACGTGCGAATCGTGGACGAGGCGGGTCGAGGGCTCGCCGCGGGACAAGTCGGCGAGGTCGTGGGCCGGTCGGCCAACATGATGAGTGGTTATTTGAATCGTCCGGAAGAGACCGAGGCAATCGTATTTCGTGGAGACGCGACCGCTCTTTATTTTCGAACCGGCGATCTCGGTCGATTCGATGAGGACGGCTTCCTTTATCTACTCGACCGAAAGAAGGACATCATCATTTCGGGCGGCTTCAACATCTACGCGACGGACCTCGAAACGGTGCTCGCGACGCACCCGGCCGTCCTCGAAGTGGCCGTGATCGGCGTTCCGAGCGAGCGATGGGGAGAGACTCCTCTCGCTCTCGTCGTTGCGCGGCCCGGTTTCGCAGTGAGCGCGAGCGAATTGCGGGACTATTGCAACGAGCGAGTCGGAAAGGTGCAGCGCGTGGCCGATGTCGAACTGCGAAGCGAGTTACCCAAGAATGCGATTGGCAAGGTTCTCAAGCGCGAGCTCCGGGCGCGCTACTGGACGGTGGCGCACGAGAGGCAACAATGACAGGCATGCCCGTGCCGCCGCGACCGGCGCGGCGTGCTTTGAGGGCAGCCGTCAGCGCGCCGGACACGACGTTCGGGCGGGCGGCGCTCTTTCTTCGAGCTCCTCCACTTGCGCGCGCAAATCGGCGTTCTCACGCTCGAGCGAACGCTGGGACGCCATCACGGCTTCGAGCCTATGCGCCAGCGCTTGGATGGCGGCAAACGAAACACCGTCCGCGTCGATCTGGAATATGTGCGTGTCGTCCGCGCCGACCCCGAACGCCGCTTTGAAGTCCTGCGCCATGGGACCGATATGCTGTATTTCGGCGGGCTCCGATTTGTAATGCCACTTGCTCAATGGCAAGGACGTCACCGCGTCGAGCACCGTGTCGGTGGCCACGGGCGTGAAACCGGCCTTCATGTTGCGATCGCTCAGGGGGCAGCCGGGGTAGCAGGTGGCTTGACCCGGCGGGATCGGCACGCCGCTGCAGCAGGAAAGACGGGCGCAGCACGCAGTGCTCAGGCACGAGGTGCCCGATGTGGCGCAACCGCCGTCCGCACAAGAGTGATTCGGATTGCTGTCATCCGGGCAATTCGCACCCGAGAGCGCACTGATGCAGGCTCCTGTGCAATGGTCGCAGCATCGCTCCCCGGAAGCGCACGTATTGGCCCCACATTGAACCGACCCTCCGTCCCCCCGCGCGGCGCAATACGCCGTCACGCACGCGCCTCCTCGGCATTCCCAGTGCGCGCATCCGCTGGACCCATCCGGGCAGACGACGCAGGTCGCGGGGAGGATGCCGCGGCAGTCCGTGGCAAACCGACAGCCTCCCGCGTCCCCGCCACCACCTGAACTAGTTCCGCTACCGGAGCTCCCTCCGCTACCGGAGCTGTTTCCGCCCGAGCTCCCGCCGCTGGAACTGCTGGACGCTGCATCGCTGACGCCGCCGTCGCCAAGCGAGAACTCCTGCCCGCCGCAGCCTCCGTCTCCCGCAGTGACAAGCCAAGCGGCGAGCACCATGCCGGTCGTTGTAAACGGTCTCATGGTTCCCCTTGGGCACAAGCCTAGCGCTCGATCGCCATCCGCCAAGGGCTCGCCGGCGACGGTGTGTGGAGGAGTGATCGTCGCGCGTAGTTGGCTTTTATTTGAGCCACCCACGCGAGCTCTCGCCACATGAATTCGTCGAGCTCTTTCGTGGACGATCATGAACCGCTCTCTGCTCGCCGCGTTTGGGGTCCTCGTCGCGATCGCACTCGCCGGACGGGTGCGAAGTTACCACGCGCCACTCGCCTCGGGGGTCCTTCCGTCCCAAGGACTACCTGCAGCGACCACGTTGTCGACTTCTCCTGTTTCGGCTGCGCAGACCGCGCTTCGAACCACATCGGTCGATGTGCCACCCGCAGTTGTCGAGGACGAGACATCACTCATGGAGCACTTGCGACTCGCGGATCCGGCCACGATGCTCGCCTTGGCCCGCGAAGGCAACAAGCGCTATCCCGGCAGCGCCGCCACCGAAGAGCGTGACGCGCGCGCGATCGATGCGCTTGTCGCACTCGATCATATCGGCGAGGCGCACACCGAGGCGATGCTCTTCGTGCAGCATCATCCGAGCGGTCCCTTCACCGCGCACGTCGCCAATCTCATGGGCGTGCACCCCCGACCGCCTGGAGCGGTCCCCGAGCCGGCGGCGGCGCAGGAGCGATAGACGCCATGCGCAACCGCTCGTTGACCGCCCTTGTCGTGCTGGCTAGCCTCGCAGGCATCGCGTGCGGCAGCGACCAGCGCGGCAGCACAAGGGCCTCGGATGGCGGCGTCGTGCCGCCCGACGCGGAACACGAAAGCGGGGCGACGGCATCGTCTAGCTCCGGTTCAGGAAGCGGATCGAGCAGCGGGTCGAGCAACGCGTCGACCGGATCCAACAGTGGCGCCGCAAGCGGATCGAGCGGTGGATCCGGCGGCGGGTCGGGCGCATCAAGCGGATCAAGCAGTGGGTCGCGCAGCGGCTCTACCGGCAGCTCGAGCGGCGGCTCGAACGGAGGTTCGAATGGCGGTTCGGGCGGAGGCTCCAACAGCGGCTCCGGCACCGGCTCGAGCGGCGGATCGGACGGGGCATCGTGCGTCGACGCTTGCCCTGCTCCGAACGGCGGGCTCACGGTCGGCTGCGAGAAGCGATTCCTCTACGGCGTCAACTACGCGTGGAAGAATTGGGTTGCCGACTTCGGCGGCGTAAAGGCATGGAGCCAGAGCGGTGTATCCAACAATCAATCCGCGATTCAGAGCGACCTGCAGGACATGCAGTCCCACGGCGTGGACGTCATTCGCTGGTGGATGTTGCAAGTGCTCGAGGGTGACGCGGTCCAATTCGACTCGAGCGGTACGCCTACCGGAGTGGGCGGAACGCTGATCGCCGATATCCAAGCCGCACTCGACCTCGCCGCACAGGTTGGCGTCCACTACAATTTCACCCTCTTTTCCTTCGACGACTTCAAGCCGAGCGCCAATGACAACGGCGCCACGTTGCACGGGCTCAATCCAATCGCCACGGACAACGCGAAACGCGCTGCGCTGATGAGCGTCGTCAAGACGGTTGCGCAGACCGTCGAATCGAGCCCGCACAAAGACCGAGTCGTCTCGTGGGACGTCATCAATGAGCCGGAGTGGGCAATCAGCGATTCCGACCCTTACGGCGACCCGGCCTTCTCGCCCAACTCCGGGTATCAGCCCGTGACCTTCGCACAGATGGAGACATTCGTTTCGGACACGGTATCGACTCTGCATGCAAACAGCTCGGCGCTCGTCACCGTGGGGAGCGCCGCGATCAAGTGGGCCCACGCGTGGTCCCACGTGGGACTCGATTACTACACATTTCATATGTACGACTGGGTCAATCAGTACTACCCATACGATCATTCGCTTTCTTCTTATGGCGTGACCGGGAAGCAAGTCGTCATGGGCGAGTTTCCGCTGTCGGGTCTGGCGGCAGTCAACGGCAATCCTGCGGTGCCTTATGGGACGATGGTCGGCACGCTGTTCAACCTCGGTTATGCCGGGACCATGGCGTGGGCGGTCAACGACACGTGTTGCGGGAGCTTTTCGACCATCCGGACGGACGTCAAGTCCTTCGCCGACTCCAAGCCGTGCGTCACGAAGTATTGACGACTCCGCTCGTCGCGGTCACTGCCACACGCAGCCGGGCTGTCTGTTGCAAGTGGCCTGAGTCGACAGCTGCGTGCACTGGGTGACCGTTCCCATGCACACGGATCCGGTCGTCGTCCAGTTGCATCCTGACTCGTTGTTGCAGGCGCTCTGCGTGTTGAGCTGATTGCACGGCGTCTGCGTGCCCGTGCAGGTCGTCGGCGCGTTCGACCAGCTGCACCCGGACAGATTGTTGCACGTGCCGGGGGTCGTCAGCGTGTTGCACGTCGTCTGCGTCCCTGCGCACGTGGTCGTCGGGTTCGACCAGCTGCACCCGGATTCATTGGAACACGCAGCGGGCGACGTGAGGCTCGAGCACGGCGGCATCGTGCCGGTGCAGGTGCTCACCCCCCCGGCGTCCACGGGGGTGCAGGACTGGCAATACCGGTAGGCGGAATTGCCGCAGTAAATCGACGGACACGACGCGCACGTCGCGTACGACGGCGAACCGGTGCAGCTTCCCGCCCCGGCGTCCGGCACGGTGCATGCCGGGCAATACGGGTAGGTCGAGTTCCCGCAGTAGACTGACGGGCACCCCGCACACGTCGAGTAGGTCGGCGTGCCGTTGCAGCTTCCCGCCCCGGCGTCCGCGACGCTGCACGACGGGCAATACGGGTAGCTCGCATTGCCGCAGTAAATCGACGGGCATCCCGAACACGTCGAATAGGTCGGCGTTCCCTGGCATGCGCCCGGCGTACTGCATCCGTCGCATTGGCTGCAGCCGGGGCACTGCGAACACGAGCTGAACTGAGGAGTTCCGCTGCAGCTGGGCCCCAGATGAAAGATCTGCGGCGGCACCGGCGGAGACGCGAGGAACGTGGCGCAACAGATTCGATTCATGCCGGAACAATCCATGTCGGAATTGCAGGACTTCGGACAGGTCTGCTGGCAGACGCCGTTGCAGCACAATTCGCCGGTCGACGTGCAATCGCTCGATTGCGCGCATGCCTTGGGACACTTCTGATAGCTCGGGTTGAGGCACAGACCCGGGGCGCTGAGGGCCGGCTCGAGTTTGTTCAGCGTCGTGCAGCAGACCTCACCGACGCTGGTCTGACAGTCCGAGCTCATGGAGCACGATTTGGGACACTGGTTGGTCGGCAGGCAAATCGACTTATTGTAAATCGTGCAGCACACGTGGCCGTTCATGCAGTCGCTGTCGGTTGAACAGAAGTTCAAACCCTTCGCGGCAGGCTCGCATTGCTTTTGGGCCGATGCAGCCAAGCTGACCGAGACGCACGCTTGCCCGTGGGAGGTGTCGCACGTGGAGTCCTGCGAGCAGTATTGCGGACACGACATCGCCGACTGGCAAACGCTCCCCGCCGACCCGTAGTGGCAACAGAGCTCGCCGTTGTTCGTCTGGCAGTCGGTGTCTACCGCACAGCTCTTGGCGCACGCGGGCTCGCAGATACCCGGGCCCGTGGGGGCATTGGTGGGGTTGTTGTTGTTGTTGCCGCCGGACGAACCGCTGTTCGAGCAACCCGCCGCCCACGCGATTGCGGCCGCAACAATAAGCGCCGCGCCCCAAAGCTTGCTCGAGCCGTTCATTGGTCACCCCGTATCTTTTTAGGGCCAGAAAAAGCAGACGCGATGCGCACTCCCCTGCGCCGGCTATCGGTCAGTATCACCCTTTCTATAAGAACCGATTGCCTGAGTCTAGAATTAGGCTGTGGGCTCTCCACTTGGTCAGGCAAGCTCGCACCATCACTTCGCAGGACACACCGAGGTGTCCGCGCAAGATCCGTGAAAGCAGGTCCCGGTCGCGCAATCCGCATTCGCCGTGCAAGGCTGCCCAACCTTCGCGCGGTCGACGCATTTCCCGTTTTGGCAAATGCTGAAGACACATATCGCCGTCGAACCGTCGCACACGTCGCCCGGGTACGCGGCATGTACACACATGCCGGACTGACAAGTCAGCTTGGTCTGACAATCGGAGTCCTGCTGACAAGCCGCCCCGAACGGTTTGCCTCCCCCGCACGTGCCGTTACCGCAATATGCGCCACCCTGGCAATCGTTGCTGGAGTTGCACGGTCCCCCCCCCGACGACAGACCTACGCACTTGCCGAGGGTAGCGCCGGCGCCCAAAGCAACGTATCCGGCGCAGTGCAAGCCGAGCGCGCACCCGACATCGTTGCAGGGGCCCCCCATGCCGCTTGCCGCCCTGCAGATACCCGGCTTATCGAGAAAGACCTGATCGCACCAGAGATTGCTCGCGCAGGCGATCTGGTCGCCCTGCGCGGTCGAGCCCGCCGAACCGCACATGGATTGCTCCCCGACCCCGGGCTTGCAAGTTCCCGAAGCAGGGTCGCACCAAAGGTTCGGATTCGAACAAAGGCTCGGATCCGCGGGACAATTCTCGGTCGAACCACAGCTACCAGCGGCCTTGCAAGGGTCGCCTACCTTCGGTTGCGCCTCGCACACGTCGGTGAGCGTCGGGCCGGATGACTCACACAGGAGCTTGGGATCGCATTGCGCAGCCCCGGCACACGACTCGCCGACCTTGGCGAAGGGCGTGCATGTTCCCGGACACCCCGAGTCCTTCCTGCAATAGAGGCCTTGCGTGCACTCGCCCGTGGATACGCACGACTGCCCGGCGGTGCGCTGCGGTGTGATCGTCCCCGGGCAAAGCTGCAACACCTCGAAGATGTCGGGCGTGAACAAGAAGAACGCGAAGCCGCACGGATCCGACAAGAAGCGTGCGTTGCACGCTCCCACCTTGCTGGGATCGTAGAGGACTCCGCCTTGGCCAGCGGACGCCAGAAGCTGCGTATATCCGTAGCAGTCGAGCTCCGCCTCGCAGTGGGCGAGATCGCGGTACAGCGCGTGATTGCACTGCATTAGATAGATGCAGAGATCCTGCGTAAAGACCGGACATAGGTCGGCGACCGGAATGGGCGCGCTCGAGATGGGAACGCCCGCATCGTTTCCGGGGCCTTTGCCGGACGAAGAGCCGCCCCCGCACGAAGCGACGAGCGAGAAGAAGAGGACGCCCCACCCGCAGAAGACCGAGGCGGCGCGAAGATGCACGGACCCGGACACGCTTTTCCAAGGATGAGCGTGCGGCCGCTGCTCGTCTATATCAACCGTCTCGCTCGGCTCAAACTGCTACGCAAACCGGATGAGAAGTGCGAAAAGGTGGGGCTTGAATATCCGGCGAGCCCATATAAAGGGTGCCTGATGCCGCGCTCCCGGTTCGACGACTTGATCGCGCGCACGTTGCGACCCTTCGCCCGGGTCGAGCCGTCGGAAGTGGTGACGGTCGTCATCCTCACGCTCACCGTTTTCCTGCTGCTCACCGCGTACTATTTTCTCAAGACCGCGCGCGAACCGCTCATCCTGCTCGGCGGCGGCGCCGAGGTGAAATCTTACGCAGCCGCGGGACAAGCGCTCCTGCTGCTCGTTTTCGTTCGCGCGTACGGGGCCGTCGCCAAGCGCTTCGGGCGCTTGAAGCTCCTCGCCACGGTTTACCTGTTCTTCGCATCCAACCTTCTTGTCTTCGCCGCGCTCGCCGCCGCGAAGGTTTCGGTGGGCGTGGCGTTTTATCTTTGGGTCGGCGTTTTCAACTACACGTCGATTGCGCAGTTTTGGGCGTTTGCCGCAGACGTCTACAGCCCTGAGCAAGGAAAGCGCCTGTTCGCGATCCTGGGGATCGGTAGCTCGCTGGGCTCCGTCGCGGGGGCAGGCGCCGCCCGAGCCCTGGTGACGCGCGGTCCGCAAATGTTGATGCTGGCTGCGACGGCGCTTCTTTTCGTCTGCGTCGCCCTCATCGCCTGGGCGGACCGGCGCTCACGCGACGCCCGCACGCGCGGCGTCGGCGTTTCGGAGGAGCCGATTGGAGAACAGTCGGCGTTCGGGCTTCTGATCCACGACAAGTTCCTCCTGCTGCTTGCCGCGCTGACGCTCCTCCTCAACTGGGTCAACACCAATGGCGAGTACATCCTCGATCGCACGCTTTTGGCGGCGCTCGCGGACCGCCACGACCACCCGAATGCCGCCGCGTTCATCGGAGGCTTCAAGGCCGACTACTTCGCATGGGTTAACGTCGTCGGCGTTCTATTGCAGCTGTTCGTGGTATCGCGCATCTTCAGCCGGCTCGGGGTTCGCGCGGCGCTCTACTTCCTCCCCTTCGTGGCGTTCGCCGGCTACGGGCTCGTGCTGTTCGCGCCGATTCTCTCGCTCATCCGGTTGTCGAAAATCGCCGAAAACAGCATCGACTATTCTCTTCAGAACACCGCGCGGCAGGCGCTCTACCTGGTGGCCACGCGCACGGAGAAGTTCGTCGGCAAAACGGCCGTCGACACGTTCTTCGTGCGCTTCGGCGACGTGATGTCCGCGGCGATGGTCTGGGTCGGAGTGCGGCTGGCGCTCCCGACCTACGCCTTCGCTGCCATCAATCTCGCGCTCATCACGACCTGGCTCGTCGTCATCGTGTCGCTTGCCCGGGAGCACCGGCGCCGGGCTGGTGAAGCGGAAGGGTCCGCCGCGGTCGAGAACGCGGTCGCCGCGTGACTCGCGCATCGGCTCACGGTGCTGGGTCGAGCGAAGGGACGATTTTGCCTGGGACGGAGGGGACTTCGATGAAGCCCTTGGCCGAGGCTTGATGGCACGCGTTGCACATCGCTGCCGCATTGCGGAAGGCATCGGCGAACGCCGCTCGGTCCTTCTTGGCCGCCGCTTGGCGCAACTCCGGCACAGGTCCCTTGAGAAACGCCTGGGCCATGGCCGGAACGTGAGCGGTTGGGCCCTCCTTGGGCAAAGCGGCGCGGGGAACGTCGTTCTCGAACAGCTCCTCCAGCTCACCAACTTCGAACTCGGCGAGCTCCAGTCGTCCTGCCAGAGCTGCACGCCCGGCGATTTCGAAGCGCCTCCCGATTTCCGACATCACCTCGCCCAGGCGGGGCGACGCGTCGAGCTGTCCGGACGTTCCTGGACCGGCGTCCCCGCAGCGCGTTCGAGAGCAAGCCGCGCTAAGCGCAAGCAGCGTGAATGCGACTCCTTTGGTGGTCACGACGTCTCCTCTCTCGCCCTCGACCAGCTCACCAAAGCGACCACGACTACTCTCGAGCGCGTCCCGCGAGACGAGGGCTCTACTCGCCTCGTTTGTCAGCGAGGCATCTCGTCGTTGTGAAGGACGAAACGGGTCCCCTCGGCGATGTTAGCGGAGTGATCTGCGATGCGCTCGAGACACCTGGCGACGTTCATTGCATTCAGCGACTGAGCGGCTGCATCCGCGTGCTTGGAGGCAAACGCGCTGATATCGGCGATGACAAGCGGATACATGGAAACGATCGCGGCATCCTGAGCGAAGACTTGCTTGGCGCGCGGTTCGTCGCGTTCGAGAAAGGAGCGGGTCGCAGAAGGGAATATTTGCTCGGTCATGGCGGCCATTCGCTTGAGCGGCGCGAGGTTCATTGCGGCCGGAGGAATGCCGGTCGCCGCGGCTTCCGCGATCCCCACCGCCTCGTCGGACACCCGCTCCAAGTCCGTGATCAGCTTGAAACACGCGGTGAGCATTCGTAGGTCCGATGCAACGGGCTGGCGGAGTGCGAGAATGCGGAGCACGAGCTCGTCGAGGGCCTTCTCCGCGTCGTCGACTTGCTCGTCGCGCGCTACGACCGTGGCCATCTTCTCGGCAGACCCGGTCCAGAAGGCGTCGAGGGCCAGGTGGATTTGCTCGCTGCAGCGCGTGCACATTTCGGCGAACCCGTCACGCAAAGAGCGCATTTCCGCTTCGAAGTCGTGGCTCATAGGACGGTGCCCTCAGCGTTTGGCGGTCTCCAGGATTTCTTGCCATGGCTCGCCGTAGACGAGCGCCGCCTCGACTTTGGCATATCGGTCCTTCGCTCTGGCGAACGCGCCATCCACCGCTTTCGTCGCCGCCTTGCGGATCTCGTCGACCGGCCAAGGGAATCCATCGGGATATCCATAGCCCACGGGAGGGACCCGGTGAAGCGCGCGCACGATTCGAACGGCGAGGGAGCGGACGACAAAGCTCGACAAGCTAGGCCAGCCAGCGCCAGTCGCGCACCTCGGGCATGTCGTCGCCGTGCAAGCGGATGTACGCGCGATGTTCCACGAGTTTGTCGGCCATGGTCTGGCGCAAGAAGGCAAAGCGAGAGCCCAGCTTGGGCACCCGATCGATGACGTCCTGGACGAGATGAAAGCGATCCAGGTCGTTCTGCACGACCATGTCGAAGGGCGTCGTCGTGGTCCCCTCTTCTTTGTATCCGCGCACGTGAAGATTGCGGTGATTCGTACGGCGGTAGGTGAGCCGGTGAATTAGCCAAGGATAGCCGTGGTAAGCGAAGATGATGGGCCGATCCGTTGTGAAGATGCCGTCGAAATCGCTCTCCGACAGCCCGTGGGGGTGTTCGCTGGGCGGCTGCAGCTTCATGAGATCGAGGACGTTGACGACTCGCACCTTGAGGTCGGCAATGGCCTCGCGCAGGATGCTCACGGCGGCGAGGATCTCGAGCGTCGGGACGTCCCCCGCGCACGCCATGACCACGTCCGGGTCCCCTCCCTGGTCGTTGCTTGCCCACTCCCAAATGCCGATGCCGGCCGCGGCGTGCTTGACCGCTTGGTCCATGGTCAACCACTGCGGTGCAGGCTGCTTGCCTATGACGATGACGTTG
>Ga0210409_10002700_pt1 | contig 20761 bp, 16 predicted proteins | sample IncBWH17MmetaG_FD_161649 | JGI IMG/M metagenome (GOLD analysis project Ga0210409, IMG submission 161649) | Forest soil microbial communities from Barre Woods Harvard Forest LTER site, Petersham, Massachusetts, United States - Inc-BW-H-17-M | ecosystem: Environmental > Terrestrial > Soil >...
AGTCCCCAGAATTCCTGCTTCCCGGTGAGATATTGGGTCGGCTCGCCAGCGGCGCGTCGCGCAATCAGTGCGAAAAACTCCTCAGACTTAGCAGCATCGAGGGGTTCTTCCACGTGGGCGTACATCCACGCGCGATCGCGGCCCAGCGCGTGCATCAAGAGCAATTCGGTCGCAAGTGTGTGCGAAGGAGTGTCTGCCGCGCGCAGACGGGCCATACCTTCCCCCAGCGCGCCTCGAATGTCTAATTGATTTGCCACGGCGTTTTGAATGCGAACAAATTGGGAGTGTAACGCAACAATTCCACACGTCCGACAACGCGCAACAGTTACGCCTCGACCAATTCCTGCTTCAGGCGTTCGGACTCGAAATGCGCCGAGAGCGCGTCCACGATCGGACCGAGCTTGCCCTCCATCACTTGATCGAGCTGATGCAGCGTCAAGCCGATGCGATGATCGGACACGCGATTCTGCGGAAAATTGTACGTGCGAATTTTTTCCGAGCGGTCGCCGGTCTTGATCTGGTCACGCCGCTCCGCAGCGATGGCTTCGTGCTGCTTGGCCTGCTCCATCTCGTAGAGTCGCGCTCGCAAAACGCGCATGGCCTTGGCGCGATTCTTGATCTGCGATTTTTCGTCCTGCTGTGAAACCACCAAGCCGCTGGGAATATGCGTGATGCGCACGGCCGAATAAGTAGTGTTCACCGATTGCCCGCCGGGTCCCGACGAACAGAACGTGTCAATCCGCAGGTCTTTCGCCTCGATCTTGATGTCAATTTCGTCCGCTTCCGGAAGCACCGCAACAGTCGCGGCAGACGTGTGAATGCGCCCTTGTTGCTCGGTGGCCGGCACGCGCTGCACGCGATGCACGCCGCTCTCGTACTTCAGCTTGGAATAAACCTTGTTGCCCTGAATCGCCGCAACCACTTCTTTCATTCCGCCGATCGAAGAGGGCGAGCTTTCCAGAATTTCCACTTTCCAGCCTTGCGTTTCGGCGTAGCGCGAATACATCCGGAAAAGTTCGCCGGCAAACAGAGAAGCTTCATCGCCGCCCGTGCCCGCGCGAATTTCAACGATCACGTTCTTGTCGTCGTTCGGATCCTTCGGCAGCATCAGGTATTTCAGTTCGCGCTCGACGCTTTCCCGCCGCGCTTCCAGTTCGCGCTCTTCGTCGTGCGCCATCTGCTTCATGTCCGCGTCTTCCGCTTCCATCAGCAGTTGCTGCGTGCCTTGCAAGCCTTTTTCGATTTCCTTCCACTCGCGGTATTTGGCCACCATTTGGGCCATATCCGCGTGCGTCTTTGCGAGCTTCTGGAAACGCGCCGAATCGTTGTGCACTTCGGGCGAGGAAAGCTGCTGCGTCAGCTCTTCGTACTTCGACTCGATATTTTCGAGTTTTTCAAACAGCGTCAAGTTCGCCATGGTGATACCTCGCAAATGCAGAAAATTAAAGACGGAAATTTGGGAATTCGCGTATATCTATGCGGAAGCGCAACCCCAAGCGGGGTCAAGAGGTATCCCTAATAGAACGCAGCAAACATTGCAGTAATCACTACCCTCATAATAGTGGCAAAGAACGACCATGTCAATTTGAGTCAGGGAACAACAACGAAGCCGTTTCCAATGTGTGGCAACGCACGTCCAGCCGAGTTATCCTGAGCGCCCTTGTTCCGTCTACGAAAATCTAGCACCTCCAGGGCCTTGGTGTTTCTTCTGCTCGTTTTTCCAGCCGCGCGGGCCTATGGGCAGGAAACTGTTTTCGATGTTCCCAGTGCGGACGTCTTGGACAAAGGAAAGGTCTACGGCGAATTAGATGGCACCGTGCGCCCCGTCGATCCTTTAGCCACGTTTACGCCGCGAGTCGTCGTGGGCATAGGACATCAAATCGAAATCGGAATGAATTTCGACGGGCTCAGTGCGCCCTCCTTGGACCAACTCGATATCTCTCCGACGGTGAAGTGGCGGCCCTGGAAGAGTGAAAGCGCGGGATGGTGCTTTTACGTCGGCGACGACCTGCTCTTTCCTGTCCGCCGGCGCACCTACAACGTCGGAAATTATTCTTACGCGGCCTTCGCGAAACAATGGGCACACGGCACGCGCGTCACATGGGGCGGATATGACTTCACACGATACGTTGTCGCCAGTGCCAATCGCGCCGGTGGACAGTTTACTTTCGAGCAGCGTGTGACCAATCGCCTGACGCTCGCGGCCGAGTGGTACACGGGAAAGCAAGCCGCCGGATATGTGAATCCCGGCGCCATCATAAGGGTCAATTCAAAGCTTACTCTGTACGCTGCCTATCAGATCGGCAACGCGGACGTAACGACGGGCAATCACCAGTTCCTCTGGGAACTTGGTTACAATTTTAACTAGTCGCAGGTGGAAGGCTAAACGGGTGTAATGCCCAGCCTTTGCGCTAACAACGGTGTGTACTACGATGGGCCGCGACAATGAGTGACTCAGCAAATTCGCGCACCAACCAGCGCTTGAGCGACATGCTGTGGGGCTTCTGGTATCCCGCGCTACGCGCAGAACAGGTGCAGCGGCACCAGTTGGTCCGCGCGATGTTGCTCGACGTGCCGCTGGTGCTCGGTCGCGACGCCGCCGGAAAACCATTCGCGTTGCGCGACGTCTGCCCGCACCGCGCCTTTCCGCTTTCCTTCGGCCAATTCGACGGCAAAAATGTGGAATGTGCCTACCACGGCTGGCAATTCGATGCGCACACGGGCCAATGCCGCGCGATTCCTTCGCTCACCGAAGATTCCAAACTCAAATGCGATCGCATTTACGCAGGCAGCTTTCCGTGCGCGGAACGCGACGGCCACGTCTGGGCGTTCATGACCAATCCAGAAGGCCGTGGGCTCGATAACTTGCCTCCCGCGCCTCCCGAAGTGCCGACCTTCAGCGCGAGCTACAAAATCGCGCACCTCCATGCCGACCTGCCCTGCGGCGTCGACCAGGCCATCATCGGCCTGATGGATCCCGCGCACGGACCATTCGTGCATCAAGCCTGGTGGTGGCGCAGCCGCCACAGCATTCGCGACAAAGAGAAAAATTTTGAGCCCATCCCGAACGGCTTCCGCATGAGCCCGCACGCGCCCTCGGCCAATAGCGCGCCATACAAAATTCTGAAGTTTCTCACCGGCGAACCGGCCACCACGATGATTGATTTCGTTCTGCCCAATCAGCGCTTCGAACAAATTCGCGCCGGGCGTTACTGGCTTTCCAGCCGCACGACCGTGACGCCCGTCCGCCGCGATCTCTGCCGCCTGGATTTTTGCGCGGCCTGGAACATCCTGCCGTGGTTTCCGATCGTCTCCTTCATCATTAATGTATTTGGCCCGCGCTTCATCCGCCAAGATACCGAGGTGATCGAGAAGCAAGCGATGGGATTGCAATACGAAGACCGCATGATGCTGATTGACGACGCCGACCGCCAGGCGCGCTGGTATTTCGAACTGAAAGCCGCCTACCAGGAATCGCAACGCACCGGCGCGCCAATGCGCCATCCGATGTCCGGCCCAGTCACGCTCCACTGGCGGTCATAACGCTCGGTGGGGTGTCGCGGTTCGATCGCTTACCGCAGCCGGCTTAGGTCGAACGGCACGTGGATGTCCTGGCCGTCCGGCGTAATTACTTCGACCGTCGCGTCTGCGGTGTCAATCGTCTCGCCATCGAACTCAAGCCAAATTTTCCCGCCTACGGGCAGCGGCGGCGGCCCGTCGTCGCCCGACCACAGAGGATAGATCGCCGCTCCACGCACTGCTTTTGGGCGAATCTGTTTATCCTGAAGCAGCCGCACCTTGAAATCATTCCAGAAGTCCGGGTAAGGCGGCACGGTGAGCGAGACACCATCGGTGTGGACCAAAGGCGCCGGCGTGTAGGTATCTGTGAAGTAGAAGCATACCTCGACGCGAAACGCCATCGGCTTGCCGTCAAACTCATCGACGGCCTCCACGGAATTGTAATTGACGGCGCCCATGGACCGCCTCGCGACCTGGGAGTACGGCGTGTCTATGGTGACGTCCGAAACATACGGACCACTGTCGGGCGCCGGCAAATGCTTCGTATAGTCTGAGAAAAATGCGGCGGTCAGCTCGTCGTTCCGCGCGCCAATGAAGTAAGCGTCGCGAATATCTGTGGAAGATAGCGGATACTGGTACGCAAGAGCGGGGAGCGCAATCACCAAAGCGCTCGCCGCAACGATAATCATGGCAGCGACGATTGCGGTGGATGAGGTGACGAATGATGCGGCGGGACCAGACCGGGCGCGTAGTCTCATGGCGGTCTCCAGTGTGCTGCTGGTACAGACGCATAGCCGTAACGAATGGGTACATCGTCGTTCGCGAAGGTCCACCGCAACGTTAATCAGCGGACTCAATCGGCGATATTGCTTAGGAACGGATAATGATCCGCCGCACCCATGAAGAAGAGCATGGGAAACGAAAGCCAGAATCCCACACGTGATGCGATCAATCCCCAGCGCGCCAGCCGCTCCGCCTCTGGTGGCATAGGCGTGCCTTGCTCGACGCTCGCGCGCGTCCAGGCAATCAGCCGTTTCTGCACGCGCCACACCACGCCCCAGGTGTTCATCAGCATCAGAAATCCCAGCCCACCGCCGACGCTGATGCACAAATGCCCATTTGAAACTTGTGGCCCGCTATTCAAATCGAGCACGATCCACGATGCCGCCATCACGATCGCCGCGATTGCAATCGTTCGCACGAACGGATTATCGAGTATCCCTTTGCTCGGCAACTGGAACGGATAGATCAGCGCGTACGCCACCAGCCATACCAGCAGCCACCATCCGAACCAGCGCAGGGTCAGCGAGGGATTTCCGGAATTGTGCGCGTCGGCCGACAGAATCGTGAAGTAGTAGCGCAACCCCACGAGCACCGTGATCAGCGCCGACCAGCGGAACCAGCCCATCGCGCGCGTCATCATTACCGGATAGACCTTGCCGCGCACCGCCGCATCGAGCTGCTTCATCGTGGGAAAGCCGACCAGGTTGAAAAAGTAAAGCAGCCCAATCCAGATAATGCCAAAAATAAAATGCAACCAGCGAAGCAAGATCAGTTCCGTGGCAGAGCCTTGCGGAAAATGGAACTGTGGCTCCAGCGCCTGTGCGGCCATTGCAAGGAAAGAGGAACTCATAAAATTGCCTCCTACAGATTCGGGAAGAAGCATGTCGTCGCTACGCTATCGGAATCGGAAACAGCAAGTCAATCGCTTGAGTTACGCAAAACGCGCAATCTGTCGAGCGCCCATTGCGCGTGTTCCGCGATGATTTCGTCGGGCGATGTGGCGAGACGCTCGAGCAAGGCTGTTATGCGCGTGCGAGGTCCGGAATCTCGCGCTGCACGCGAATTTCCAAGCGCTACGCAAGCGTTGCGCACCAGCCCACGCCACTTCGCGCGCTTGATTGCGCTGCCGCGAAAAATCCTGCTGAATTCTTCCTGCGAAAGTGCGGCCAGCCACTCTAGCTTCGGCGCAAACAACGTTGCGCCATTTTCTATTTTCTCTTCTCCGCTTTCGCTTTTCGCCTCAACACGCCGCGGCTGAAATGCCGCGAGCTGGGTCACGGGCGACTTGCGATTCCACGGGCAGACGTCCTGGCAGATGTCGCAGCCCATCACTGCGTTGCCCATCGCCGGACGCAATTCCTCCGGAATCGCTTCGCGCAGCTCAATCGTGAGGTAAGAGATGCATTTTCGCGCATCCAGCACGTAGGGCGCGGCGAACGCCTGCGTGGGGCAAGCATCCAGGCACAACCTGCAGTTCCCGCACCAATCGGCAGCGGGCGGCTCGCCTGGTGCAAGCGAAGGCTCCAGTTCCAACGTAGTGACAATTACGCCGAGAAACAGCCACGAGCCAAGCTCCTCGTTGATCAGGCAGGTATTCTTCGCCAGCCAGCCAAGCCCCGCGTATTTTGCTGCCACGCGCTCGACGACCGGCCCGGTGTCCACGTAGGCACGCGCCTCGAACGGCTCGCGCCACTGTGCGCGCATCCGGGCCACCAGCGCGTTCAGCTTTTCGCGCAGCAGGTCGTGGTAATCGTCGCCCCACGCGTAACGCGAAATCCATCCGCGCGGCGAATCATCGATCTGCATCCCGGCCTGCTCGGTGGAATACGGCCGCGCGGAATTGTAATTTAGCGCCACGACGATCAGGCTTCGCGCTCCCTCCAGCACCGCTCGCGGATCGCAGCGCCGCGGGTCGCGAAGATAATCCATCTCGCCCGCATACCCGCGATCGAGCCACGCGGAGTAATTCGCCAACTCTTCGAACGCATCGGCCGGCGCCACGCCGCACAAGTCGAACCCCATCTCGCGCGCCTGCTCGCAAACCCATCGCGTCCCTGCATCCAAATCCATGCCGCAATGATGCCATCAACCGCGTATCTCAGGCGCACGGGCGCGCAACATTCCTTTCGTTGGCCTATCCTATAATCGGCTGTTACAATGCCCGCCATGGCCGATTGGCGGCAAATTCAGGCGCGTATTCGCAAAGCGAAGAACAGCGCTGACGCAAAAGCGAAGCTTTCCGAGCTGTATCAACGCACCCACGACGCGATGGTGGCCTGGGAGCTCGGGGTGGTCGAAGAGAAAGCCGAACGAAATGAGGACGCCGTGAAGTGGTTCACGATCGCCGCGGAACGTTTCCGCCGCGCGGACTGGAAGAAAAAAGCAGAAGAAGCGTTGACCCGCCTGGGCGCGCCGTTGCCCGCACCAGGAGCTAAGCCGAGCTCGGAACCGAATCTCCCCGCGCAACACGCAGATGAATCCGCATCGAGTCGTGCCAGCGCCGATTCCCACGATCCGGGCGAAGCGCAAGCGCGCCTCGCCCTGGGAGAAACTGGGTCGGAAGAGGTGTCCGACGAAGGCGAAACAGGCGCCGTGGGTTCCTCCGGAATAGAGTCTCACGAAACAGCCGGGCCAGCAGATGCGGGCAACGCGACGGGCAAGAAAAAACGTCGACGGGGTCGTCGCGGTGGCAGGGGCCGCAGGCGCAAAGGCGCACCTGCTCCTGGTTTGCCTTCGCAAGCCTTTACCAATCCCGGTTCGGTTTCCGCGGCGCCTGCGCAATCACGCGCCCAGGCACCCCGCACACAAAGCCCGAGCCCCGCTCCTCGCGCTGAACCTTTCGAACCAGCGCCAGCCGCTTCAGCGGCGCAGCACCAGTCAGACCGCAGCGCGCGTAGCAACAAGGCGGAGGTCGAACCGTCCGCTCCCATGTTGCCTTCCGAACGCACGGCGCATGGACGCGCGGGCGATCCCGCCCTGGCTTCGCGCATGTCTAAGCTTGAGTCCATGCTGCGCAGGCTGGTTGCCAGCCCGCTGCATCGTCTCGACGAGCTTGAATCCGCGCCTGCAGGCCCGGGCGTGTTCCTGCTCTCTGATTCGGATCAGATCACTTCCTACTACGTGGAAGCTTGCCAGACGCTGCGCGTCGGCTTGGGAAATCTCGCGCGTGGCAGCGGACGCAGCGCCACGAAAGTTGCACGCGGTGGGCGTCCCGCCTTCGATAGCGGCCTGAAGACGAAACTCGCCGAGCATCTAGGCATCGGTGAAGCAAAAGTCTCGCAATACCTGAAAGACCACTGCGTAGTCCGCTGGATTCAGCTAGACGACGACGCCCCGCACCTCGCCCACTTCGCCATAGGCGTCTTACGCACGCCTCTGAACCTCGATTAGGCCGAGCGCTCTGGAGCCCGCCGCGGTGTTTCTCGCCGCGCTAACGGGGTGGGCGAAACGCGTTCTGCTGTAAGGCCGACTTCAAAGCAAAGTCGCCCCACACACAGCCGTCATCTTGTCGATGAGGAGTTGGTTTCAGGAAGGCACGTTCGCCCCAGGGGGCGCGTGTGTCATGCCATCAGAGTTGTTCGCGACTCAGGCTGGCTGCAACACGGACATTTTGATTCAGGCGCTGTGAGCATGGCGGCGGCCTCCGGCACCTTAGTACCCTCCCCGTTGCCTGCAGCGGGGTACCGTTTAACCCCGAAAAGGTACCTTTAGGCGCACCTTCCTAGACGCATTCCGGCAAACCATGCAAACTCTGGTACTGTAACCGTTTGCGGGCGGGCGCGTGCCCGCTGGGGTCCAGGGCTCCGGGGGATTCATCAGCCTAGTTGATTTACCAGCCTATTCAGAGGCGACGCTCGAAAGGGAAAGGTGCAATTATGCCGAGTTCGGTAGGCACGAAAGTTTGGAAGTCATTTGATTGGGCGCTGTGCAAGACCGCGGCGGTCACCTACAACACGATTCAATTCTTCAACAAGCATAACCCGAATCCTTCCTTCACCCCGAAATGGTCCGATAAGCCGCTGCTGAAGTCTTGGGAGAAGTCCAAGCCCACGCTCGGTTGGCCGCGCACTACGGATTCTCTTTGTCCGGATTGTGTGCGCGAAGCGCGCGATCTGATCCTGAACGGCACGAAGGACTGGACCGATTTGGTCCACGAAAAAGTCGGCGAAATCAAAGCACAGATCATTGAGCGCGACGGTCAGGTCTGGATGGTCAAGGAATGTCCCATCCATGGAAAGTACGAGGACCTGATGGCTGTGGACGCAAAGTTTCTGGAGTGGATCGAAAAGAATTTCCCCGGCCGCGACATCCCGGCGCATAACGACGAAGGCCTGCATCGTCACGGCTCCAGCACCGTACGCCATGGACGCGGCTCGGTCCTTACCGTGGACCTTACTAACCGCTGCAACATGATGTGCGATCCCTGCTTCATGGACGCGAACCAGGTCGGCTACGTCCACGAACTGAGCTGGGAGGAAATCCAGGAAATTCTGGAGAACGCCACCAAGATCAAGCCTCGCCGCCAGATGTCCGTGCAGTTCTCCGGCGGCGAACCAACCATGCATCCGCGTTTCCTCGATGCGGTGCGTTTCGCGCGCAAAGTCGGCTACAACAGCGTGCAGGCGGCCACCAACGGAATCGAATTCGCCAAGAGCAAGGAGTTCTGCAAACAGGCCTTCGAAGCCGGCATGCGTTACGCGTATCTGCAATTCGACGGCATCGGCAACGACGCCAACAGCCATCGCCAGGTGGGCAACCTGTTTGACGTGAAACTCCGCGCCATCGAGAACATGCACGAAGCCGGCATCGAAATCGTGCTGGTCACCACCATCGTCAACAACGTGAACAACGATCAAGTCGGCCCGATCGTGAAGTTCGCGATGGAAAACCCCAAGAAAATTTCCTTCGTCTCCTTCCAGCCCGTTTCATTCACAGGACGCGACGAGGAAATCACTCCCGAGCGCCGCATCCGCCAGCGCTATACGCTTTCGCACCTCGCGAAAGACGTCAGCGCGCAGGTGGGCAAAGTCGAGCCCACGCGCGATTGGTTCCCGATTTCCTTCATCAGCACGTTTGCAGGCTTTTCCGATCTCGTGCACGGTCCCGATTCGCAATGGGGTTCGCTCTCCTGCGGCTGCCACCCGAACTGCGGCGTCGGCACGGCGCTGATGATCAACAAGGAAACCAAAGAATGGGCGCCGGTTCCGCGCTTCCTCAATGCACAGGGATTGACCAAGGACGTTTTGGCAATCACCGACGCAGCCCGCAGCAAGAATTTTTCGAACTTCATGATGGCCCTGGCGCTGCTCAAGAATTACAGCCCCTTCCAGGCGCCGCCGAGTTTGCGATTGAAAGACCTGTGGATGAAGTTCGATAAGACCTGGGCGCTTTCGAAAAATGCCGATGTGAAGTACGGAAAGTCCAACCCGGATCGCACATACGAAGACGCTATCAAGCGCCGCACGGAAGATCCCTGGAACTTCCTTTTCATCGCTGGAATGTGGTTCCAGGATCTTTTCAATTACGATTTCCGCCGCACTGAAATGTGCATCATCCCCTACGCCACGCAGCAGGGCGAGATTTCCTTCTGCGCGTACAACACCGGTGTGGGCTGGCGCAAAATCATCGAGAACATGCACAAGAACGCCACCGTCGCGCAGTGGTACAAAGAGCACGGCAAACACGACATCTTCGCGAAGGGCAAGAAAGTCAATCTGGAGAGCTACGAGCACTCGCTGCGGATTGACTCCGAAGACGCCGCGCGCGTTCGCCACCTTGAGCACGATATCCCGCTGACGGCGGCCGAAGAGGACCGCATTCGCCGCAAGAAAGCGCTCGAAGAAGCCGCCAAGGTCCGGAAGATTTACGAAGAGCTGGTGCTGAAGAAGTCAAGTGAACCCGTCGTCCAGATTGGCTCGATGCAGCAGATTTTGAGCGCGGTCCCCGGCGCAAACGTCAAGCCAGTGCAAATCGCCCCAGCCAATGGCAACAGCAATGGCCACTCAAACGGCAATGGCGCTCCCAAGGTCGAGACGACCGAAGCGGAAGCCGCAGTAGCCGGCGACTAACGACAACCACCCCCGCAGGGTGAATATGTCCAACAGCCCCGGCCAAAACCGGGGCTTGCTTTTTATTTTCGAGATTTTCCTCTGCTACAATGGATTCGTTCGGAGGCGGGCGCTAACGAAGGTCTGTAACACCCAGCGCAGCCAGGCCTGCCTGGCGCAGGCAGGGATCTGCGTTTTCAGGATTCGAGGTAACCGCACATGCCGATTTACGAATACGTTTGCGATGATTGCAACGAGCGGTACGAGCGCATTGTGATGAACCAGAGCACGACCGTCACCTGTCCGAAATGCGCAAGCTCGAAACACACCATCCAGCTTTCCGTGTTTGCCGCGCCTGCCAACGGCGCCAAGACCACGCCTTCCGGGTTCACCGGAGGGGGCGGCGGGTGTTGCGGGGGCGGTGGCTGCGGCTGCCACTAAACCTGGCTGCTAATCAGCCTTCCCCAAATGGTGTGAAAACAACCACGTCGGCAGCTCCGGCTCCTTAAACGCTATATCCCACGCATTGTGGCCGATCCCTGGATATTCGGTATACTTCGGCGCGCCGCCCACCTGGCGCAATTCGGCCACCCACGTTCGCGCGCGGCTGACCGGCTCGACCGGGTCTTCCTCGCCCTGAAATATCCACACCGGCACTTTCGCAATGCGCGGAACCATGTAGGCATCGCCATATCCGCAGAGCGCAATCGCCGCCGCAAACCGCGTGGGTGCAATCGAAAGCGCTGCCCACACTCCTTCACCGCCCATGGACTGCCCGGCCACATACTCCCGCGCGCGATCGATGCTGTACTTTCCCTCGACTGTGTCTAGTATTTCCAGCGCCAGCCGTATCGAAACCGGTGGGGTGTTGGTGTGGGGACGAGCCCAGCCCTTGGCAGCGTCCACCTGTGGCGCCAGCACGAATGCGTGGTATTTCGCCTGATTTTCCTGCTTCGTCCAGACATGCGATCCCGCGAAATTCCCGCCCGAAAGCTGCGAAAAATTATCCGACCCATGACCGGCGGCGCCGTGCAGCCACAAAACAATCGGATATTTCCGGCTCGCATGGTAACCCGGCGGAACAAATAAGCGGTATTGCATCGCTTCGCCGCTAGGGCTGCGATAGGAGCCGGCGACAAAGCCCGCAACCGCTGCGTCAGGCGTTTGCTGCTGTGCTGAAGCAATTGCTGCGAACAGTAGAGGGATCGAAAGGAAAAGAAACACGGCAAGCGACCGCGGAAGATTATGCCTTGAACCAAAGCGCCCATGCTGCACGCCCGCATTCCTCGAGATTTTTCCGGTCAGCATCTGAAAATGCGTTCGCGCGCTCGCTTTCGACGTCAACAGTCCCCACCACGACCTGATCTCGCGGATCCAAAATCGGGATAATGATCTCCGAAAGCGTGCTCCCAAACGCAGTTAAATAGCGAGGATCGCTGCGCACATCGCCCACCACAACCGTTGCCTTGTGCTGAATGGACCAACTCGTCAGCCCCTTCGTCACCGGAAACGTGGGATAGGCAGGTGCGCCCGGCCCGCTCCACGCAATGATCGAAACCAACTCGGCGCTCACATCGTAAACTCCAACCCAGCGATACGGCCCGAGCGCGCGAATGGCATCAGCGATTTGCCGCGCCCGCTCGGCGCGCGCTTCGTGGCCCGATGCAAGGGAGCGAATCTCACTGAGTAGATCTTCCATCACTGTTGCCATTGCGATTGCGCGAATAGCCTCGCAGGTAGGCAGGCGGTTCCAGGCCGGCAATCAATCGCGGATCTGAGATCGGCACACCCGGCAGCACCTGCAACGGCAGCACGCCCGCCCAGATTGGCAGAGCGTAATCCGCTTCGTCGTCCTTCGGCGGACCCACGCGCACCTTCGCCGAAACTTCATCGAGCGGTAACGCCAGCACGGACGTCGCTTTCAACTCCGATTCCGTCGGCTCGCGAACATCTTTCCACCGGCCCGGCACCACGTGATTGGTGAACGCTTCGAGCGCACGCATCTTTTCTTCCGCGCGTTCGACGAGTGCCGCCCGCCCCAGCATCACCACCGACCGGTAATTCACCGAATGATGAAAGGCCGCGCGCGCCAGCACCAGCCCGTCCACTAGCGTCACCGTCACGCACACCTGCACGCCATCTGAAATCGTCCGCAGCATCCGGCTGGCCGACGAGCCATGGAGATAGAGCGTTTCATCCACGCGCGCGTAATTCGTGGGGATAACGAACGGCTGGCCGTCCACGACGAATCCAACGTGGCAAACGAACCCTTCATCCAATATCGAAAAAACAGTTTCGCGGTCGTACTTGCCGCGATCGGGCAGGCGCTGCACTTTCGTGCGCTTGGTGGGAGTGAATTGGCTCATGCCGTCGAGCGTATGTCCCGAAAGGCCCTCGCCGCAAGGGCCAATCTGGCCCAACGCTCGCTGTCCGGTGGGAGGCTTCGTAGTGGCGGTCTTCAGACTCAACCCCAGGCGCGACATCGATAGGGTCCGCCGCCGGTGAGCCGCTACAAATGACAGAAGTGATGGTTCACGGCTTGGCAGTGTCTGCGTTGGCCGCAGGTTTCCTCAGCGCCCTATGCACGACACGAAGGCCGATGTACGTCGCGTCCGGAGGGTGGTATCCGGCTTTGTTGTCCGACGGACGATCAGCGCTGCCGCCTTCCGCCTTGCCCGAACCATCCGCAGCGACCACCCACTCCGCAACATTTCCGCCGAGGTCGAAGATCAACTCCTCGCCTTCTTCACCCTCAGCCGCAAAACTTCCCACCTCCCGCAGCAGCGGTGCGTCCCCGGGCAATTCCTTGATCTTCTCTTCCAGCTTCTGCGCGTCCTCGGGGTTCACTGAATAGCCCGCCCAATAATCCAGCGTGTTCTCTCCGCTACGAGGCTTGTATGAGTCCATCACTTCGTTTTGATTCGGCAGCCGGTACGTTTCGCCCGTCAGGTCGCTCAGCCACTTGCAATATGCTTTCGCCTGCTCGAGCGTGATCGCGTTCGCCGGATAATTTTCCATACCGGCGGCAAATTTGTAGTCCTTGTCGAACGCCGCATACTGGGCGCGCGTCACCTCAAATCGTCCAATCTCGATGCTGCCGCGCTTCACTGTTTCCGGAATCAGCACGTCCGGCGCGGGATTCTCCGGAATCGAAGGCGGACGAAACGCCACGCCGTATAGCGCTCCCGATTTCTGAACATCGTTGCGCTTCAGCGCCACGTCCAGCGGCGAACCCTTTTTCAGCGCTTCGTTTTCCGGCTTACTTGTCTTGAACAAATACAGATCGAACCAAGCGTCCTCTTCATTCATCTTGCGCAACTGATAGGTCAGCTTCCGCGGCCCGTGCGCCTCGCCTGGAAACAGAACAAACTTCACCGGAGCTTTGCCGATCGAATATAGCGCGCGATAGTGCGTCCAGCCTTCTTCCGTCGGTACCTGGCGGTCAATCGTGCCAAAGAAAATCAAAGTCGGTGTCTTCACCTTGTCCATCTTGAAGAGCGGCGACTTCTCGAGATAAAGCTGCGGATCCTCCAGCGGCGTTTTCCCGAAATAATAGTTGTCAAACGACTCGCCGAAATCCACGTTGGCCCAATCGCTCAGCCATTCCACATCTCCCGCGCCCACTGAAGCGGCCTTGTAACGATCCGGATCCACTACGGTCAATTGAATCGACAAAATCGAACCATTCGACCATCCCTGTGCGCCGATCTTGTCCGGATCGACCAATCCCTTGCCGATCAAATTGTCCACGCCGCGCTGTATATCCGGAATTTCCAGCTCGTAATATTTTCCGCAGCAAATGGATTCCACCCACTTCAACCCGTAGCCCGTGCTGCCGTGATAATTCGTCTTCAGCACGAACGCGCCGCGCTGCGTCATCAGATTTGGCGCATAGGCCCAGCGCTCAGTCCATTGATCGTGATCCGCGCCGGCCGGCCCACCGTGTGTCGCCACGATCAACGGATAAGCTTTCCCGGCCTGGTAATTGTCCGGATAATAAAGAATCCCCTCCACGTCGTCATCATTCGCGCCCTTCCAGTGCAGCACTTCAGTTTTCGCGATCGTTTTGCCCTTGAAGCTGGGGTTCAGATCGGTAATCTGCAGCGGTCCGGAAATTTTTGTGCCGTCCAGCCGCGCGCGGAAAAATTGCGTCGGAACACTGGCGGTCGAGTACTCGTAAATCAGCGTTTTGCCATCATCGCCCAGCTCAAAACTGAAATAGTGCCGGTCATCATCGCTCGAGATGGATTTTCGTGACCAAGTCGCCCCGTGCCGTGTGAATCGCACCGGCTTCGCATAAACGCCGTCCGCCAGCAGCGCAATGAATCCATCATTGGTCGCCTGCAAAGAACGTGCGAACCCGCGATCCCAGTCCAGATTCACTTCCGCGGATTTCGCGGCCGCTAGATCGTAGAAATATACTCTCTCCACAGTGGCGACCAGGAATCGCGGATCGCTGGAAAATGGCGCAACCACATAAAACCCAGAATTATCTCGTGCCCACTCGATCGCGCTCGGTTGGATCCGTTCGCTGGTAAATATCTGCTGGCGATCGCCGTTCGCGAGATTCACGATGTAAGTCGCCGGAGGAATCTTCTGATCCCACGCAAAACTTAATTCCCGCCGCGCCACCGCCACGGCCTTGGACTTGTCGCGCGAAACTTCAAAATCCAGAATCCAGTCGGTATTGTCCGTCAGTCGCGTAACCTTTTTGTCCTTCACAGACAACTTAAACAGCCGCACGGGCGCCGTATGCGCCGTATCGTCCACCACATTCGAATCGTCCTTGCGTTCCTTCGTTTGCCGCTCGTAGAGCGAAGGATCTTCCTCCGCGCTGAAAACAATCGTGTCGTTGTCGAGCCACTGGAATTGCTTGATGCCACGCTCGGATTCGGTAACGGGCCACGGTTCCCCGCCCGCGCTCGCGAGCAGCCAGATTTGCGTGGATCCGGCATCGGGCTTGGGCTTCGGCAGCGCGCGGCTGGTCAGATACGCGATCGTTTCCCCCGAAGGCGACCAGCGCGGATTCGAAATATCGTCCGTTCCGCGCGTGAGTTGTACCGCCTTCCCGTCGCTCAAACTCGCAAGATACAAGTTGCTCACTCGCACATCCTTGTCTTTGTCCGCGGTGCTCTTCACCCACAACGCCAATTTCCCGTCCGGAGAAATCCGGAACCCTCCGGCGTCTTCCTGATTCACAACATCCTCAGCCGCCCACTGATTTTTCTTGGTGGTCTCTGCTTTCTTTTCTTCATCTGCGGCAGCCTGCAAGCCCGCCGCGAGGGCGAATAGAAGCGTCAACCACGCAATCTTTTTCATATCGTCCTTGTGAACTCCCAACAGTGTTTAGCTAGGCGCGAGCAGGCGAAAAATTAGCACAGACTTGCCGTTCGGGGATAGCCAACTGGCACGCTCAAACTTCGCCGCGAACCCGCGTGAAATCGACGGAATGCGCTGACCCACTGTTCACTCCCAACTGCCACTCTTGCAAGCGGCTGATAAGACTATAGTTAGCGACGTCTGCGAGCGTACCCTACGTTTCCGCAGCAGCGTCTTATTGATGGGGGGAAATGTTATGACTCGGTTGGCAATACCAAGCCTCAGCAAGATCGAAGCTAAGGCCAGCCGAACCTCTCGGATTCGAGAGAAGGGATAAGACGATGCGAAGCATTAAGATGGGCAGCTTGATAACGAAACGCTCTATAAGCTTGGGAGCGATGCTTGGTCTGGTTCTCGGAATAATTTCCGCACCGGTGCCGTCGTTCGCTCAGCAAGCTCAGCAAACCAACTCCTCAACCGACGTGCCTGTGCACATGGTGGTAACCGTGAAGCCGCACCACGGGGCACAAGTTCCGGCCGTCGCGGCAGATGATGTGAAGGTGTTTCAGAAAGGCAAGCGCGACATGGTGACAAGCTGGATCCCGCTGCAGGGTGATCGCGCCGGATTGCAGCTGTTCATTTTGATCGACGATACTTCGCGAGACAGCCTCGCTTTGCAGTTCCGAACCCTTGCGAAATTCATCGAAGAGCAGCCCGCTACGACGGCTATAGGCGTCGGCTACATGCGTAACGGCGCGGTCTTCACGGCCCAAAACTTGACGACCGACCGTGCCTTGGTTGAAAAATCGCTGCGGTTGCCGATCGGGGCTTCGGTGGGATTCACCAGCCCTTACCTGGCGCTGTCGGACTTGATGAAGAGGTGGCCGGCGACCAAAGATCGTCGCGAGATTTTGATGATTACCAGCGGAACCGATCCTCTCGGCGGCGGATTCTTCAACGATCCGTTCAATAATCCCTACCTCGACGCAGCTTCCGAACAAGCGCAGCGAGGAGGGTTTATCGTTTACTCGATCTATTCGCCGGGAGCTGGCCGTTTTGGCGGGCGTGGTGTGCTCCGCACGGATCTGGCCCAGACCGGTCTCGATCTGATGGCTCAAAGGACGGGCGGAGAAACGTACTACCTCGCTTTCGGCTCCCCGGTTGATATCACTCCGTACTTGCAGGATATCAGCAACAGCTTAAAGCACCAGTACGAGGTCACGTTTCTTGCCAAGAGTGCAAAGAAGCCGACTCTTGAACCGGTGAAAGTAAAGACTGAAATGCCGAACACCGGTCTGGTCACGGCTCAAGATGGCTACATCGGAGCCGGGATGTAAGACCGACCCGCCACGAACCGGTGCGGCAGCGAGAACTGCCGCGCCGGGCGCGCCGGAATGTCATGTCGTGATCGGTTCCACGCCAGCGATTACTCTCTCGCATCGCCGAGATCGCATACACGCTGGCACGCACTTCAAGCAAAGGGTCATCGGACTGTTTAATTCCACTGGCATGCTCGTGCGGACATTCATTTTCATAACGCAAGTTCGGCTACAATGCTTTCGTCAGCAGATGGGAGCCAAGCCATGGCCATTAGCCGCGAGCAGGCGCGCAGCGAACACACCGCAAGCACGACCCACGATCAGTTCAGCGAAACAATCTACGGCGTGGTCTGTTCCACTTGCCACATTTACATCCTGATCGATAAAACGAATTGCCCCGCGTCCTGCCGTGAACACGAAACCTGCCGCCAAGCCTACACCTGAAGCGAAGCCGCTCGAATCCTAGTCGCAAGTGAAAGCAAGTCTCGATTGACGCCTCCGCTACCCTTGCGTACGATGCGCGACATGCATCAAAAACAGGGTCTGGGAGCGCGCGTCGCTCCATGAAACCACTCCTCAAAGCAATTCTGTGGATCGCCATCGCACTAGCCGGTGCAGGCGCACTCGCCGCCATCGCTTTCGAACGCCGCGAGCCGCTCAACGCGGTCTGGTTCGTTGTGGCTGCCATCTGCACATACCTGGTCGCGTATCGCTTCTACTCCAATTTCATCGCCGCGAAAGTTCTCGCTCTCGACGATAGCCGCGCCACCCCGGCCGAGCGCCTCGAAGACGGCCGCGATTTCGTTCCCACAAATAAATGGGTTCTGATCGGCCACCACTTCGCGGCGATTGCCGGACCTGGTCCGCTCGTAGGCCCCACGCTCGCAGCGCAGTTCGGATACTTGCCCGGCACTGTCTGGCTCATCGTCGGAGCCGCGCTCGGCGGCTGTGTGCAGGATTTCATCATTCTTTTCTGCTCGATTCGCCGCAACGGAAAATCGCTGGGACAAATGGCGCGCGAAGAAGTGTCCAAGCGCGGCGGAATGATCGCTCTCCTCGCCGTCCTCGCGATCATGATCATTCTTCTCGCCGTCGTCGCGCTCGTGATCGTAAAAGCGCTGAAGGAGTCGCCGTGGGGAACCTTCACCCTAGCCATGACGATCCCCATCGCGCTGTTGATGGGAATCTATCTTCGCTATCTCCGTCCCGGTCGTGTGCTGGAAGCATCACTGGGCGGTGTAGCTCTGGTGATGCTGGCAGTCGTCGCCGGCCAATGGGTCAACGTGTCGCCCGCGTGGTCGCGCGCCTTCACCTTTTCAGGTCCTGCGCTCGCTGTCGCGATTATCGCCTACGGTTACGCTGCCTCCACGCTGCCCGTCTGGCTGCTGCTTGCGCCGCGCGATTATCTGAGTGCGTTCATAAAAGTCGGTGCCATCGCCGCTCTGGCTTGCGGCGTCATCATCGTGCGCCCCACCCTCGAAATGCCTGCCCTAACGCGCTTCGTTGATGGCAACGGTCCCGTCTTCGCCGGTAAAATCTTTCCGTTCTGCTTCATCACCATCGCCTGCGGGGCCATCAGCGGTTTTCACGCGCTGATTTCCTCCGGCACCACGCCGAAAATGATTTTGCGCGAAGGCCACGCGCGGATGATCGGCTACGGCGCCATGCTGATGGAATCGTTCGTCGGCGTGATGGCGATGGTGGCGGCTTGCGCGCTGCAGCCGGGCATCTATTTCGCAATTAACAGCCCCGCGGGAATCGTGGGCAAGACGGCCGATGCCGCGGCTGCGACGATTCGTTCCTGGGGCTTCGCGCTCGATCCGCAAGCGATGTCATCGCTCGCACAACGCGTCGGCGAACACACCTTGCTCGACCGCACCGGCGGCGCGCCTTCGCTTGCCGTCGGCATGGCGCAAATTTTCAGCGGCACCATCGGTGGCGAACGCCTGCTCAGCATCTGGTATCACTTCGCCATCATGTTCGAAGCGCTCTTCATTCTCACGGTCCTGGACGCCGGCACGCGCGTCGGCCGCTTTATGGTCCAGGAACTCGCCGGCCACGTTTGGAAGCCGCTTGGTAAATCGGGTTCGACGGGTGGAATTCTCGCCACCAGCGCGCTGATGGTCGGCGCGTGGGGATACTTTTTGTGGCAAGGAGTGCAAGATCCGCTCGGCGGAATCAATTCGCTCTGGCCGCTGTTCGGCATCGCCAACCAGTTGCTCGCCGCCGTCGCGCTGGTAGTCGCTACCACGATTCTGTTGAAGATGGGCCGCGCGCGATGGATATGGATCACTCTCGCGCCGATGGTCTGGCTCATCGCCATCACCATGACTGCGAGCTACCAGAAGATATTCGACGCGAGTCCGCGCATCGGATTTCTCGCGCAGGCCCGCGCCCTCGCCACGCAGATTGCCTCCGGCGCCATCCCGGCGGACAAAATCGCGGCGACGCAGCGCCTCATTTTCAATAATTACCTCGATGCGGTGGTCACTGCTGTCCTGGCGACAATGATTCTAGTCTTGATCGTAGAAGCCATCGGCGAATGGATCGTGATCCTCAGCGGTAAAAAGAAAGCCGTGCTCCATGAATCGCCCTACATCGCGACACGCTGGGCTGAAGGGGACTAAAATAAGAACTCAGCTCTCACGGAGCCAAAACGTACAACTGTCTCCGCGGCGCGTGCATCGTTGTCCTCATGCGCGGAGATGCCGTGACGCCATGAACAACCGGCTGAAGATCGCCTGCAAGCTCGGATCGGTGCTTCTGGCGAGCACACTTTTCGGCGTCGCGTACGCGCAGGATGCCACGCCGGCCACGCCTCCGGAAAACACGCAGCCCGCGGCCGCTGCTGCGCCCACGATTGCACTGACTGTCGCTAAAGATACGCCGCTCGAGATCGCACTCGAAAGGGAAGTGCGCCTCAAGGAAACGGGGCAAGCTCTGCGCGGCCGCATCGTCGAGCCCGTCTACGCGTTCGATAAGCTCGTCATCCCGGTCGGCACCGAAGTAAATGGGAAAATCACGGCGATCGATCCGGTCTCGGCGGGAAAACGCACCGTTGCGGCACTGGATGCCAATTTCTCACCAGCTCGCAAATTCCAAGTCAGCTTCGACGAATTGATCCTTCCCGACGGCAAGCATATTCCATTTCAGGCCACGATCACGCCCGGCTCAGGTGAGGTTCTCGATTTCGTTTCCAGCGCCGAGGAGCGTTCGAAGAACTCTTCGGGCGCGAAAGATGTCGCTGCCGAAAAAGCCAAACAGGCTAAACAAGCCGCAAAGCAACAGTGGCAAGCGGCAATGCAACAGGTGAAGGCCCCGGGGAAAATGCATCGCATCGAGCGCTACGCCGTGGCTCAATTGCCGGTGCATCCGCAGTACATTGACGCCGGCACGGTTTATTTCGCCGAACTTCTACAGCCTTTGGATTTTGGACGGGAGCCTTTGACGCCTGAGTTAGCGTCTTTGATCGGCGCGGCGCCCCCACCGGGAAGTTTTGTGCACGCGCGCTTGATCACTCCACTAAGCTCGGATGCGTCTCATAACGGGGATCATGTTGAAGCCATCGTCACGCAGCCGCTCTTCGCCGGCAACCGCCTGATCTATCCGCAAGGAACTCGATTGAAAGGTTCGGTTCTGCAAGCGCGCCCGGCCTCGCATCTGGCCCGCAGCGGCCAACTCCGCATCGCCTTCCACGACATGGTGCTGCAAGATGGCGTCCAGGAAAAAATTGAGGCGAGTCTCGAGAGCGTCCAAGCTGGCCGTTCGCAGACT
>Ga0210409_10002702_pt1 | contig 20748 bp, 19 predicted proteins | sample IncBWH17MmetaG_FD_161649 | JGI IMG/M metagenome (GOLD analysis project Ga0210409, IMG submission 161649) | Forest soil microbial communities from Barre Woods Harvard Forest LTER site, Petersham, Massachusetts, United States - Inc-BW-H-17-M | ecosystem: Environmental > Terrestrial > Soil >...
CCCGGGACCCACCGGCTAAGCTACGTAAACGCGGGACACAACGCCCCGATTTTGCGTCGCGGCAACGGCGACATGGAAAAACTCGACGTCGGCGGCGTCCCGCTCGGAATTGAGTCCGCGGCACCGTACGAGAGTTCCACGAAGGAATTGCATCCCGGCGACGCGCTAATCTTTTTCACCGACGGCGTCGTCGAAGCCTTTGACGAAAACGGCGCCGAATTTGGCAATGAACGCTGGCTTGCAGCCATCCGCTCGCTTCCAGAAGTTACCGCGCAAGAGTCCCTGCACTTTTTGATGACCCGCGTGGACGCCTTCGTTGGCGCAACGCGCCAATCGGACGACATCACCTGCATGATCTTTCGCTGCCACCGCCCGGCGTGAGCGCCAATCAGGAGGGCGGTTGCGCAGGCGTGGCTGGTTTGCTGAATTCGGTGTCGTTCAAGCTGGGATTCAGTTCCGTTTTCTCGATTCTGATTTTCTGCTCGATCTCCGTCGCCGAGCTGCCCGAATCAATGGCGTAAGCAAATTTCAGCCCGCCGACTTCGCGATAGTCGCTGAAAAAAGACTCCACCGGCAACTCCTGCCCGTTCTGCCTGCGCTTGCCTTCCCACTTGAGCAGCAAGAACGAGTTTGCGTCAAAGAGGTAAAAACGCGCGTCTCCATTCTTGGTCGTCAGCTTCACCCGCCACACATCTTTGTCGTTGAGCTTGTCTTTCCCCACCAGCTCAACCTTGTTCCCCTTGCTCCTATGATCGACCAGCGGGCCGTCCATGTCCGCCTCGTCCGCGATATTCTTCAATTCGTCTTCGCTCATCGCCTCCGGATTGGCCTTCCCAGCAAACGGATTGTTCGCCCAACCTTCCGACTGCCCGTCATACACCCGCACCAGCGTCTGGTTCTGAATAGTAAGCTGCATGTGCATCTTAAGCGGCCGCTTGAACTCCACAACAAACGGCCCGGTCATATCCCCAAACGAAATCTTCCCGGAAACCCGCTCCGAATGGATGGCCCGAATCTTGGCGAGCCCGCCCCGCGCAGCCAGCACCTTACTCAGAATCTCATCCACATTCTGCGCACCCGCCGAAGCCTGCAATAGCACCGCCACCGCCAGAACCAAAAGCGCCAATACAACTCGATTCAGTCTCATAAACTTCATGGTAGCAGCGTAGATAGACCACTGAGTAGTGGGTAGTCGACGGTAGTCAGGGGACTATGGGTTGGCCGTTGTGCACTTCGTATTCGATCCGAAATGGTCTTTGCTCCGTGCGCGCCTGCCAATTCTGCTCAGCGATGATCCGCTCGGCTTGCTCCATGCGTTCGCTGGGTAAGGGATGAGTGCGAAAATATCCTGCCAGGCTCTGGATGGCTAGCTCCGATAATTCTTCTTGCGGGGTGTCGGCGTGAATGACGTATTCCTTCTGTAGCTTCGCGAGACGCTCGAAGGTTTTCACCGCGCCATACGGCGAGTACCCCGCTTGCACGGCCAGAAACATGGCTTCGCGATCCGCCTCCAGCTCTTCATCCTTGTGATAGCCGGCCTCCCAAACTGACAACGGCAATTGAAGGATCGCTCCAAGCGCCTCTAAATCCAAATGCTTCAGCTTGTCTTCGAGTTGAAAGCGTTCGACACAGTGATATTGGTCAATATGCTCGACTTCGTGCGCCAGTACGTTGGCCAGCTCGTCCTCCGTGAGCATCAGCTCCGTCATGCCTTCGCCGATGTACACGGGGCCGCCGGGCAAAGCAAACGCGTTGATCAAATTCCGGTCGGGAATCAAATGAAATTCGTAAGGCAAATGACGATGCGCACGCACCGCCACTGTGGCGCCTACGTGTCGCACGTAAGCTTGCAAGGCGGTTTGCTCGGCACTTAACGGCTGATTGACCGGCGCGTACTGCGCGCTCAATTTCTTGCCGATCGAAATCTCTTCTTCCTCGGAGATGCGCGTCACGTGCATGGGAATGCGCGTAAGGTCCCGCTGCGCGTCGGCAGCCAGCTCCAAAATCGCGTTCGCGGAAACATGGCTGGTCTTCGTGCGCCGTTCATTGTAGTAAAGCGCCGCCGCTGACGCGCCTACGACCAGAAAAAACACCGGAAAGAGAACTGCGCGTTTCATAGAAACTGGCTGACCGTTTCGCGATACCGGCTATACAGATAGGACACCAGCAATAACGCGCTGCCCACAATAATCAGCGTGATGTAGCGGTCGCGCGGTTGCAACTGCCAAACGTCCATAGCCATGATTTTCCCGACGCACAGCAGCAGTAACCCCAAACCCGTCAGACGGAAGCTGCGCTCCTTGACTGCAAGCGCCAGCACGATGATCAACAGGCCCTCAATTCCCCAGGATACCGTCACCATGCCGGCCCGCATCTTCAACGCCAACATCATCGAGAGCAGAATAACAGCCGCGAAAAACTGCACCTGTTCGGGACGCCGCTCGATGGCGAGAAGAACGCCTCGGACGCCCGTTTCATTTTCGATGCGTCGGTACCGCTGGCGCAGCGGAAACGCTAATGCCAGGCTCCCCAACAACAGCGCCACCGCGGCCCCTAACACTACATACCGTCCCTTCCAGTCACCTTCGGCAAAGTAGCTGCTTCCGAATAAATTGTGCGTAACTCCGCGGCCGAAAGTCAGGAGGGTTAGTAGCAGTCCTTGGTGCAGGAACATCTCCCGGCCTAACAGCCACGCAGCTCCAAACAAGACGAGCACCACCGCAGCCCACGCAGTCACCACCCATTCTTGCATCACCTGGAACCGCAGCAGCGCGACAATTGCGCCGGTTCCCAAATAGGCCAGCAAAGTATCGACGTGCCACGCGCGATCCTGCGCAATCGCTTCGCTCTCCTCGCTGGACGATGCCCTCGGCAGTTGCGCGTATACGAAAAAGAAAATCAGCGCCATCGGCAGAATGGTGTACATCCGCGGGCCCCAGAATTCGCCCGGCTCACCGGCCGTCAAGTTCACGAAGAAGATGCGCGTGAACGCCGCGATGAACGCGATGTACGCCTGGTACCGGAATTGCGCGATTTTTCTCAGTAGGCCGTATTCGAACAATACAAGTCCGAATGCCGCCCAGCCCACCGCCACACTCAGCGGCGATAACTCATACCAGAGCAGCAGCGAACCCAGAACCGACGCCGCCCACGAGTAAGCGTGATGAAAATCGCGCACCCGCCACTCTTCCGGCATTCGTACGACACTCGACATCGCATAAAAGATTACAGTCGCCAGGGATATGGAGAGCAGCCGCACACTCCAGTTGTGCCACGTGGCCGTAGAATGCAGGTTGAAAGTGAACGTGCGAGCGAGCGTCAGTACCGCGAGTATATGCGCTTGCCAGCGGAGTTCGTCGCGCTGCCACTTGCGGTCAACCAACGCCAGCACCAGGCCAAACGCCGCCCATAACGGCGCTAGCCAACCGTTCGGCGCTTCGTAATACATCAGCGCCGCAAGCAAACCGGTCCCCGCAAACGAGTGGAGGAAGGCGACCGCGCGCTGTATGTTCTCGTTGGGAGCTGCTCTGCGCGACACGAAATACAGACCGGCCGCAACCAAGGAAATGGTCATGATCCGCAGACCAACGCCCGGCCAAATCTTCTCCTCGAGATCGTAGTTCGCGTAAATCGTTCGCAGTGTCGCGCACACCGCAACTGCGTTCGCTTGCCAGGCAAGCTGCGCGTAACTCAGCGAGCGCGCCGCCACAGCCAGTGCCACCGCAAATGCGATCCACCCAACCGCGATCCACGGCGCATGCAGCAATTCGGACAGCGCCCAGAGCATCAGCGCAGCTGCGGCCCAGGTGTACGCGCCTCGCGTGATTTCCAAGTGGCGGTCCGCTTCCTTGGTTCCGCGCTTGGCCAGCCAGTAGTACCCAGCGATCACCACGAGCGCGCTCAGCGCATGCACCGGCAAATCGTGCCAACGATGCAGTGTGTCCAAATCCGCGGTCAGCGCCGTAGCCCCGGCCAGCACACAGGCGACGTGCGTGTGCCATGCCAGAACCGGATACCTTAGCGCGCGCACCGCTTCCGCCAACGCGATCGCAAATACCACGAAAGCCACCGGCCGCCACAGCTCAGGCGCTTCAAACCAAATCAGCAGCGCCAAGGCCGAACTTCCGGCCGCGGCAAGAAATCCGCGGACGAGCTCCTGGTTAGGCGTGTCGCGGAGCGCTGCCAATTTCGCCGTTGCGTAAAATGCAGCGGCCAGCAACGGCAAAGTCACCAGGCGCATCTTGACGTGCGCGCCTTCTGAAACGTCCCAGTGCAAGTTGAAAGCAAACGTGCGGTACGCGACCAATGCGCCCAAGAACAGGTACTGCACCTGAAGATGGGCCGACTCTAGACCCTTCCCGACGCGCGCAAGAGCGAGCATCAGCGCCGCAAAAGCCACGGCCGTCCAATCGTTCGCAAAGAATGCCCAGGCTGCCACCGCCGCGGAAACCGCCCCTAGATAGGAATGCGAAATGAGCACTTCCTTGTCGGACGACTCCGCGAAAAACTCGCTCCACTTCCGCCCGATCCCCAGCGCGTTCAGATAAAAGACTGCGGCGCAGAGTCCAAACAGCACGGCCGCCCAAACCAGCCGCTCTTCGCCCAAAACCCGCGCCTCCATCACTGGGCGAAAATCCGTGAATGCCAGATGTCCGCCGACGATCAGCCCGGTCAGCAGTCCGATGCGCCGGAACACGATCTCTTTCGCGGCGATACCCGCGATCAGAAAAACTTCGGTGCCAACCAGCCACAAAATCGCTACGTTGTTGCCGCTGTAGTGGAACGGAACCGATGCCAGCATTAACGCCGCGCCCATCACGCTGAGCACCACGAATGCTTGACGACGCCTCTTCGTCATGGGCAGCAAGGCGCACGCAAACTCCAGCGCGCCCACAACCAGCAGCGCTAGATACGCTAGCTCCGGCTGTACGGACTGAAATCGCATCAATGCCAGCAGCAACAGCGTGTTAAGCATCGCTGCACTGGTAGAGATATTTTCGTCGTGCTCGCCAACAATGCGCCGCACAACAAACGACAAGCGGAAGGTCGCCCAATAAAAGAACAGCATCACCGTGCTGGCGTGATATTCCGGAAAAGCGTGCCCATGCGCTCCGTTGACGCCCAGCAACCGATACAGCCAATACAAATGATTCAGATAGCTGGAGAGAATCCCGAACACTTCCAGCTCGTACCAGCCCATCTTCAGAACGATGGCCACCAGGCCGATCGCCAGAATTACGCCTGCCGAGAGGCTGTACACCGTGTCGTGACTCAGCGCCACCGTGGTGTATCCCAGCAAGAACGCCAGCCCGGTGACGAACTGCGAGCGGTAGCGCAATGTGTGCGCGGCCATGGCTCCCGCCACCACGAGCATCAACACAGAGTCCAAGCCTAGCGAGTTCAAAACCTGCATCGCTGCGACGTGATACATCGCGTACGTCGTGAAAAATAGCAACGCCCAACCGCCCCCAATTCCCGTGCGGCCGAGCAACTGATACCGCTCGCGCTTCTCCAGAAAAATCCCGCCGCCAAGGAGCGCGCCCGCCGCCAGGTACGACACCAGCGCCTTCCCGAGGCTTCCAAGCGCCGCCAATTCGTAGATTCCGAAAGACGCCACGCCTAGCACTAGAAGAACAATCCCAAGCTTCTGCAGCCAGTTCGTTCCCACCAGCTCTTCGAGCGCGGAAACTTTGTTGATCCGCTCCCGCATGGTCGGCTTCGGTGCGGGCACGCGAAAAGGGGACGTCGACGTTGGCACACTCACTCGCGCGGCCATAGGCGGTGCCGCTGGCGCGTGAATATCAGGCTTCGCAGGCGACGCTGTCGTCGTCTGCGACGTCATCCCCGGCGCAGAGGGAGTAGTCTGCAAATCGCTCGGAAGCGTCGTAGGTGTTGACCGAATCGGAGGAGGAGTAGACCGGAAGAGTGGTGCAGTGCTCTGTTGAACCTCTGGGGGCTGCGGCTTTGGCGCTTCCGGAGTTGACTCCGGTGGCCTTTGCGGTGGAATCAAGACTGCGGGCGGCAGTACGACAGTGGCAAACTCTCGCTTTGCCGGCGCAGGCGGCGCTTCGTGAACCGTTACTGGCGGCAGAACGCGTTCCGCCGGCGGCGCCTTGCCCCCCTCAGACTTCGCGGCGGCTTGTCTCTGTAAATTATCTATTTCGGATCGCAGCGCAGCGGCCAGCCGCGCGCTCTCCTCTTCCGCTGCCTTCACGCGCGCCTGCAGCTTGTTGAAGCGCACGTAGAGCGCAATCACCAAAACCGGTGTTGCGAGCGCAAAGACTCCGTAGAAAACGAGGAAGAGCATAGCCAAAGGCGACATCGCAATCCTTCGGTACGACCTGGAACGCTTCCCTCTTACCTGTGCTTCTAATGTTAGAACGCGCGGCCCACAAATTCTTGCACTTTTCTAAGATAAACGGAGCCCGTGTGTTCGCTCCCGATGGCTGCCGAACGCAGCGCTGAACCGTTGTGGTTAACCTTTACGCTGTATCATTCAGGCCTAACCATTTAACCTGATTGTCATCTTTTATGACTTGTGCTTAGCTTGCACTGTCGATGGACTGCCCACACCCAGAGCGTTCCTCCCCGGGACGTTCTGCCCTCTGCACCTTGCGCTCCAGCTCACCGAGGGAACGCACATTGCCTACTATCCTCATCGTCGACGACCATGCCGCCGTACGAACCGCCGTACGTGATCTGTTTGAAGGTTCAATGGCATCGGTTGTATGCGGAGAAGCGGAAAATGGCGTCGACGCCATTGCCAAGGCCCAGGAGCTCAAGCCCGATCTCATCGTCCTGGATCTTTCCATGCCGGTGATGAATGGCTTTGAGGCCGCTAGGATTTTCCGCGACCTCTTCCCTACGATCCCTATTTTTATGCTGACGGCGCACTCTATGGCGGAAACGGAGCACGCGGCATTGCAAATCGGCATCCGCGCCGTCTTCTCCAAGCATCAGGATTTGAGTCCGCTTATCACGCAAGCGCGTGCGGTATTCGATCCCCACTAACTCGCTCTTCCAGAAAACTTGTTGCCTTGCTGGCTCGCTCAACCCAGCGAAAGATCGAACCGTGGTTCAAGCGTCAGGCGTTCTCTTTTTTCCTTTGCCCTTTGGTGCAGTCGCTGCCACCTCGGCCTCCACCGTAACCTCTACCTCTGCGCCTTCCTTCAATTTCACTTCCTCTCCGTTCTCGTCGGTGAGCGTGTTGTCAATGCGGATTTCGCGATAAAGGTCATCCGCTCCGTGCACCGCGATCTCCGCTTTCTCCGGCACGTCCCGGTGCGGGGACTCGATGATTTTCTCCACCGTTCCGGGCAAGGTCACACTGGGTTTTTCGGACATTTAGCTTTCCTCGTACCCCCGCGGGTATCTCTCAGTTTTTTAAGACCAGCTAAGACGCTATACAGGCAGTACCCGGGGGGGCAATACGTTCAAATCTGTAGGCAACCCTAGGTCGTCCCGGACTCGGGCAATCATTTGACGTTCCCAGTTGCCTTTGGGCACTACCCGCCGCGCGTTCACTCAATTTTGACCCTGCACCAAAATTGCCCTCCAAGCCAGTAGCAAGACCCTGCCTTTTTGCGCTATCGCTACTTATGCCCGCCGTCCGCCCCAGCTACGTCCCCACTATGGGAGGTCCGTCGCCATGCCCGATTCGCACAGCTTCCTGGACAATCTCGCTAACCTCCGCCTCGTCATGTCCGTCGCTTTGGAGCATATCCAGGCCCATCGCGAGCAATTCCTGAACGCCGCCAGTGGGCCGCAGGTGCGGCAGGCGGAAAAATCGATCAGCAATATCCGCACCCTGGCAGAACAACTAGAGAATGAATTCCGCCTCCTGGATAACTTAGTGGCACAAAAGCGCCGCTTCATGTGAACTCGTGCGTATGTGAAGAGCCGCGCATCGCGAAGCCCTCCAAATGTAAAAAATCTATACCGCTCTCCTTCTACTCTCGCCTGTTGCGTTAGAATGGCCTCCGTTTTGTACTAGGGCTTCGTAAAATGACGCCGAGAGGAGACTCCATGCAGAAAGCGCTTCTTGTGCTGCTCCTTGCACTTTGCGCCCGACCCGCCCTTGCGCAGGCCCCGCCGGAGGGCATCTGGCAAGGCTACGACGGCGAGTGGAAGCACGTCTCGAAACAGCTGCTCGACTTGGCCGAAGCCACGCCACAGGACAAATTTTCCTGGCGTCCCGCGCCCGGCGTGCGCTCCACCAGCGAAGTCTACATGCACATCGCCCTCGCCAATTTCTATCTGCTCAGCGTCACCGGACCGAAAATGCCCACCGAGCTCAAGATCGAAATGGAAAAGAGCGTCACCTCCAAAGCCGACGTCATCGGCTGGCTCAAGCGTTCGCTTGACGCGGTGAAGGAAGCGCACACCTCGGTCACCCCAAAAGATCTCGAGCGCAAAGTCCACATCGTCGATCGCGACGCCACCGTCGACGGTATGTATCTCCGCATCATCGTCCACGCCAACGAGCATATGGGACAGCTCGTCGCTTACGCGCGCATGACCGGCGTCACCCCTCCATGGTCGAAGAAAGAGTAGTCTGTGAATATCAGACGAACAATGCCTGAAAATTTATAGGAGGACCTATGGCAACGACAAGAGTCGCAATTGCACCAATGAAGGCGGCGCAGATCCCCAAACCTGGGGCAGATTTCGAAATTGTCGAGCGCGAGATTCCCACGCCGTCTGCAGGGCAGGTGCGCATCAAGGTGCAAGCCTGTGGCGTCTGTCACAGTGACCTGTTCACTAAAGAAGGCGCGTGGCCCGGCATCGAGTACCCTCGCGTGCCAGGTCACGAGGTCGTTGGCACCATCGACGAAGTCAGCGCCGGTGTCACCGGGTGGAAGAACGGACAGCGCGTCGGCGTTGGCTGGCATGGCGGCCACGACGGCACCTGCCTCGCGTGCCGGCGCGGAGATTTTCGCAATTGCCAAAATCTGCAAGTACCTGGCATCAACTATGACGGCGGATACCAGCAATACATGCTGGCTCCCGTGGAGGCGCTGGCGGTGATGCCCGAAAATCTAAATGACGTCGAAGCAGCCCCGCTGCTCTGCGCTGGAATCACCACCTACAACGCGCTGCGCCACAGCGGTGCGATGCCCGGTGACCTGGTTGCCGTGCTGGGCATCGGCGGCCTGGGTCACCTCGGAATCCAATTCGCCAGCAAGTTTGGCTATAAGGTCGCGGCCGTCGGGCGCGGCACGGAAAGCGCAGCACTCGCAAAGAAGCTCGGAGCGAACATCTACATCGACAACAAAGCGACCAACGCAGCCGAGGCATTGCAAAAATTAGGCGGCGCGCAGGTTATTCTAGCGACAGCTCCAAGCTCAAAATCCATGTCCGAAGTAATCGACGGCTTGGCGCCCAACGGAAAGCTGATGGTCATTGGCGCGTCAATGGATCCCATCGAGGCCACACCCGTACAGCTCATCAATGGAAGCCGCAGTATTCAAGGTTGGGCCTCCGGAACACCCGCCGATGCCGAGGACACGTTGCGCTTCGCCGAACTAACCGGCGTGCGTCCCATGATCGAAACCTACCCGCTCGAAAAAGCCGCCGAGGCTTACGCACGCATGATAAGCGGCAACGCCCAGTTCCGCGTCGTCCTGACCATGTGAAATTGGCCAACAACGCAAATCCGCTTAATAATTCGGTAATGGAAGCACCGCGACCGATGCGGAACACGAGGAACACCGTCAGCGCTGGTGCACGAGCTCGCAACCGTGGACGTAAACCATCCGTCGGGTCTTCATGTTGAGAGTTCCTGGCGCGACGCGTTGGCCGAGGCTACTCTCCGCGAACAGCATTAAGAGCGTTAGGCGCTTCAGTGTTTCGAAATCAGAGGGCCTACCGACGTAACCCTGTCTGCTCCGCCTGCCTCCAGCTCCCTCCGTTCTTGCTTATTGCCTCTACAGGGTTTCCCTAGAGCGACTCCGGGCATTCACCGATTGTTCGATAAGCCAATAAGGGCTAATAAGGACGCGCCCTGAGTGTGAGTCGCCTCCCGGCTAGCTCAAGGGAATTGCCGACAAGGAGCAGCTGCATGAGGAAGCTCAGACTTGCAATGCAATATCGTAGGTGTGCCAGGGTCACTGCTGCGTTGGCAAGCCTTTTGGCAGTGGCGGTGGTCCTAGCTCTGCCAGCGCGCGCCGACGTGGTAACGTTCAACGACCTGACCGACACCGTTACCGCCACAATTACGTCCAGTACATCCGGATCCAAAGTCACAGTCAATGAATGCGGAATCCTTACCATAGAACTTAAACCGCGGTCGCCGGTGTCGGTAGAGGGGTGCATGGCGACGATCGTTGGACCCGCCAATTCTAGCTCCTTTAAAGCCCCGCTACTCACACTGATTGGAGGAGACAAGGGCAACGTTAGTGACGCAATCCTCGTGTTTTCGGACTTCTCTGATAAGAATAAACTTCAGGTGATCTTCGCCTCTGACCTGGAGATCCCCGGAAAACCAGGAATTGGCGTACCTTGCAACACGTTCCCTACCGGCTGCCAAGTCACCGAGACCGGTGGAGTTCAGCCTGGCATCACAATAACCTGGAGCAATGGCGCTAAGGACACGGTCAGCTTCCAGTCGGATGCCGAGTCAATCGTTCCGGAGCCATCTTCGCTAATGTTGCTGGGAGGCGGGTTGCTCCTGGTCGGTGCCTACCTGAAGCGGCGCCTGATGTAATCAGTCCTCAAGCGGGCGAAACTCTGTAGTTTTCAGCCCGAATTACGTGGGCGCTTGGCAATCAAATACTCAAGCTTGTTGAACTCTCTTTCCGTTTGCTCTGTAAGTGTTCGGATTTGCGTGATAGACCTCTCGAAATGTCGTACTTGGATCCCACTTGCATCTTTCACGAATCCGTCGCCATTTGCCTGAATGTGCTCCAAGGCAACGGACATGAACAGTCCAAGGTTCTTTAGGTTGTCAAGAAAGCTCGTCGAATCTGACATCAAGACTCCGCAGATCATCCTGCGGGGACACCTAAAGTAATAGCTAAAACTTCGCGTTTTTCCTACTGGCAATGCGTCCAGTAACGGTACATTGAACTCGCGTTTAGGGAAGCTCCATGGACGCGAGCAAAATCCATCGAACGTGGCGGCATTCGATCCGTGCGCTGTGTTGTTCCTTAATTTTCCGGGGCAGAAAGTTGGCTGGCGGTTGATCTAATTCGCAGCGCGGCTCAGTTCGTGGTGCTGGCGACCTTTGCTTTGGTTGCCCCTGCCGCGGCTTCGACCGTGACCTCTACGACGGCACCTTCTTTCAGTCCCACTTCATCGCCGTGTTCGTCCCTTAATGTGTTGTCGATGCGAATCTCTTGATACAGTTCATCTGCACCTTGGACAGAAATTTCTACTTTTTCCGCCACGCGTGCGTGCGGAGATTCGATGACCTGTTCGACCGTTCCCGGCAGGGTGACACTCGGCTTTTCGGCAGCAGCCTTGTCCTTCAACGTTGCGAAACTTGCGATAGCGGCCGCTTGCGTGCTGTACACGTCGAAAACCGTCAGGAGCTTGGTGAGTTGTAGCACTTCCTGGAACTTCCTGCCCAGATTAGTGAGCTTGAGCGACGCGCCCTCGGCTTTCGCGCATACATGCGCGGCTACAAGAATGCCTAGCCCTGCGCTGTCGATATATTTGACGTTGTCCATGTTCAGGACAATTCTCTTCTTGCCTTCGGCGGTCAAGCTCTTCAATTCCACACGCAGCGCCTGGCTTTCCTCGCCGAGTACGATGCGACCATCCAGCGCCACGATGGAAGTGCCATCGACTTCATTCTTCGTCATCCTCAGTGCCATGTTGCTCCTGCACAGACTAAACCCGCTCGCATGGTACGCGGTTTGCTACCAGGCTTCTGTCCCATTTGGCACAATCCGGGGCCGAGTAACCGGACAGCCGCCGTGTGCATATGTCCCAAACAAGACAGACACCGCCGCCTCAACTCGACTATAACTGCAATACGTAAGACATGAGGTGATCGACCACCTCAACGCATCGACCCCCCAAAAAGGACACCCCAGGACACCAAAGCCCTCGGGTGTCCAACATTCCTCCGGACGTCAACAGCTCAATTGAGAACAGCACCAATCATCCCACTCAGACGCCGCCATAGCTGGGCCGGGTGTCCGATTCGCGCGTCGCGGCCAAAGAGAAGGTTCAAGCTGACGCCAGAGAGATGAACCGAAGGCGGCCCGCCGGGATAAATTTGTCCAGAGAGACGAGAGTTCCGCATTCCGCCAGTGCCCACAAGGCCAAGCTGCCCGTTCTGAATGCGCAGCGTGCTCTGGAAGGCGTCCAGTTGCAGCCGTCCTCCCCAGAATTGGAAGAGCGGCAGGCTCGACTGCGTGAGAATCAAACTCCTGACTTCGTTTATTGGCGAAAGATGGTCCAGGCTGAAGTCGCGCTGGTAAGCTCCCGCTAACTGGCGACTGAAATGGGCATTGGATTTTAAGTCCTCGAACAGCAGAAAGGAAAAGGCTGGCAAAGCGGTGGATACCGTTGGGAGCATCGACGTTGGGAGCATCGATGTGATCGGCGTGACGTTTTCTTGGGCGAGAACGATCTGTGGTGGGGGTGTTTGTGCCACGGCCAGGCGTTGGCTACCCAGAAATATTCCGAGCAGCAAAATAAACGGCTTGTACATCATTGTTGTCTCTTCGACTGATTCGGCTTTTCACGACTGCAGCGAACGAATCGCTCCGCCAACTCTTGGTCCCCTTCGTCGTCACCTGAGAATGAGCCGCCGGGTTGGCATCGAGAGGAACTAGATTGCGGATGACGAAAGAAGCTTACTGCGTGGGGATTCGTTGGTCTGTGCAATTACGGACACGTCCAGCGCTCGCCGGTTTTCCTCACCAACGACCTGTAATCCCGCCACGGCAAACTGGTCGCGCTGTCCTAAACACGACAGACCGCGAGTGTTCCGAATTGGTACAAGAGGAGTTCCAAAGAAAGGGAGGTCTCAGCGATGTTCTACCCTCTCGATATTTTCAAAACTGATTCGGACGGCAGTGTGATGTGGCGTGGTGCGGCAGAAACCTTCATAGCTGCGAAGGCCTACATCAAGGAACTAGCGGCCTCTTCTCCCGGCGAGTATCTTGTCCTTGACCAAAGCACGGGAAGCCGAGTTGTTGTCACACTGGGGGTCGTTCGGCCAACACGATAGTTGAAATTAAGAAGCCAAGCAGAACTACGGGAGTATTCCCTTGGAATCGACCTCTGTAGGTACTGATCCACGAAACCTACCGCGGAGTTTTGCTCACATCCTGTTATTCAAATGTCCCCAGTGCAGCGGACCTGTAACCGCTGCTTGTTCCAGCAAGGAACTGGACCGCGAACACGTTGCCACTCGCTTGTTTAGGCAAGCTTGCCGATGCGGTTGGTCAGGGAATTTGGGTGGCCTAACCGCCCTTCGACATTGGGTGGAATGTTGGTAGGCACGCAAATCCATTGACTTCGTCGCGTCGCTTGCACAGTGAATGGATGCTACAAAGAATTTGTCACTCCCTCCGTGGCATGACCGCCGTTTCTGATGTCAATCGTGCAGCACGACACTTAAGAGAGAAGAATCGACCTGTACTCCGCCGTTATATTTGATGAAACCGAGCTTCCTGAACTTGTTCATGAACAAGTTGACGCGCGTGCGGGTGGTGCCAATCATTTCCGCCAGGGTCTCTTGCGATACTTTAGGAAGAACGTTGTGAGGCTGGTCTTGCTTGCCGTAGCGGGCCAGCAAGAGAAGGGTGCGCGCGAGCCTCTTCTCGGTGGAGTTGAATAGCCGGTCGACCAAGTCTTCCTCGACACGAATGTTTCGTCTCAGCACAAAGTTGATGAAGAGGTCGGATAAAGCATGCTGCTCGTGCAGCACCTTTTGCATTTCCTTCTTGTCGATGACGAGCACGGTGCTAGATGTAGTCGCGGTGGCATTCCCCATTCTTAGCGGCTGACCCGCCAAACAGCCCTCGCCAAAAAAGTCGCCCGGCCGCAAGACGGTGATGATGGCCTCCTTGCCGCCCTCGCTAACGACGGTAATTTTCACCGCGCCTTCTTGTATATACATGACGGTGTCGGCGGGCGTGCCTTGCGAAAAGATAATATCGGCTCTCTCAAACTGCCTAACTTTTTTCGAGACGCCAGCCGAATCTAGAAATGCGTGGGCGTCGAATTCGCCCTTTTTCCGCGGCGCGGGCTCGGACTTCCTTCTGTTGTGCTTCATCGACTCCATACTCGCACCCACTTACGTTCCAAGGACTTCGCCCAGGGGTGCTGGCGCTGATTGTCGGGCATTTCGGTTAAGCCAAAATCAAATCACAGATATTTCCTTAGGTCTGTACGATACCCCACATACGCAGGTTCGCTCCCGATCGTTGCTCAGCGCATAGAAGTGTCGTTTTTCGCACAGCTTGTTCGGCCCTTTCTTGATTAAATTAACATGGGAGTCCTAGCCCATGGTTTTACCCAGGATGCACCGCGTTTTGGTGCCCTCGAGGACGGACATGAGCGGGAAAAACTTTCGAGTCCAACACACGGGCAAGCGGACCAACATTGAGGGAAAGCACGTAACGAACAAAGTACTGCTCGCAACGCCCGACAACGAATATCAGCTGATGCGTGCGGATTTGACGTACGTCGATATGCCGCAACATCTTAGCCTGCATGAGCCGACACAAAACGTCGAGTTCGTGTATTTCCCGAATCGAGGGATGGTGTCCCAGGTGGTAGTGACCAAAGACGGTCGAACAGTGGAAGTGGGTGTAGTGGGGAGTGAAGGTTACGTTGGGGCCGGATTGGCGGTTGGTTTGAGCAGAAGTTCCGTGCGGGAAGTAGTGCAGATCGCGGGCGATGGCTTCCGAATGATTGGGAGCGCGCTGGAACGAATTCTGCAGTCGGCTCCGCAGTTGCAGATGATCTTGGCCAGGCATACGGGACTGCAAGGAATGCAAGTGGCGCAAACCGCGGCGTGCAATCGACTGCACGATATACAGCAGCGTCTCTCGCGGTGGCTGCTGATGACGCAGGACCGGGTGAATTTGGGAATGCTTCCAATCACGCACGATTTCATCGCGACGATGATGGGCACGGACCGATCCAGCGTGAGCGTGGCAGCGGGCGTAATGCAAAAGAAAGGGATCATCGAATACGTGCGAGGCGCGGTGAAGATCGTGAACCGCAGGAAACTGCAGAGCTCCGCTTGCGAATGCTACGGCGTGATTCAACAGTTTGAGGACGATCTGGGATTGAGATAGCAATTCTTGCCCACCCCCTCCCCCCCTTTTTTCGTAAGTGTTCATTCTAAAGCTAGTTAAAGTCATTTGTTTTCACACACTTTTGCAAGTGTTCATTCTAAAGGGACTTATGGATGCACCAGAATTGTGCAAAGTCGGCGATCGATTCTTTGTTTCCGTGCGCCGCAAAGATTTGCCGAAGGCAGGCAAGTAGCGAGGGACCGTGACATACTCCCCACCCCGGTTTTTTGTCGAAGAGTGCGCAAATTATTGAGGAGCAACGGTTTGCGCAGGAGGCGCAAAAAATTAGTTGGCTTGCGAAGGACGGATGCGAAAACACGTCTATTGGAGGGTAAAGGGAAGAGCGAAACGGGGACACGTCAGCAGAACCTTACCTAGATAGTACCGCACCTGCTGCTATTTGTCAAGTGATAAAGTAAAGACCGGATGGTTTGCGGGGGAGGCCGCGGCGTTGTTGTTCGAGGAAGCTGCTCTTCGTGTGTGTCGAAGGTCAGAAAGCACTGTTTGACAAATATAACACAATTTGTTATATTCCTACCAGGCATAGAGAAGGAGGATTCCATGAATGGACAAGGGCTAAGAGAAGCGAGGTTGCGCAAAGGGTGGACCCAGCAGCATGTGGCAGAAGAGCTGGGGGTTACCCAAGCGTATCTTTCGATGGCTGAACACGGCCGCCGTGTCTTGCCGGCTTCCCTGGTCCGCAAGGCCGTGGAACTCCTGCATGCCTCACCAACGGCGCTTCCCGTTCGCGAGCATACTGTCGCTGTACGCAGCGACAACGATAAGCTCCGCTCACAGCTCGCAGCTCTGGGCTATCCGGGATTCGCGCACGTTTCGGGAAAAGTGCGGCGGAATCCCGCGGAAGTCCTGCTGAACGCCCTAAACAGCTCCGACCTTGATACTAGAGTGGCGGAAGGCTTGCCGTGGCTGGCCTTTACATACGCTGACTTAGACTGGGATTGGGCGGTGCAATACGCCAAGCTTCATGACTTGCAGAACCGCCTTGGATTTGTGACCACGCTCGCCAGTCGATTGGCGGCTTCTCCATCAAACAGCGGGCCAAGCGATGAACAACGTTCCCGCAGGCTCAAGGAGTACGCCGCCGTTCTGGATCGTTCACGTCTGGCAAAAGAAGACACGCTCTGCCACGACTCCCTCACCGAAGCGGAAAGAAAGTGGCTACGGGTGAACCGTCCAGCGGAAGCCGCGCATTGGAATCTCTTGACCGACATGAAATCTGAAAATCTTCCCTCATGGCCGCCCATAAACTAATTTCCGAGGCGTGGCGCTCGTTTCTTGAGGAGCTCGAAAAGCAGTCAATCGTAGAAACACGTATGGATTGCATGGGTGGGTTCGTAGTCACGGTTCTTTACGGCTTTTCGAGAGAAACCTCCGATCTGGATGTACTGCGCATCGCTCCCCGGGAACAGGCTGCGGCCCTGCTCGCGCTTGGTGCGCAGGGCGGGCATCTACATGAGAAATACAAGGTCTACCTGGACTACGTGGGAGTGGCCAAGGTGCCAGAAAACTATGAGGAGCGGCTAACTGAAATGTTTGCCGGTGAATTCCAACATCTGCGGATCTGCGCTCTCGATCCCTACGATCTGGCGCTATCCAAATTAGAACGGAATATTCAGCGCGATCGTGATGATGTCAAGCACTTAGCTCGTTCGATCCCATTAGACCTGGAGATCCTCAAGCAGCGATACGAAAAAGAGCTTCGCTGGCAACTTGGAAATCCGGAACGGGAGGATTTAACTCTAAGACTGTGGATTGAGATGATTGAGGAAGACCGCTCCGCGACACTCCGGTAGAATACGCCAACCGAACAAAGCGATCACAGATTCCTCCGAGCCAACTGGATATATAGCGGAACTCCATCGCCATGCGTCATCGTAAGACTTGAGGTGTCGCCCGGACGATGCACTTTCACAACCTACGTCCTGCCAATACTCGCGAAATGAAAGCTTTATTGCCGCGACTTCTGGCATTCCAGGTGCCCATGCAGGGGTTTTCGTAGGATTGCACGAACCAATTCCTTGAGAGGTCTACTATGAAGAGAATCCTGGGGTTGTCTTTGCTCATGCTTGCGCCTCTAACGACTCCGGCAGGTGAACATGGCCTGGTTACATACGTGGGTGGCACAGTTGCGGGTTTGAAGGAAGGTGACTCAGGCACGCTGGACACGCGTTCACAAACGGCCCTGAACTTTGATTATTCGGGGGGCAAGCTAATCATGCCGTTTAAAATGATCGATTCCTACGAGTACTCGCAACGAGTGGCGCGGCATTTGGGCGTTCTGCCCGCGATTGCGGTCGGGCTAGTTAAGCGCCGGCAGCACAAACATTTCTTGCGTATCTCTTACCACGACGAAAGCAAAGCGCCGCAAGTAGTCATTTTTGAAGTAAGTAAGGAAATGCCCCACGCTCTGCTGGCAATCCTCCAAGAGCGGGCTCCACAGGGGTGCAAGCCACAGATGAACGCAAAGTGTGTCATTCAGGCAGATTGAGGAAGCTTGGCGGGGGACCTAACCTTTCCGTTTCCAGCCGGACAGCGGGCGATATATTGCCGCGCGCCTTCCCTCATTTTAGGCAGATCGTGCTCCGGCGTAATTCATTAACCTTGTTCGTTTCTCGGTATTCTTCTTCAGAGTGCTTTCGTTCCTGCTGCGTCTCATCATGCCGAGAACTAAAGCAACTGGCCCAACGGCTTTCGTCAGTGGCTAAAGGCGAATCTGACTATGGTTCGTAACTTGGGGGAGGCAGAAAGCCCTCACCCCTAAGGAGGGGGCTGAACGCCAGGAGTGAGGCCCGGATTTCGCGAGCGCCTGAGGCGCCGCCCCGTAAGGGCATTCGGGGCCCAAACCGCACGCCTTGAAAGGCGACGCTCGCCCGACCCTTCGAGGCTCAGGGTGAACTGAAGTTCGGGGGCTTCCACCTGATGCGCTGTCGCGGAGGGCGCCGGGCTGACCGCCGGTACGTAAGCGAAGGCGAGAAGTTAGATGGCGAGGTGAACTCGCCGCTACGGCGGTGAGATGTGGGGCTGGCGCAGCATGCTGCGCCGCTACAGGGAAGATGCGGCCTTCGGCCTGGGCGCGCTTAAGCGACGTCCCTACGATGACGGGATGCGGCTTTGTTCACATCGATGGGAGTGAGGCTGCGAGGTTGCCAAGGTCCCTCCACTCCGCAGCCGCTCAACGGAGCTCGGGGTAAAGTCGCGCACGAACTGTGCGTAAGAGAAGGCGGCCTGCTCCGGTCGGGATGACAGAAGTACCGGACATGGTTGTAAGATGGGGTGCGCTAATTTTGGGGCTAACCGATGACAACGACTACTGATGCTAATAATCGGATGAACCGGCCGCTTGATTCTGTCGATCCGGCGATTGCGGAACTGCTTCGCGATGAGGCTAAGCGGCAGGCTACCGGGCTGGAGCTGATTCCTTCGGAGAACCTGGTGTCTGAGGCGGTGCTGGAGGCTATGGGGTCGATTTTCACTAACAAGTATGCGGAGGGTTATCCGGGCAAGCGCTACTACGGCGGGTGCGAGTATGCCGACAAGGTCGAACAGCTGGCCATCGATCGGGCCAAGGAACTGTTTGGCGCGGAGCATGCCAATGTGCAGGCGCATTCGGGGACTTCGGCGAACGTGGCGGTGTACATGGCCACGCTAAAGCCGGGGGACACGGTGCTGGGAATGAATCTGGCGCATGGCGGGCATTTGACGCATGGGCATCCGCTGAATTTTTCGGGGCGCATGTACAAATTCATTGCTTACGGCGTGCGGCAGGAAGACGAGCGCATCGATTACGACGAAGTGGAAAAACTGGCGCACGAGCACAAGCCGCGCATGATCGTGGCGGGGGCGAGCGCGTATTCGCGCGTGATTGATTTCGAGCGCATGGGGAAAATCGCGAAATCGGTGGACGCGATTTTCTTCGTGGACATGGCGCACATTGCGGGGCTGGTGGCGGCGGGAGTGCATCCTTCGCCGGTGCCGCATGCCGACATTGTTTCGAGCACCACGCACAAGACGCTGCGCGGGCCGCGCGCGGGCATGGTGCTTTGCCGGGCGGGGTACGCGAAGGAGATCGACCGGCTGACGTTTCCGGGCACGCAAGGCGGTCCGCTGGTACACATGATCGCGGCGAAAGCGGTCTGCTTTAAAGAGGCTAAAGAAGCGGGCTTCCGCGACTATCAGAAACAGGTGGTGGCCAATGCGCGGGCGCTGGCGGCGTCGATTGCCAAGCAGGGATTCCGCATCGTTACGGGCGGAACGGACAATCATCTGTTCCTGATCGAGCTGCACTCGCGCGGGCTGACCGGAAGCGACGCGGAAAAAGCGCTGGACCGCGCGGGAATCACGGTGAACAAGAACGCCATTCCGTTCGATCCGCTGCCGCCGATGAAGGCGGGCGGAATTCGGCTGGGCAGCCCGTCGATCACGACGCGCGGAATGCGCGAGGCGGAGATGGAGCAGATTGGCGCATGGATCGCGGAAATTTTGCTGCACATGGGAGACGCGGCGACGGAGCAGCGCGTGCGGAAGCAAGTGGCGGAGCTGGCTGGGCGGTTTCCGATTTATGAATCGCGATTGGCGCGCAAGTCCGAGCGAGTCGAACACGCGCGGGTTTAGCGGGCCGAGCGGCCGAAGAGAAAAGCAGATCCCTCACCCGCCAAACTGCGGCGGATTCGGGATGACAAGTTTTTGGGGTCGACTCGCACGAAGCTGCGACAAGCAGATCCCTCACACCTTTCGCAAACGGCGCGAAAGGGTTCGGGATGACAGCTTTGAGTCCCGCAAAAATTCGGGATGACACCTCGAAAACAACAATGAATCACGCCACACGTAGATGAATGTCATCAAGGCGACGCACGATTTCGAGCACTGGCTCGCGAAGCAGATTCCGCTGGTGCGGCGCGACGTGGCGCTGAAACACCAGCACATGGCGGAATCGCCGTTCGCGTTTTTCCGCGCGACGTTTTACCGCTGGCTGCAACTGTGGCACGAGCACTGCGACGACTTGGTGAAGGCGCCGAAGCTGGTCGCTATCGGCGATTTGCACATCGAGAATTTCGGGACCTGGCGCGACGAAGAAGGCCGGCTGATCTGGGGCGTGAATGATTTGGACGAAGCGTGGCCCGGGCCGTACACGATCGATCTGGTGCGGCTGAGCACGAGCGCGTACCTGGCGATTTCGGGCGAGCACTTGGGGCTTACCAAGCGGGAAGCGTCGGAAGCGATTGAAGAAGGCTATCGCGACGCGCTAAACGCGGGGGGCAGCGCGTTTGTATTGGCGGAGCGGCATCAGTGGTTGCGGCTGCTGGCACTGGGCAAGCTGCGCGATCCGGTGCATTTCTGGGCGAAGATGACGCAGAATCCGCCATACACCGCGAAACCGCCGGCGGAAGTGCGACGCTTGCTGGAGGAGTCGTTTCCGCGGCCGCGGCCGCCGTATGTGCTGAAGCGGCGGGTTGCGGGGCTGGGG